>Ga0209119_1001662_pt1 | contig 21498 bp, 26 predicted proteins | sample COG_03_FD_184747 | JGI IMG/M metagenome (GOLD analysis project Ga0209119, IMG submission 184747) | Pelagic Microbial community sample from North Sea - COGITO 998_met_03 (SPAdes) (version 2) | ecosystem: Environmental > Aquatic > Marine > Neritic zone/Coastal water | place: Helgoland, sampling... | reverse complement strand
ACCTGTTTCAGTTCCTTCTCTATCTGAATTAGGCGGAGGACTATGGGCAAAAGGATCAGGAGAAGCCAGATATGACGCAGTTTAATTTAGACACTATGAAACTATGGCCTACCTTCGGGTGGCCTCTGTCTTCAACATCAATAGCCGCCTTATCAGTTTATGCAGTAGGCGGCTTTGATCCAAAGTTAGCATTGGACTTCATCGGTAACACGTACAGAACAGGCGGTGCAGATAGCACTCTAGCTAACAGTGTAACACATGCTCGCGCAGGACAAGCTACGATGGTAGACTCAGATGGTCTTCTCAAATGGGCTCCACATAACATAATGCCGTACTCTGAGGATTTTACTCATTCGTATTGGGACGACTACGGTATTACAGCAGTTTCAAACGCTACTACTGCACCAGATGGTACATTAACTGCCGCTAAATTAATTGAGGATTCTGGTCATCATAAACGTTTTGTTGCACAACGAAAATCACAAGCAGGGAGAACACTAGCTGTTTATGCTAAAGCCGCAGAATGGGATCATGTTTCACTAATGATTACCGATAATGGGAATGATCATTCAGCTAAGACTTTCAACTTAACATCAGGAACACTCGCAAGTGGTGTAACCTACGGTACTAATGGTTTAGTTGAAAATCCCACTATTACTTCTGTTGGGGACGGTTGGTATTTATGCACTGTTGATATTACTAGAGCAGACAATGTAATTTGGACGGCTATCTTGCCTTTTAACCAGTCTGGTGATCCTGTTAACCCAAGCCCTGCACTTGTAGGAGATGGAACTTCGGGCATCTATGCTTGGGGCGCACACGTTTACCGCAGTGACTTAGGTGGCATGGTAAACAACTCAGCAACAGGCAACAGCTACGTTCCAACCGCAACAAGTTCTGCTGTTTACCTACCAAGAGTTGGACATCACGTCTACAATGGTTCTGCTTGGGTTAACGAAGGCATCCTCCATGAGAGCGAAGCTAGGACTAACTTGGCACATCCTTCAGATATTAGTGGTGGTAGTTGGACTGGCGGAATATGGTCTAACACGACAAGGGCGGATTGGAACGGCATACCAAATGGGGCTGTGCGGATTAACACTAGTGCGACAAGCACTACTAATAGGATTTATAATCTATCCTTTGCTACAAGTGGTTCTGGTACTCATTGTTTATCTTTCTATTACAAGTCGGGTTCAACTGTTCCATTTATTCATGTGAGATATAATACTGGACCTGACATAATTGGGGTATGTATTAACACGTCAAATGGTGTACTGACTACAGGGCATTATGATGGCACAGTTGTTTCGACTGCATTTCTTACCCAAGGTGTGGTTGATGTAGGTGGCGGATGGCGTAGGTTTTACGGAACAATCTCAGAAAACGATAGCTCTCGTAATCATGACTTATTTTTCTACCTATCTACAAGTGCGACTACTACAGGTACATCATTTGGTTCTGTAAAAGCTATTGACGTAGCAGGGGTACAACTAGAAGCTGGCGCAACCCCATCAAGTTACATCCCAACATCAGGATCAACTGTAACAAGGGCGGCTGAGACACTAACAGTCCCTGCGGCTAACTTGCCTTATCCTACACCTGTTGAGACTACAGGCACTGAGTTAATTACAAATGGTACGTTTGATAGTAACACAAATGATTGGACTTCTTCTAATTCTACATTATCCGTGGACTCTAACAGATTAAAAGTTACTGACACCAGCTTTTTGGGAACTGCAAGCGCCAACTTCCCTACTGTCTCAGGTAAATTATATTTAATTACAGCAGATTTTATTCATGGCGGTACTCTCGATGCTAGGGTCACAGTTCATGATGGACAGTTTGAGTTTGGTACAGCTTTGTATAGTGGTGGATCTGACATCTCATCAGTAAGTAAAACATATTCAATTATTGTTAAAGCAGTTAGTCACACCACTAAACTAACTCTCCAAAACTTCTTTGCTACTGCTGGGGGTTTTGGTAATGCTGGGGATTATAACCTTTGGGACAACGTATCAGCCAAAGAAATTAACCCTCTTGCTTTGTCTATACAGATGGATGGTAAGGTGACTTATGCTGAAGATGGTGGTAATAACACAGCCTTGCCGTGGCGTTGGAGGCTAGATTCAAGTAACATCCTCTACAACATAATTTCAACGGCAGGTACTAGAACAGGCCAACCAAGGTTCATACAACAACAGGCAACTTCTGGCTATGATGAGGTTATTGGCGCAAACAATGTTTACAGCCCAAACATTAACGTACCATTCAACTTTGCTGGTCGTTATGGCTCTACGTTCCTTAATGGTGCGCACGAAGGCACACTACTAACAGCCAACACAACCCCTACAGAACTGCCTGACTTGTCATCTACTAACTTAGAACTTGGCTACATCTTTATGGGTACAATCGGACAGTTCCGTGTGTGGGATGAAGACTTAACAGACACAGGTATAATTGAAGCAACTGAACCATCCACTGAACCATCACTACAATTAACATTCGATGGTTCATCCACAAGCAGTTTCACAGTATTAGATTGGAGTGAATGATATGGGTACTAAGAATTTTAATAGTGCAACAGACTTAATAACATTCACCAGAGCATCAGGTGGTACAGCTTTAAGGAAAATTAGCTACGGCTCAGAGTTGGTTACTAATGGTACGTTTGATACTGATATTTCTGGTTGGTCGACTTCACATGGCACTTCGTCGAGCGAGTTTGACAATGGAACTATAAAATTAGGTCACACAGCCTATAACGGATGGGCAAGGCAAGTAGTCTCTGGCCTTGTCGTCGGAAACACTTATCAAGTTAAATTTAGTGTTACAAACGATACGCAAGGTGGTGGAGGTGCTAGAATGGTCGGAATGTACCTAAACAACTCTGATTACTCCTACATAGAGAGGTTTTTTTACACAAGAGGAGCTGTTAGGTCATACGCATTTAATTTTACAGCGACAGCGACAACCTCTCAACTACGTCTTTATAAAGGCAGTAATACTGGCGCTACAAACTTCGACAACGTATCAGTCAAAGAAGTCTTCTTCGACCAAGCTGATGGCACACTCCAACTTTTTAACCACGGTAACAACGTACCTCGCATTGAGTACGATACTACTGGTGCAGTCAAAGGTTTACTGATTGAAGAAGCTAGGACTAACTACTACCCAACTAGTACAGATACATATACTGCTTATGGTAATGGTTCTCACGTTAAAACTGTTGACTCTAGTGTAGTTAATCCAACAGGGGCTTACGGTTCTGACAAAATCACACATACGAATAATTTTGATTATTGCTACGTTGGTTATCATGGGTCATATGCAACTGTTGGTACTAAGGAAACTTACTCAGTTTATCTCAAGAATGCAGGGCATAATCATGTAAGACTTCGCATGTCAAATATGGGCGGTCATGTTAATTATGACTTTGATTTATCTAATGGAAATAGCTCACTCCCTGACATTGCTATAAACAGTGGTGCTACTGGTCATATAGAAGACGTAGGTAATGGGTGGTGGCGTTGCTCTGTCACATACACAGCAACAACCGTAAACCCTTACCCCTCAATATTTTTGATGCCCTCTGCAGACACTTTTGATATTGCACGATTCCAAGGTGACGGAACTTCTGGTGTTTACATGTGGGGTCATCAAATAGAAACTGGTGCTTTTCCTACGTCATACATCCCAACAACAGGTAGCACAGCTACTAGGGCGAAAGATGTTGCTTTTATTCCTGTGAGTGACTTTGGGTATAACCATAAGGCAGGGACTGTTTTGGTAGAGTTCAAGAGTAACAAGCCTCTTAGCGAGCAGTTTGGTGCTTTTGTTTTACATGATGGCACTCCTAACAATAGGATAATGCACATGACCGTTCCTAATCATCGTGGTTATGTTAGGACGGATAGTGGTACACAGGCAGATATAGCTGGTGGTAATAGAGGCGCAACTTCTGAACTTGTTAAATTTGCTTTGGCATTTGCCGAGGATGACTTCGCCGCTACTTCTAATGGTTCATCACCAGCCCCTGACATATCAGGAACAGTTCCGTCTGGGATAACCAGATTAGCACTCGGTAACTGGTATCAATCTTATCTCGGAAGCTACTTAAACGGACACATCAAGTCCATCAAATACTACCCTCGCAGACTAACTAATACACAGCTACAGGAGCTAACAACATGAGTGAACAATTAGAACTAGAGATGGAGATCATTAAGACTGACTTCTATCTAAAGTTGGCCTCAGAAGCTGACATGGAAACTGTATTACACGATTTCTACAAGCAAGACTACAGCACTGTAGTTGACGAAGAGACAGGCGAGGAAAGCACTCAGGTTGAGGGCGATCCTTACTTTGTCCCTAATACGGCAGACTACGCTGTGGATGTCGTCGGTACACTTTACGATCAATCAGGTGAACCAGTTACAACCGAGGATGGTCTTATAGATGTCGAGATGACTGCCCTTGATGGATGGCATGTGAACATACGTTTGGTGGGTGATGCTATGCGTGAAACTGTAGAAGCCTTGGACACACTTCATGGGGTAGAACCAGAAGTACCAAGGCGTATCTGGCTGTGAATGAGGGGGAAGGTTGGCACTTATCCAAAAGTGTCCCTGCCACCCTCCTACTCGGTCTAATCACACAAGCTGGAGCAATCGTCTGGACAGTCAGTATGATGATGTCCGACATCGACAGAAACACTCAGTCCATAGACACAGTGACTATGCGTCTGGGTGAAGTCGAAGATAACGTCCACATGAATGATATAGCTACAGCTAGGATCGATGAAAACATAAAAGCAATTCGAAAAGCTGTCGAAAAGATGGCAGACAGGAAATAAAATGATACAGTCGTTGATCAGTCCTGTCGCTGGTCTGCTGGATAAGTTTATCCCAGACAAAGACCAAGCGGCGGCACTCGCTCATGAGATAGCTACGATGTCCGAAAGACACGCCCAAGAACTGTCACTCGCCCAGTTAGCAGTGAACAAAGAAGAGGCCAAAGGTAATTGGTTTCAATCTAGTTGGCGTCCAGCTACTGCTTGGTGCTGTGTGATGGGCATGGGCATAAACTTTCTGGTTAGTCCGTTGTTAGCACCCTTAGACATAATAGTCCCACAGGCAGACATGTCAGTCATGATGCCCGTCCTTATGGGAATGCTCGGTTTAGGCGGCTTACGGACTCTGGAAAAAGTAAAAAAGGTAAACAACTAATGGATAACTTAAAAATACCATTGACGCTTATATTCGCTATGGTGATCCAATTGGCTGGTGGTATCTGGTGGGTCAGCCAACAGGCTACAACCATATCATCCTTAGAAGAAACTGTGAGCACATTAGGTTCACGGATGGCACTAGAGGATGCAATCAATACCAAACGTGATGTCAAAGAGAACCAGAATGAACTCGTCCGTATCAAAGAAGATATGGAAGATGTCTGGAGTGACATGTCAGCTATGACCGCTTCAATCGGTGAGATGAATAGCATTAAGCAACGCATAGCACTGACTGAGAACGAGATGAAATATCTTGCCAGAGAAGTGAGTAAAGGACAGCGGAAACATGAAAGAGAATTTTGATAAATGCCTAGAGATGATCCTTGAACACGAGGGAGGATTCGTAAATGACCCTATGGATAACGGGGGGATGACTAATTTAGGTGTAACCCAGCGTGTCTATAACGAATGGATAGGCCGCGAGTCTACTGAACAAGAGATGCGCGACCTGACACCTGATGATGTCGCTCCTATTTACCGCAAGAACTACGCCGACCCTATTCGCTTCGATGATCTTCCATCGGGCTTGGATTGGGCGGTTCTGGACTGGTGTGTGAATTCGGGTAGGAGTAGACCATCCAAAGCTGTGCAACGTGCAGTTGCGGCTGACCCCGATGGCTACATTGGAGGTAAGACACTCCAGCTGGTCGCTGAGAAAGACCCAGAGTTTATCATCGACTACATCTACACAGTAAGACAGGCGTTTTATGAAAGCCTATCAGACTACAAACACTTCGGGCGTGGTTGGTCTAGGCGCAACAAAGAAACCTTAGAGCAAGCATTAAGTATGGTCTAAGGCCAAAAAGAAAGGTGGTATCCATGATCTCTGGATTTCCAGTAATGATTACCGACGCTATAATGATCGGTATGTTGGCTATTTTAATTATCAAAAGAGTCTAAAACGGCATTCTTATGTCGCCACTAAATCAAAAAACACAGATTGCCGCCTTGGGTATTGCAATCTGTGTTTTTTGTATCATTATGAGGTTCGTGGGTTCTGCCTGATACTATCGTATGGGTGTTGACATATACTGTGGTATAGGTTTAGATACTTTTGTTACTTTATAGTGACATTAGGAGTGCAGTAGCTAGACAATCTTGAATTGACTTCCCTGCACTCCCCACACCTCACTTTACAGCTGTAATATAGACACCATCCTCTGAGTCCAGTGACGACATGAGGTCTAAAACTTGCTTATAATTAAGGGATATTAGCTGAAATTCCCTCAGTTCCTCACAATACTGTCTGATGAAAACTGTACCGCTATCCTCAAGGTACATCTCGACATCCTCAAACTTAGCGTCCGAATCAACAGTAACAATCTTGGTATAGTTTGATTCTATTTCGACTGTGAACATGAGAAATACTTATCCCCCTGTTCTATTGGAACTTCTATTGTAGTCCTTCGGAAGCCACATTGAGGACACTGACGTTGCCTACGCTTAGTTGGGTATCCATATTTGAAATGGGGGATGGTCTCAATAATTTGTGTTTTTATGATACACTTTGGACAGTGGGTCACACTGTCTTTCATTTCGGGCATGTGCTCACTTCCCCCTCAATATAGTCACAGACTTGCACCAAGGCCGAGGAGGCCGCTGGGCGTTCTTCTTGCCGCCCTTAGAACCTGTTGCCCTGCGGTTTTGCTGGGCTTCCCATTGATCGCCCTCGGCATATTTTCTTATGTTGAATATCTCACGCATTCTTTTGTTTTCTTCTTTTGCCACAGACATGTGCTGTAGCAATAACAGTTCTTCTCTGTCCATTTGCTTCTCCAGTTTTCATTAGTTTTGATTGTCAAAAGCCCAACTGCTAGATAACTTTCTGCTAGTTGGGCTTTTGTTGATTTAGATGTCTACGAGGTCACAGACGCCGCCAGTACAGGCTAATGTTTGTGAGCCTTTGGTTGTGTCTTCAGTTTCGAAGTGTGATAGATCAGTCCAGTCAATATTGGTCATGGCAAACGATGCCACCTCGTATTCTTCCTGAGTACAGTCTTGATAAGGTGCTTGTTCGTAGGTGTGGTCAAAGCGAGGTAAGAAGCTGACACCAGACATCTCATCGAAGTGCTTGTAGACAAACGCACCTACCTCTGCCCATTCGTCATCCCCAACTGAAACAGTCACAGATGGCTTATGGCAAGTGTAGTGACGTTGGTACATTAGCCACATCTCCAGCTGTTCAATCGCTGTCATATCATGACGTGTGACTGAGCCTTCTGGTGCTTTCATCGGGAAGCTAAAGACAGTCGTTTGCTCTGGCTTCATAACGCAAGGTTCTGATGTTACTCCTTGGTTTATGAGGAACTGAGTTAGTGGGTCTTTGTTGTCACCCCTCACAGTCCTGATGTAGTAGTCAGAGTGTCTCGCATGAATCCCACTAGAACTATCAACTAAAGAACTAACTGTACCACTTGGCTTAACCGCAGTAACTGCCGCCGCCTTGTTGATGCCTAGTTCTTTTGCGTAATACTCATTGATGTCCACAGCAAACTGTCGCCACTTAGTGAGCCTTTCTTCAAGACCAGCTTCCTTACCATTTGTCAGAGTACAGTCCATGATGCCTGTCATACTCACGCCAAGCAATGCCTCACGTTCAGTATTTTTCTTCCAGCAATCACGTAGGTACGGGAAGTGAGTTAAGGTGGCTTGGATTGTACCTAAGATAGCCGCAAGACGCACCTTGTTAGCGATTTCGCCTTCAGTATCTGTGGCTCTAATAACAGCTTCTGTAAGATTGCAGAACTGACCACCAGTTCCAACGATACCTCTGGTCTTAGTCTCGCCTTCAGCATCGGTATATTCCTCAAGCTGTTGCCCTAATAACACGATTTCCGAACATGGATTCGTGCCAAACTCCCACATGTGATCTCTTATGCCTTCACGTTTAGCTTTGTCTCTAGCCGCCTGTCTATTGAAGATACCACGTTCACCAGAGCCAGAGGCCGCTAGTGATGCCCATTCCTTCATGAAGTCAACACCGCTGGGCTTACTTTCGAATGCCACTGAGTTGTTAGCAAGAGCATGGTGTGGGTTGTCGATGTACCATTCGCCTGACTTAGCTGTCCTCATCTCATCGTCCGATAGGTCACTTAGGCTGATCATCGCTGAACGTCGCACTCCACCGACGATCACTATGGAGCCTATCATGCACATGATGCTGTGGACATCCAAAGGTGATAGCTTGCTACCCTGCTTTTTCTTGAAGGTTTCAATAGTGTGCTCAAACAGTTCAACTAAAGGCTGTGCACCTGATGCTCTTCCACCAAATGTTTCCAAACGTGCACCAGCTGGTCTAACTTTAGATGTGTCCCAAGATGGTATCCTTCCAGCATACAGTTCTGAGATTAGTTCTCTATAAGCAGACGCCCAGCCCTCTTTGCTGTCTTCTACTTCAATTAAGCAAGCACCAGCTGTAAGTCTGGGTACTAATGGAAGGCTGTTTGTATATTTCTTCTCAACCGAAAAGCCTACACCAGTTCCACAAAGGAGAATGAACAACACCTCATCAAAACAGCGAACGTGGTCGATAGGTGTGTACGAGCAATTATATCCGCTTGTATTGTCTCTCGATAAAGCCTTGCCAGCTGTCATCAATGCTCTCATAGATGGCATCACATCAAGGTTTAAGATTGCCTCTTCTATTTCACTGGCAACATGCTCATGGATGCGAGGCCTAACCACGTTGTCCATGTAACGAGAGACAGTTTCAGTCCAGCTTTCACGCCTTCCCTCTTCCTCTATCCAACGCGCATAACGGCTGGTGTGGATGAATGCTTGGTAGTCTGTTGGTAATAAATTATTCATGGTGTTTCTTCTTTTTCTTCAATGAGGGTGATGAGGCGATCCAAGTACCAACGGCACTTCTTTAAATCTTCCACGGGTTTCTTTTTGTAAGGCCAACGCCAAAGGTACTTGAAAGCATTCTGCCAGAGGTAGGCATTGTGACCCCAAACCAGTGAGCCATCAGCCATCGCTTGCATGGCCTCAATGCACTCGATTGACCCAGTGTTGTAATGCGGTGGTTTGTTGACGACATCTATCTTGATGGTTTCCATAATATGACCTCTCCTTTTTCATCGTCCCAGTCCTGACAGCGCAAAATGCGAGCCATACGAGCCTGTGTCAGCGCGTAGTCAGCTGTTAGATTTTCTTTTTGATATTGATTGACGACAGCATCCCAAGTTGGGCGGTTGCCTAGTATTTTTTCGGCTGTCTTAATGCCTACTTTTGGACACCCACCATAACCATCGGTCATGTCACCCATGAGGGCTTGGATGAGGAAGTTCTTATTGGCTTCCATGTCACTGATAACCAGACGTTCATTCGCCTGTGGTCTAAATAGACGACAGGGGATTGTCTTCATGTCCTTGTCATCGCTGACAATGATGGCCTCAGTGTTTGGCATCGAGCCCATGATGCCCATGACATCATCGGCCTCTAAGCAGTCCACAAGAATGCTCTCGTATTCTGCCATCGCCCACTCAACGAGTGCTTTGTACCCAACGGGCTTTCGGACTTTCTTTCGTCCACCCTTGTACGTGTCTAGTATCTCCTTACGGAAATTGTTTTGACCAGAGACTGTCAAGACTACATCTTTGACAACTAACTCTTTCTTGAAACCATCTATTGTTGATTTGAAAAGTTTCTTTGCGGCCTTGAGGTCGCTTGATAACGACCATATGTCATCTCCCCAGTCGATCTCTTCCTCAACCGCAACTGCGGCTTTAAATAGGAATAAGTCCCCATCAATGATGAGTGTGGGTTTTGTAAATGACTTCTTTAAGTGTACTGCTGATTTCTTCATGAATATCCTGTCCATCTGGGGTCACGAACCAACGATTGCCCCAGCTATCTTCATCTAATTGTGTGGTGATGAAGCCCTCACTTGCCGCAATGGCAACGTGAAGTGCTCCAACTCTTGCGAAGTCACTTTTGACAGTGAACGGCTTTCGCCAACCTCGATCTATGATTACAAAAAGAAGTATTAAGTTCTCTAAGTATTCACTCTTCTCAATGTGTGTCAGCCCAAGTTGCGCCCACGGAATATTCTGCCGCAGTGGTAATGTTAAGTCCGAGAGCAACCCCAGCTTCTTGTGCCATTCTTCCAGCGATACACCCGACTTCATCGGCTATCTCCTTTGTTTTGCAAGCGATCTGCATTTCGTCATGGATCATGCCCATTATGAAAGCGTCCTCGCCATATTTTGATTTGATTGTGTCGTAGGTCATCATGAGCCACTGTTTCGCCACTATCGCCCCAGCTGACTGGAGTAATTGTGAGAGGCAACGATGCTCCGATCTGACCCTTAATTTGCGCCCATCCAAACCTTTGATGTAGCCCCTTGAAGCCGCTGTCTTTAGGTTCTTCTTTAAAGTAGCAAACGCTGGGACATTCTTATCGAAGTTGTCCTTGAGTTGTTTGCCCCTCTTAGCACCACCGCCAGCGATAGCCCCAATCAACTGATCACCTCCACCATAAAGCGTGGAATAGAGCCAGCGTTTCGAGAGATCACGGCTGGCAAGCCCAGTCATTTTCTGGTTGTAGCTGTGTATGTCACCATCCACGACTACCTTCGCATACTCACCGCCATCATAAGGATGTAAGTAAGAAGCCATCAGGCGGATTTCGATTCCAGAAAGGTCAGTACCGCAGATGACCCAGCCCTTTGGTGCTGTGAATAGTTCACGGCATTCTTTTCCATAGGGTGAGTTAGCAGACGGAATTTGCTGGAGATTCGGAGAGGTGGCTGTCATTCTCGAACTGACACATCCATTACTGTTAAGCCTATGGCGTAGTCTGCCATCAGGACTGCATCGCTTCATCCATGCGGCACTGCCCTCTGCCAGCATCCCGATCCTCTTTTGCAAGAGGAAGAAAGACGCTAACCTTTTGGCCTCTGGATACGGAAGAGAATTTAGTATTTTCTCATCGATCTTAGCTTGACCATTCGGTGTGAACTCTTTGGGACGCCACTTGTACTTATCGACTAAGCACTTCTGAATGTGGACGCGAGAAGCTGGGTTAAAGTAGACTGTCTTAGACTTAACAAACAACTCACCTTTGACATACCCACGCGCCTTGTTATTGACTTTAGGATAGAAGTCTTCAGTCACTTCCCAAGATGGAAACAGTTCCTTCAAGTCTTCCTCAATGGTGTGCCTTTGTTGAGCTAGATAAGCATAGAGTTCACCAGCTTTCTTCTCATCAAAAGTCCATCCATTGTTGCCAATCTCACGGCAGATAGAAGCCATACGATGCTCAAGGTCGATAGACTTCTGAGTAGGCTCAGTCTTCATCAACTTCTTGTATAACGTATCAGTAACCTGAGTATCTTGAACGCAGTATGAAAGCATAGTTTCACTATAGGCTTCCCACCCACCATCGTAGTCATCTTTGAAGTCACCAAGGCGAAGACCCCAAGCCTTTAGGCTGTGGCTTCCCCAGAGTTTCTTTGGGAACTTAGCGACACTGAAGTTGCGTTCAGCATCCTCATTAAACATGTCGCCATGTATCAGGCGCGAGAGAACTAAAGTATCAGTTACCTTGGCCTTAGTTGACCACTCAGGGAATACAATCTGTATCGCTGGTATGTCGTAGTCTATTATATTGTGACCAATGATCTCATCAGCATTCGCTAGTAGCTCAAGTGCGTCCTCGATCTGATCTGGGTTAAACGTGCGTACCTCGCCAGTGTCCACCTCACGGCAGACAATGCACCAGATAGTATGAATGGTATCTAGGAGGCCATTGCTCTCTAAATCAAAGCCCCACCGACTCATCGCTTATCACCAGAGCCCTTCAAGACACCACGTTTCTGGCGAGATGTCAGCTTTTCGTGGTTCATTGCCGCTACCTGATTAAGAGTTAAACCGAGGTCTTTTGAGAGTGCCGCGATGTACCAGAGCACGTCACCTAGCTCATCGCATATCTCAGCTTTCTTCTGCGCTGGGATTGTGTCCATGCCATCAAAGGTTACATCCTGATCACGAATTAGCTTTTTGATTTTTCCCAATACCTCGCCAGCCTCGTTAGCGAGACCCAATGCAGGGTAGATCGTCTTCCACTTGTAGATCATCGTTTTAGCCGCATCAGCTTGGTATTCATTCATTGTGTATTCATGGATTCCTGTAGTGTTCATCGAAATAACTCCCCTTGGGCATTGATCTGCCTCGTTGCTTTGAAAATTTGTTGGTTGCGCCCATAGGGACTTTTTCGCTTACCAATGACTGTGATAAGCCCAGCGTCTTTGAGCCATTTGAAGTGGTTCGTGATTGAACCATATGGCATGTGCTTGAGTGCAAGCTGTACTTGTGCACTGATGCAACCTTTGTCGCCAGCGGCTTGAATGACATCAAAGACCATTCTTGTGTTTCTAGTTAAATCTGTGTTTGCATACGCCTCGCGAGACGTGCTTGATAAACCACGCATACGTGTTCCTTTGCTTTACTAATGTTTGGGGTTGGGGGGTGGCTTAGAAGCCGAAGTTATCATCGACAGCCGTTAGTCTGCCTGTCTCTGAATTGTACTGGAGCGTATCTGCTTGCCCCAGAAAACCAGTGTGTCTGTTTTTTAGGATAGTAAGTTGTCTTTTGCCTGACGTGGGGTCTTCCTCATCCACATTCAAGGCGATACAGAACCAAGCCAGCTGTGCTAGGCTATGGCTTCCACGAAGCTGTGACAGCTGGGCTTTGTCGCCACCTTCATGACCTCGTTCAGACTTTGGCCTCTTGAGGTGGGACACAAGAACTAGAGCTAAATCCAATTCGACACATAAAGTAGTTAACGTGTGCATTATGTGATCTATCAGAACCCTCTCGTTGTCAGAGGCTCCAGCATACGAACTTACGAGAATACTAATGTGATCTAAAAAGACGACATCACAGCCGAGGCCGTGCTTCATGTATCTTATGCGAGAACAAATAATATCTAAGTCAAACGTGCCCACATGATCAAATAAGTAGATTTCGCCATTTAACACCAAGTCATCAAAACCAGCTTTTACCTCATCTACTGTCGCGGCCTCTGGATCAATGACGATGTTCTTGTTTATGTGGAGTCCTACTAGCCCCTGCGAAGTTCGCTTGGTGTTTTCCTCCAACATCAACATGCCTACAGTTGAGCCTGTCATATGCAAATGATAGGCGATCTCGCGCACTAGAGTTGACTTCCCACACCCAGAGCCACTGACAAGGGTTGTGATGCCCCTCATGCCTTTAGTCATGAAGTTCAACCTTGGGTAAGGATACTTGTAAGGGCTTTCAGCATCTGGTGTTGCAACAGTCTCACGCATGTCAGACATCTGGACTATGCCATCTGGCCTGTAATCAGCGGCCTGATGAATTGCACTGATGATTGCTCCAGCTTCACCTTTGACTAGACACTCATTGGCGTCCTTGTGAGGCAACACTGCAATCTTAACTTTGCCAATTGGCAGAACTTCAGCACATTCTGTAGCGGCCTTACGCCCTGCTTCATCCTGATCAAACATTAAGATTATCTCTTGGAAGCCATTAAGGTAATCAATGTTTTCCAGAAGGTTTTTCTTTGCGCCCTGTGCGCCATTTCTCACAGACACTGTGGCGAATTTATGCTGTTGGATTTGTGATACGCTCATGGAATCAAGTTCGCCCTCGCAAACCACGATCTTCCTTCCAGCTGTCCACATGTGCATACCGAAGAGGCCATTGATCTTCCCAATGGTCGGGAAGTCTTTGTCTTTTGTTCGTATCTTCTGGCCTGTGATTGTGCCTTTGGCATCCTTGTAGTTAGCCACTTGAATTGGTTCGCCTTTGCTGTTCTTGGTAACAAAGTATCCGAACTTACGGCATGTCTCTTCAGTCAGCCTACGAGACCTCAACTCCATGAAATCACCAGTCAGGAAGTTGGTGTCTATCTTTGGCTTTTCGCTGGGCTTCTGTTCCCCGTCAGCTGGTGTACGTTTCTGACAGCTGAAGCAAAAGCTGTGTCCATCAGAGTAGAGGCTGTTTGCATCCGATGACCCACAGGCGTCACATGCTTCATGAGACACAAAAGTGCTCTCTTCTTGTTCATTCATTTGTTCGTTCCTTTAGGTGGGTTGTTGACCCAATAAATTGTATTTGGTGGCGTGATGCCCCACATGAACCAAGCATTCCCAAAGTGGGGTGAGCCTTTACCTGTGAAATCAACTCGGTTGTTGTAGACCAGTGCAGACATTCCATATTCCATGAACAGGTTGCCCCTGCGTTTACCTTGGAAGGCGGCGACAGGAAGAAACAAAGCAAACGGCTTTTGAAGGCTGTAGCAGTGTTCTATGAAGTCATCTTTTTTACTGTATGGGGGGTTTGTGATGATACCATCGTGGACATCATCTTGAGTTGTACTGAAGAAATCTTTGCCTTCAGAACCTACAATACTGTAGCCGCTTTCGTTAAAAGCATCGACTATCAAACTAGACTTTCCACTGGTTGCCTCATAGTAGGTCTTAGACTTGTCTAGGTATTTGAGTATCGGCTGTATTTGATTTGTTGGCGTGTAGCATTCATCGCTTGCTTCATTCGTAGCAAGTCGTCTTACTAATTCTAGTGATGTCATTATTGCTTCCCTTAAAAAGAAAAAGGGCGATCCGAAGACCGCCCTTGGCTCTCTTTATTTGGCTTGCTTCATGCCCTCATGGCATTCTTCAATCCACTCATCTGGAATCACTTTATGTGCCCAAGTGAAACCATTCTTGATGCAGAAGTCTGCATAAGAAGTCTTAGACCCCTTATACAGCTTCGCGTTGGCATTCTGGAAAAGGAAACGTAGGTCTATGTTAGGTAGTTGCTTCTTAATCAACACATGTTTCTGTCGATCAGCTGTCACCCATCGTCCTTTGGTTTCTAAAAACCATACACCACCAGCCTTTGGGAGAATAAAGTCTGGGGTGTACTTGGCAGTCCGCGATGGGATTAAGTATGAAAACCTCTCGGTCTCGTAGGTAAACGGAATACCTAGTCTCCTGAGTTCTTCAGCAACACCAACTTCAAGTCCAGACCTGTAGCCTTCCTTGATGCCTCGGTAATTCCGACGATTAAAAGTCAAAGTTGTCTTCATTACCGATTGGTTCAAATGCTTCATCAATCGCTGAAACATCTACAGTGAAGCCACCTTCCTCGATGGCATCAAAGCCTGACCCATTCATGCCTTGGGTAGCCTCTACTATCTGACAGCCTTGTAGTGTGATAGCCACACCAGCTGAACCAGAGACCTTATAGACATTAAGGTAGCCTTTGAGTTTCAAACGGCTTCCACCGCCTATCTTTGGAAGTTTGTTTACAGGCACAACTTGACCAGCTGTGTCAAAGAAATCGGGTTGGAACTTAGACTGTAGCTTGAAAGCCACTTCCCCAGTCTCTTCATCCTTCACATAAGGAACTCTGTAATGGGCAGACCCATGTTCAGCTTTAGCCGCATCTTCAATCTTCTTAATTAAAGGCTTTGCGTCTTCGGCAGACAGCAATAGTTCTGTCTTATACTTACCTTCAGAGTCAAAGGCAGTATCTGGTTTATTAAGGTGGGGGTACTTAGCCACTCCAATAGGAGTCACAAAGTTAATCTTTGGTTTTTTAGCCATACTTTTGTCTTTCTAAAGTAAAAAAGACCACCCATAGTTATCTATGGATGGCCTTTCAGTTTGGGAGAATGAAGTCCCTAGAGTCCAAGGAGGAGGAAAGTGAACTCAGGGGCTTCTTAGGGGTGACATAAGTATTAACTAAAGCAGAATTGGCTCTCCCGTATCAGCTGTAAGTCTAGGTTTCCCATCTCTGGAATTGGCTCTACTCCAGCTTTCTCGAAGTCATTGGGATGGTCTAATTGCTGTCTCAGTTCTTCTTGCCATTTAAGCAGTAGGTTCTCAGACTGGTACATCTCAATATGTGCATCACGAACACCATAGTAGAGGTCGTCAACATCTCCAGAGATTGCAAATGAATCATGTATCATAAAGAAATCTTGGCAACCGCCCTCACCCTGCCCGTCAAACTGATCGCGCAACCTGACAATGGTTTTAGCCATGCCAGAGGCATCGAGCGAATGTATATAGTTAGCCGCAACGCTGGCTGTGTTCTTCCTCACATCCACCTTGCCTGTATCCATCGACAAAGAAACCTTTGACCTAGTTCTCTCGCCTACAGCTGTATCGAATAGAAAGATTTTAGTCTCCACCCTGTCCCTCTTTAGGTAGTTGTGGAAAACTCTAAAGCCACTTGGGGAAGTCCAATTGACCAGCTTATTCTGCTTACTGAGAACATTGGTGCAAGATTGAATCCACTTCATTGCTTCAGCCGCCTTTGGCAGTGTTTCAACAATGCTGTCGTAACAGTGTTCAGCAAGGTAACGAGCCGCAACCTTTCGCTCTTTGTTAGTCCTAGCAATCGGATGGAACTCGATGTCCCCGTAGCTCACGTCACGCTGTAGCGGTTTCATTACGTCTTCCATGAATTGTCCAGTCATACCAGCCGCAACGGAACTATAGGCAAATACCATTGATGGTCGTTTTGTCAGGCGTCGATCCACACCATAGTCCAGCCAAATACGCGCCAGTTCTGCTTTAGTGATGGGGTTCTTTCCAAAGGCACTGGGGTCTTCCAAGTCAGCCTCAAGTCTGCCTGTAACCTTATCAGCAACAGTCTGGTAAAGGTCAGCCATTTCGGCCTGTGGTACTAGGTTACATAGCCTTCCCTCGTCTTCTCCGAGGGTTAGCATGGAATAGTGCTGGACGCCCGAATTGGTGCCATCCAGAGCGTAAGGGATGTACCCCACAAACTCATCGCCCTCTTCAATAAACCTCTGGTATTCGAAAAGTGCGGCGAGAAACTGAAAAGGCTTGTCGGCAGTATTCCATAGACCCAGACTGGACTTGTAGTCTTTAGCCATGTCCAAAAGCCAGCCCTCGTTCCTGTCAAACCAAGCCACACGTTCATCCAGTGGTGCTTTGTCGATTTTCTCAAAGCCGCCACAGTTGGCAATGTGTATCTTGAGCCAGCGAATATTCTGACCCTCGACTATGCGTCCCCTTTGAAACTGGAAGAGTGACTTAATGTGGTCGTCTCTGTGGTAGTTAAACGATGGAACCATATTGAAGCGGCCTCTGAAATCACAAGCCCAAGGGATCGTAAAGTAATCAAAGATTACCAGCTCATTAGCTACCATTAAATCCTGCTTCATGACAGCTTCAGCACCCTTTACCCTGCGGTCAGTGTTTCGCCATTCGCGCTGGTCTTCCTTGATTGCCTTTTTCAAGTCCTGATCCATTGTCATGTGGTCTTCTGGTAGCTTTGGGAAATCTGGAGTATCTCGCTTTGGGAACTTACCGAAAGAGTGCCTACATTCCCAGCACCATTCTACAACTTCCAGCATCTCCTCATTGATGCAGAGCCTAGTTTCTTGCAGTGCATTGAGTGCTCTGAAGTGCTCTGGGGTTTCACCCTTGAAAGAGTGCTCTATGGCCTCAATTTGCTTGCTAGATGCCCCTCTAACTAACTTGACTGCCTCTGCCAGCCGCCAGTCCTTATAAGCCCCTGTGTGGTAGCCATCCCAAGGTCTAGGGGAGTCCATCGGAATTGGCTTTAGAAGCGGCTGTGACCACTGCAAGTAGTCCTTGCTCTTCTCAAGTTGCTCTTGTGCTTCCTGAGTAAACGCAAGTCTTGTGATGCTGTTGGTTGGGGTAGTGAACTGGGTGTCCTTTTCGAATATGTGGCAATGCTGAAAGATAGCCGAGAGAACTGGGGCGGCGTTGGCTGTCCTTCGCTTCAAGTGCATCTTTCGATCACCCTTTTTCTCAACAGTTCCAAAGTAAATGGACTTGGTGCCATTCTTGGTGGCTATGCTCCTGAGTGCCTTCAGTCGGATGTGTGCCGAAGTGTGGGCTTCACTGACCATCTTGACGATCCGCCTGTTGTTCTTGTTGGCTTCCTCATCATCACTGTGTAGTAGTTCCAAGGCCAGACATTCTCTATCAATTAGGCTTCCAATTTCTTGAGTGACATTGCTTAGAGTGCTGTCTTTTAGCACCGCATTATAACAGCACTGTAAGCCGATCAAGGCCAGCTGTCTTGGGTCTAGGTGCATAAGATCATCAAGCCATGTAGGGCGTCTTCCTTTGCCCTTACGTGCGGCTTCAATGTCCCCTGCAAGACCTTCTGCCACAACATCCAAAACATTCTTCAGCTGTTGGTATTCTGGGGCTTGCTCAGTAACGTCTTTTGCTCCTGTGTACTTTGCTTCCCACTTTTTCTGCCCGTCTTCCCTCATAGTCTCGTTGTAGATTTTTGTTACTGGGTTGGCTTGCTTGCCACCTCTGGTTTTATCGTCGTTGTTCATTTTACTTCCCTTTTCTTGAACTTACAGTCCAAACAAGTCGCCTTGCTTGGCTTGCGGTGTAGTATTCTTCTTAGCCTGTGCTCCCCTCATCAACTCAGCCATTGATCGCATCGTCTGGGGTTCACTCTTGATATATTTGCGAGTCGTGTTTAGGTCTCTATGGCCTAAATAAGCCCCTATCAGTTCACTGTTATATGCTCCTGAGTTTGCTAGAGTGGTGGCGCAAGTGTGCCGTGTTGTGTGGAAAACATAACGCTCATCGTTGCCTAGGATTGCCCTTCGCATCTGCTTCCAGCCTCGATAAAATAGCTTGCTGTTCCAGTCCTTTGAAATGTCCGTTCCAAGGCTCCTGATTGACGACAAGGCTTCATCCGTTAATGGGACTGTTCTTGAGTCACCATTCTTCGTGTCTGAGAGAAAAACACTCCAGCCACCAGTTTCGTCTTGTATCAATGTGCAATTGTTTATCTTCCTTATTTCACCAATTCTCATTCCAGTCTGAATGCCTATGGTCAAATAGTGCTCCAAAGATTTGAAGTCGGCACTTTTACGAAAGTATTCGGACATTAAGGCAATCTGAGACTGTGTAAAGTATAAAGGCCGCTGGTTTCCTTTGACCTTCCGATACTTAAATTTGGGTACGTGTGAGATGTGTTCTTCAGCCACTGCGTGACCAAAAACCTTAATGATCATTGCCCCGTAGTGGTTAATAGTATTGTTAGACAGCCCCTGTTCTGCGAGGTGGTCAAAGAACTTATGAATGTGGCTGGGCTTGTAGTCAGTGATCAAACGGGTGTCATAATCAGAGAAAGCCGCGAATCTCTCAGCCTTGCCAATACTTCGCGCCCTGTGGGCTCTGCCATCCCAGATCAACTTGCAATCCATCTCGACTAAATCAAGGAAAGTTAGAGTAAGTGTCATTTTGAGTCTCCTTTAGTTTCATGCTTGATTGCATGAGAAAACCCAACGCCTAGACGCTGGGTTAACTGATGTAATCAGCTGGCTAGTTCTCGCTGTATCTTTAGACCCTTGAGAAGCATTGCTTCAGCGTCTGCTTTCTGACCCCTTCTCAATCTCTCGTAAGCCCAAGAGACCCAGCCAGCGGCGTCGTGAGATAAGACCTCTGGTCGCTCGGCTGGGGTTGGCTCTGGCTTGCTCTCGACTGCCATTGCTCCCACTGAGTTTTGATTTAGGAATGCCAGCAAGTCAGCCTTCATTACTGGGACATCAACCTCAATGTATTTACCACCAAGTTTCCTAGCGTCTGACTGAGTGCCAGCCCAATCGCCGCGTTTGTTTGTGTAAAGTCTCATTTGCTTCCCCTCTTCATCAACTCAAGAATGGTCAGCGAAAGATTGATTTGCTCCAGTAGCTCATCTTTCTTCTTTCCACTTTGGTGGAAGCTAAGTTTGCTGTTCTTGATGTAATCATAAGAGGCTTGCAATGAAGCCTGACAGTCTGCCAGTGCTCCATTGATCAGTTGAACCTTGTTCACTTCGAATCTATCGCTTCTCATTTGCTTGCTCCCATTCCTTCATAAAGTTTGTTGACCTCATACAGGTCATTGCCAATCTTGGTGACGAACCCAGCTTCCAGAGCCTTCTCAACGATCTGATCAGCATCCAATTCAAAGTTGAAGTTAGGGGCTTGAGACATAAAAAGTGTCTTCTTGCTGTATGTATCTTTTACCATTCTTTTGTTCCTTCAGTTGTTGTAGTGGCTAAGTCCACTTGATGCGCCACGCCGAAACATGGCGGCACAAGTAGGCTCAGACACTCAAGTGACCTGAGACAACAACTATGATTGAAACTGCGACACAGAATAAAAGGCCAAAGTCTGACCAGAATTCACGAGTAGACATGCGGTTGATAAGGTCTCTCATGATAGCACCCCATAAGGCTCAATTTGCATCATCATCTTGAGTGCACCACGTTCGGCAGTCTTATAGCTACCATAAGAACGCGCCTTGATCACCTGACCGACTGGGTCAGCCTCGGTTGCATTGGCAATAATAGACACCCAATAGCTTGAGCCGTCTTGGGCGTAGCCACTGTTATCATTAAGAGTTGCTTTAAGTGTGCCCATGTAAAGGGTCTTTGGCTGTGAGTTGCTCATGACTTCGCCCCTACCAAGATTAGATCAGTGTAGGCGATTGATCTTCTCAGTGTGCTATTGAGGTTAAAAGACGTAAAGACCCAACCAGCTCCAAACTTCTTTCCTCTGTACTTATCGGCAAATGCTGGGCGAACTCTGCGACCTCTACCATCTCGGAACATATAGCCAGCAAAATAGTAGCGAGGGTTTCCATTTACATCGTTGTTGATCTTGACTGCTTCAATCTCAATAGCTTCCGCTAATTCAATGTTGTCCTCATTGTTTAACTGCTCGTCACTACCAGCAACAACCACCTCTTGCCCATCATCCTCAATATAGACAACAGTGTTAGGGTTTAAGAATATCTCGCGGTTGATGTCGTCGTTGTTAGTACATGAGTAACATTCAGCCCCAAAGTCATCCTTTGGGTTGTAGTGGTTCTTAGTGAATGAAGAGATTGCTAGTGTTTTGCGTCTGAACTCTGCGCCTTCAGGTAGGTGCTTGAGTGCTATGGCATGAAATGAGATACCTACAAAGTGCTGTGTGTTTAATACTTTAGTTACGTTTGTCATTCTTTCGTTCCTTCTCTTGGTTGAGAAGGCGTGAAGTTGATGACTTAATCCCTGACCCTTGTCGGGTGGAGGAAGCGACTGTCTCCGCTTGGTGTCTTGGGGGAGTTACAGTCCCCTGCCACACCTTGCGGCCTGTCGCCCTATAAGTATCATCGGGCACACGCCTTCGATTACCCAAGGATTACCAGTTGGTGAGT
>Ga0209119_1001661_pt1 | contig 21498 bp, 16 predicted proteins | sample COG_03_FD_184747 | JGI IMG/M metagenome (GOLD analysis project Ga0209119, IMG submission 184747) | Pelagic Microbial community sample from North Sea - COGITO 998_met_03 (SPAdes) (version 2) | ecosystem: Environmental > Aquatic > Marine > Neritic zone/Coastal water | place: Helgoland, sampling... | reverse complement strand
TCGTCAAACGAATCAGCCTTTATTTTTACAGAATACTGATTCGTTTGACGAGCCACAGTTCGCACATAGTCTAGTTCTTTGCCAGCCCAGCCTGCAGGTGCATCTGGATAGTTACCAGTAAGTAGCTGGTAGTAGTTAGTAGGATTAGATATAGCAAAGCCCATATTTACAGATGGCCCTTGGCATACTTGAGATACTACAGAACCTATTTGTATAGCAAGCGGATCTTCCATATCTTCATTTGGAAAACCGTTAGGGTAATTTGGCCATTCTTCTGCCAAGTATCTTCCCATCCATCCACTTTCTAATATTTCATCAGAATCTGCACCTGTCATCCATATATCTGTAGATCTAAAGTGACTATAATTTTGATTTGGGTAACCTACAGATTGTAAAATATGCATTTTGCCTTCATCGTACATATTCTTCATTTTTTCCATAGCAGGATGCAGTCCTGTGCCAGAGATACCGGATAGTGGTAGCACTTTACTTTCTGGAATAATTACATCTGGTCGTGCAGATGTAAGATTGGTGTATTGGTCTAGCGGTATAAGGGTGTTCAAACCATCATTACCTCCATTTAATCTTACCAATACTAATATTTTATCTGTTTGGGTAAATGCTTCTGCTTCAGAACCAAGCAACTTTCCATACGCTCTTACAGGTTGTCCATTTATAGCGAAAGGCAATAAGGACATCGGAGCTACTCTTTTTAAAAAATCTCTTCTTTTCATGGTGTCTATGTTTTATGAAAGCTGGTATTCGCTAAGGTTCATTATATACTTTATAAATGCTGATAGTCTTGTTTTGAGGATGTTTTTCTTGGCATCGTCGCTTGGATTAGCTATGTGATCATTCCAAGCATCTGTCCAGTAACTATCTTTCAACTGTCCAGATAGTAAAATAGATTTCATATAGTCTTTCTGAGCTTGCTCTACATCCAGCGTATGAACTAGTTGCAGTATATCATCTATTAGTAAATTCACATTGCTTGGATTATCAAAATGTTTTGCAAACGCTACATGATCTATTACAACTTTGTGCGTATCTACATTTATCCCTCGAGTAACTAATACATCAGAAATAATACTACGCTTAGGTAAGGTGTCACTATTTATCCAGAGCTCGTGAAACTGAGGTATCTGATAATAAGCTGGCCATCCTGCTACACTAGGCGGATCACCTAATTCCTGCTGCTGTATAGTTGCATAATAGGATATATAGTACCACGCTCGGTATTGATTTACATAATCTGTGGCAGGAGGAAATGGAATATCGAAAGTTCGGGCCATACCGTGCATAAAATCAATTGGATTTTTAATTAGTGCAGCTCTGTTGGCCGTGTCAAAGAAATGTTCACTTTTGAACAATGCCGTGAGCATTGGTTTTATTTCATAGTTATTATTTCTAAAGATATCAGCAAGAGGGGCTATTACATCCGTCTCGGTAGTGTCATCTATATCATAATAAACAAACCACCTATAGAATTTTCTTACCAGGTGTTTGGCAACTTCTTGCTGTGCGAAAATCATGTCTAGCAAGTCATCTACTTCATTAGCCCCATTGGCACCAGATTGTCCTGTTATAGTAGTATCATTATAGAAACTAGAAAAGGTTTTGTCTGTAGTGTCGTGTCTGTTTTCTTGAAAATAGACGGATCCTGTAGTTTTGTTTATTCTCCATCCTGTAAGTACTTTAGCACCTGCTATTACGTCTGCCTCTATATATTGAGAGCCAGGTCCTTTTCCTAATGTAAAAAGCTCTTGCAGCTCTCTTGAGTAGTTTTCGTCTGGTGCAGTATTTGTATTTCGCTCACCATTTAGAAATACCAGCATAGCTGGATCTAAAGTTATACTCTTAGTTAGAGATTTAAAGTTTTTATCACAGTTGTCTCTCAGCAATTTTATATGTGTGTAAGCAAAGTTGGGCCAGTTATATACACGTGCCTGTGTAGAAAAATGATTGTGCCAAAAGAGGACTAACTTTTCTCTAATAGTGCGGTCATGATTAATTATTTGTCCAGTCCACCACATTTTGAAAGAGCCCATTCGAACGTTATTCAATTGACCATTATAATCATTTACCCAAGTTTGTCCAGCGGCAATAGTTGGGTCTGGATTATTTTCATCATAATTATTAATGGGAGGAGACGGATCAGTATGATCTATCGTAAGTATTTCATCTATCGCCTGACTCATAGATTTTGTGAGAAAGTAATCTACATCAGATTTTTTAACTCCAAAATGTACTCTTCTAAGCAAATGGATAACTGCTGCTCTGTCCCATGTACCTGTATATGGTGTTATACCAGAATCGGTTCTTGTTTTTGCTGTGGTTGCCATAACTTTATATTTTAGTCTACTGTTTTGTAAAAAGGTTGCATAAAACCTTCAAATTTTATCTTCTAAATAATTTACCCAACAAACCAATTACTACTCTATCACTTTGTCCGGCACTTAACGGTTCAAAATTGGCTTAAGGATTAAATTAAGATAACGTTTATTTAAGCTTCTATTTCTATTCCGTAAATATACGATTTTATTTTTAATAATTAAATCGGAGCTGCCATTTGCATCAAATAGCCACATATAAGTGCACCGTAAGTGCCTAGGGCATAGCCTAATACTGCAAGCAAAACACCTACAGGTGCCAGCGATGGATGAAATGCAGCAGCTACTACTGGAGCAGATGCAGCTCCCCCTATATTTGCCTTACTACCTACCGCTAAATAAAAGAAAGGTGCTCGTATTATTTTAGCCATTATTACTAGTAATATTATATGCACAAGCATCCAGGTTACTCCTACTAAAAATATGGCAGGATTGTCAAAAATGGCCATTACGTTCATTTTCATGCCTATGGTAGCTACCAATACATAGATGAATACGCCGCCTATTTTTGATGCTCCTGCACCTTCATAGTTTCTGAGTTTGGTAAAACTAAAGATTATTCCTAGTGTAGTTGCTATAACTATCAACCAAAAGAAACCCGAGCCAAGACTAAACGTCTCTGCAAGGTATGGCGACTGCTCTTTTATGGCTGGAGCTAGTATATCTGCACACAGATGTGCTATGCCTGTGGCTCCAAGTGCAAGACCCAGAATTACCATAATATCTGTAAAGCTAGGTATACGAGCTATCTTTTTGCTGAACTCCTGCATCTGGTTTTTCAAGGTATTTACCGCAGAAGAATCTGCTTTGAAAAACTTGTCTATTTTATCTGATTTGGCTACACCTAATAATAAGAAGAACATCCATACTTCTGCTACTATAATGTCTACTGTAATCATCATAGAATACATACTGCCAGAGATTAGATTCTTTTCTCCGTCTTTAAATATTTCGAACATAGCTGCTTGGTTGGCACCGCCGCCTATCCAGCTACCAGCTATCGTTGTCATACCACGCCATACTTCATTTGGCGAAGCTCCACCTACCACTTCTGGTGCTATATATGAGAATAGAAGGATAGCGATAGGTCCGCCTATTATTACGCCGACTGTTCCCGTAATAAACATGAGGAGGGCTTTATAGCCTAAGTTGAAAACTTCTCGTAAATTTATACTTAGTGTTAGCAATACTAAACTAGCAGGAAGTAGATATCTAGAGGCCACAAAATACAGATTTGATTTACCTATAAAAGGTTCTAGCAGTTCAGGATTTATTTCGTTTTTAAGTACATAATTCTTAAATGCTTTAAAAGAGTCTAATCCCGTAACATCATATCCATTACTAGCTAGAGCTTTCAATGCACCATCCATGTCTATCCACATAGGAGAGATAATGCCGATAGTGCTAAAAATAGAAGGGATGAAATAGCACAGCAGTAATGCAGGTATTATTTTGTAAAACTTACTAAGTCTGGGCATTTCGCTAGACTTAAAAATAAGTGCGAGAATTAAAATCAATAATCCGAAGACTACAGCATCATTTGTTATTAAGGGGATGTCGGATACTACTTCTTCCATTTATTAGTTTTTTTTAATGATCAGATTATTTGTAAAACACATTCTATGACTAGATAGTGCTATTTGAAAAGTCTTATTTTACGTCTTTTGCCTCTCTTACCTATTTTTGGTAGAGATCCATTTTTATTAATCCAGGAGCCACCAAAAGAACAGCTTGTGTTAAAGTTTCCTCTTCTACTTTGACCTAAGGGGATTTCTAATTTAAATCCGGTTAAGAAGTAGTTGTCATTATTTGTGGAACGTCCTCTCATCCCACCTGGAGTACCTACGCCTCCTTCACCGCCAGAGGGGTCTGCTAGATAAGCTGCTATATCGCCAGACTCGGCTCGTATTAGGTCATTATCAAAATATAAACCAGAAACATCGTCCAGATAGTCAGTAAACGATTTTCTCATGGAAAGTCCAAAGCCCAAAGTCATTCCATTTTGCAGATAGAATTTTTTCCCGATTCCAAAGGGAATAACAGGAGAAAACTTAGGATATGGAAGCTGAAAAGGGTCTACAAGTTGTCCTTCTGTCCCAAGACTCCTTAGGTCATACCACGTGCCGTTTACTTCCGCCTTTGGATTAAAAAAAGAAATGCCACTTCCTACATTGATATAGAAACCTCGGAGAGATCCACTATTTTGAGGAACGGTATACTCTAGCTTAAAGGCAACTTCTACCAAATCTGTCCGTACATGTAGGTTCCTGTAACTTCGATCCCAAGTAGTTTCTGCATCATCGGCAGATAAACGGGTATAGAATGCATTGAACCCAAAACTAAAACCCTTAGGGTAATTATAACAAAACCCAGTACCTACAGCATATCTGATATCTCTAAAGTCAATGTCTCTCATATCATTGGATCCATAAAATTTTTTGCCACCTAAATCGCTTAAAAAGGTACTTGAAGAAAGCATTATTTCAGCAGTCCAAAACGGTCTTTGTTGTGAATGTCGCTGTGCAAAACTTGAACTAGATATAGTGGCTAGAAGTAAGAGTAAGAAATATATTCTCATTAGATTCAAAATTAAAAAGTAGTGTGTAACAAAAATAGTAAAATTATCGCCAAATTGCGAATAGGCTCTATGTCCTTGACGAATACATTTTTAATAATTCGACTATGAGTGTAAAAAAGCAATTTGTTTTAAGTAGATAAATAGGGACACTTTTAGTGTTTAGTACTGTTGAGAGTCTAATTTTTGGTCGATACTGACCTCTCGAAATTTATGTACGACCATTCTAAATTGTCATTTTTGTAAACTTAAATTTAACAAAGAAGTTTTAGCAGTAGGTAAAATATAAATTCGCAGCACTTTTTAATATAAAATAATGTACAAAGAACTTTTTTCTGATCGCCACAACAGCCTATCTACTGCAGAAGAGCAGGAGATGGTTCAAATGCTTGGTTACAATAGTATTGAGCAGCTTATTTCACAGACCATTCCAGATGAGATTCGCTTAGAAAAGGAGCTTAATTTAGATGAAGCTCTAACGGAAGTACAGCTTTTAGAAAAGTTAAAAAATATTGGGAATAAAAATATAGTGGCCAAGAGTTACATTGGTATGGGCTACTATGGTACGCACACACCCAAGGTAATCCTTCGAAATATCTTAGAAAATCCAGGATGGTATACTCAGTATACTCCGTATCAAGCAGAGATAGCTCAAGGCAGATTAGAAGCTTTGCTCAATTTTCAAACTATGGTTTGCGACCTTACAGGAATGGCCCTGGCCAACGCTTCGTTATTAGACGAGGCTACAGCAGCAGCAGAAGCTATGGCAATGTTATATTCTGCAAAGAGTAAAACTTCAGGAAATAAGATATTCGTTTCAGATAAAGCTTTTCCTCAAACCATAGACGTAATACAAACAAGAGCTGAACCTCTAGGAATAGAAGTAGTATTGGGTAATGCAAATGAAGCAGATTTGGACGAGGAGTATTTTGCTCTTTTCGTACAATATCCAAACGGAGAAGGATCTGTAGAAGACTATGCTGCTCGTACAGCAAAGGCTTTAGAAAAAGGTATAAAGACTATAGTAGCTGCGGATATACTAGCACTAACCTTACTTAAGGCTCCAGGAGAATGGGGTGCGGAAGTAGTGATAGGAAGCACACAGCGTTTTGGTATCCCAATGGGAAATGGTGGTCCACACGCAGCATATTTTGCTACTAAAGAGGAGCACAAAAGAAGATTACCAGGTAGAATAATAGGAGTGTCTCAAGATTCTAATGGGAAGTATGCTCTTAGAATGGCTCTACAAACCAGAGAGCAACATATAAAAAGAGATAAAGCAACAAGTAATATCTGTACTGCACAGGCTCTACTAGCTGTAATGGCAGGAATGTACGCTGCTTATCACGGTCCTATACGACTAAAAGCTATTGCAGAAAAAGTAAACCAACTTACCAGTATCTTAGCTAATAATCTTACTGCTTTAGGTCATGAGTTGAAGAATACTAGTGCATTTGATACTTTAGCAATTTCTATATCAGATTCATCTCAGAAAGAGTTGAAAGCTATACTAGAGGCAGAAGATATCAATATCAGATATACAGAAGATATAGTTTGCATTAGCTTAGATGAAACCACCGAGTTAGATGATGTTGCACAGCTTGTAAGGTTATTTGCAAAGGCAGTAGGAAAAGAAGCTTCTTTTACAGAAAAGACTTCTCAAATGTGGGATCTAGAGTTGAATAGAGATACGGCATATTTAGAGCATCCTGTATTCAATACGTACCACACCGAGCACGAAATGCTCCGGTACTTGAAGACTTTGGAGAATAAAGATCTATCGCTTGCTCATTCTATGATAGCACTAGGTAGCTGTACTATGAAACTAAATGCAACTTCAGAAATGATTCCCGTGACTTGGGAATCGTTTGGTAACATACATCCATTTGCTCCTAAGCACCAGCTCGAAGGGTATACTCAAATGCTGCATGAGCTAGAAAGAGATTTGTCAGAAATTACAGGTTTTCACCGTGTAAGTCTACAACCTAATGCAGGAGCACAAGGAGAGTATACAGGTTTAATGACTATCCGCCACTATTTTATGGATACGAACCAATCTCATCGCGATATTGTTATAATACCAGAATCGGCACACGGCACTAATCCTGCAAGTGCGGTAATGGCTGGTATGAAGGTAATAGTGGTAAAATGTCATCCAAATGGCTACATAGATTTAAATGATCTACGAGCAAAGGCAGAAGCTAATAAAGAGAATCTAGCGGCTGTAATGGTAACCTACCCAAGTACAACGGGTGTGTACGAAGAAACTATAAAAGAGATAACATCTATTATACACCAATTTGGTGGCCAAGTGTATATGGATGGAGCTAATATGAATGCACAGGTAGGATATACTAATCCCGCCAATATAGGTGCAGATGTGTGTCATCTAAACTTGCATAAAACATTCTGTATACCACACGGTGGCGGTGGCCCAGGCATGGGACCTATCGGTGTAGCAGAGCACCTAAGCCCATATCTACCGGGACATGCAGTAGTAGATGGAGTAAGTACAGATAAAGCAATGAAAGCAGTAAGTGCAGCACCGTATGGTAGTGCTAGTATTTTACTTATAAGCTATGCATACATCAAAATGATGGGAACAGCAGGACTTAAAAAAGCTACAGCTACCGCTATACTCAATGCTAACTATATGAAGCATAGGCTTTCAGAAGGTTACGAAGTGCTATATACTGGCCAAAATGGAACCGTAGCTCACGAGATGATTGTAGATCCTCGTCCTCTTAAAATTACATCGGGTATACAAGTAGAAGACATTGCTAAGAGATTGATAGATTATGGGTTTCATTCGCCTACAGTAAGTTTTCCTATCCCAGGCACACTTATGATAGAGCCTACAGAGAGCGAAAGCAAAGCAGAAATAGATAGATTCTGTGATGCACTACTAAGCATACGTCAAGAGATTGCCGAGATAGAAAATGGTGTTGCAGATAGAGAAAACAATGTATTGAAAAATGCTCCGCATACTGCTGAATCTGTAATATCTGGTGAGTGGGATAAGCCATACTCTAGAGAGAAGGCAGTATATCCAGCAGCACATCTAGTAGCTAGTAAATTTTGGCCTAGTGTGGGTAGAGTGGATAATACTTACGGTGACCGAAACTTAATATGCAGCTGTTTGCCAATAGCAGCATACGCTGAGATGTAAAGAGTGCAATCTTGTCGTAAAGTGACTCTAAATTTCAGATAATAGCATAACTTAGCGGCTCGTAAACAATGGCACTCTCAGTAATCACAGGACTCATAGTACTAGGTATTTTACTAATACTTGTCGAGATTTTCTTTACCCCAGGTTTTATAATTGGCCTTGTAGGCTCCGCTATAGTAGTGGTAGGGCTAGTAAATACTTATTCAGAGTATGGATATGCATCAGGTAATATTACCCTAATAGGAGTACTTATTTTTTTAGGAACGGTTATAGTACTAGCTTTTAAAAATGGTATTTGGAATAGGTTTGCTATAGCAGATGTAATAGATGGGAAAGCCAATAATATAGATAAGCTTACCATTAATGTAGGCGATGTAGGAGAAACTATAAGTGCAATACGACCAGCAGGATCTGCCATTATTGGTGGTCAAAAGATGGAAGTACATACAGAAGGAAGTCTATTACTTGCTAAAGAAGCCATAGTGGTAACTAAGATACTGAACAACAAGATTTACGTAGAAAAAACAAATTAATAATTATATCAAAAACTAAAAAACATGACAAGTACACTAATTTTAATAGGAGGATTATTCCTCTTACTGATGCTCTTTTTATACTTTGTTCCAGTAGTGCTATGGGTTACCGCCATAGTGTCTGGAGTGCGAGTAGGAATCATACAGCTAATGTTTATGAGAATAAGAAAAGTGCCGCCTACACTAATAGTAAACGCACTTATCAATGGAAACAAAGCAGGTATCCCAATTACTGCTAATGATCTAGAAACGCATTATATGGCAGGAGGTAATGTGAATAATGTTGTAAAGGCATTAATCTCGGCTGACAAGGCAAATATTCCTTTGGGCTTTAATATGGCAGCAGCTATAGACCTTGCTGGTAGAGATGTAGCTGAAGCGGTTCAGTTATCTGTAAACCCAAGAGTTATAAATACCCCACCAGTAGCTGCAGTAGCTAAGGATGGGATACAACTTATCGCAAAAGCAAGAGTTACATTAAGAGCGAACATTGCTCAGCTAGTAGGTGGTGCAGGTGAAGACACTATTTTGGCTAGGGTAGGAGAAGGTATAGTAACTACTATAGGTTCTGCCACTACTCACAAGGCCGTATTAGAGAATCCAGATATGATCTCTAAAACGGTATTGGCCAAAGGACTAGATGCGGGTACTGCGTTCGAGATACTTTCTATAGATATAGCAGATATAGACATAGGGAAAAATATAGGAGCTGAACTACAAACGGATCAAGCAGAGGCTGACCTAAAAGTGGCTAATGCAAGAGCAGAAGAGAGACGTGCTATGGCTGTAGCCGAAGAGCAAGAAATGAAAGCTAAGGCACAAGATGCTAGAGCGTCAGTTATCTTAGCAGAAGCAGAAATTCCGAAAGCAATGGCAGAAGCATTTAGAAATGGTAATCTAGGAATAATGGATTACTACAAAATGAAGAATATAGAAGCCGATACAGATATGCGAGATAGCATTTCTAAAACGGGTAAAAAGAAGTAGTAACGAGTTTAGAAACTTATAGGAAGGGAATCATTAAAATATGGTTCCCTTTTTTTTATGGAATAAAATTAGAATATAGCCTTGCAGCCAAAGATGATGTTTCTGCCTGCGGCAGATATACCAGAACCATAGGGTCTGTATCTTTTGTCCAGTATGTTCTCTATACCTAAGTTTAAAGTAAACTTATCTGATAGCGTAACGCTGCTTCTTGCATTGAGCGTAAACCAAGCCGGTGAGTAGGGTAGACCATTCTCATCTTTAGCGTATAAATATGCCGAGCCTAGCTCACTAGCAGCCAGTTGTTTGTTCTTGAACTCTTGATTATACACAGAATAAATACTAGCAAACCAATTGTCTTTTTTATACTCAATGCTACTGCCACCAAAATTGGGTGTTATGTGTTTTATTGGTTCATTATTGCTAGATGTACTTTGTAAAAGCGTGTAGCTAGAGTTGATAGTCAGTTGCTCGTTTAATAAGTATTTAAGCGTGATCTGACTGCCATAGACACTAGCGTAGTCTTGATTAGTCAACGTCTGTACCTGGCTCTTTACATTCTCATACAAGATGCTATCTTTCCCATTAAACTTGCTGTTAGCTATGCTTATGGCATTGTCTAGGTAGGTGTAAAAAATGGAAGTACTTATCTTAAGTTTAGGTAGTAAGAGGTAATTGAAATTTACCTCGGCATTATAAGCATACTCAGGAGCTAAATCCGGGTTAGGTACTGTTACAAAACCTGTATTCCTGTCGAACACCTTAGCTATGTCATCTATGTTTGGAGATCTAAATGCCGTAGAAGTAACCAACGATATAGAACCTTTTTTCAATTTAAAAATATGACCAATGGAGCCAGTGAGAGCTTCGTTCGTATTATTAAAGCTTTGGACTGGATAAGCGAAAAAGGTAGTGTCTAAGGTTCCATTAGTATTTACCACATTATATCTAAAACCAAACTCCAAAGTATACCACTTGCGGAGTCGCTGCATAAAATTAGTGTATACCCCCGCAGATGACCAAGCAGACCCATCTGGATAGCGAGTGCTAGTGGGCGAGGAGGTGCCATCATTTATATCCAGTTTTATTCCGGAGCTACCTACTCTGTTAAAAACATAGTCGAGCCCATAATTCAAAGAGGCTTTGTTTTTTAACTCTTTGTAGAAATCGCCACTGAGGCTATATGCATGTACAGTTTCCACTCTTTGGCGTAGCTTGGTGTCGTATAGATTTCTATCGTTTCTGCTTTCCTCAAAATGCTGAAAAGCAGCTGTAACTAAGATGCTATCATATATTTTAGCCGGTTTTCTTATGCTCAAGATATAGTTATTCATAAACCACTTTTGTGGTCCATAGTACCAGTCCCCTTTCAGTAAAGTATCTTTACTTCCTCGCTCTATGAGCCTATCGTATCTTGGTATGTCAGAGGTTACGCTATAATGTATGCCTGTACTCAAATCTATATTGTCAGTAAGTTTGAATCGAAATTTTTGTAAAAAATTAAACTGCTTATATCCACTTAGTACTTGTAGGTTTTTATCTGAGTTAGATATAATGGAATCGTTGGATCCAGTGTATACCACATAATCTCGCCTAGTATAAACATCCGGTCCATTCTTCCCTGTTTTTAAGTCGCCAAAGTTATTAAAGGTGATGCTAGAGAAACTTGCAAATTTTCTCTTACTGAAAGAGAAATCTGTATGCACAGTTTGCTCATTGCTGGCTGAGCTATATCGCAAGCTCACATTGCCAGAAGTTTCTAGCGTATCAGAATTAGCATAGGCAGGATTAATAGTCTCGAAACTTAATACTCCACCTATGGCATCGCTACCATAAAACTGACTTGCAGGTCCAAAAATGACTTCTGTACTGCCTATGGTAAATGGGTCTATAGCTATTACATTTTGCACATTGCCTTCTCTAAATATAGCTGTGTTCATACGGACCCCATCTACTACTAGTAATATTCTATTAGTCGCGAATCCCCTTATCATTGGACTACCACCACCTTGTTGACTTTTTTGTACGTATACTTTATTTTCTAGGTTCAATAGATCTGCTGCTGTTTGTGGTTGGTATAGACTTATCTTGGTTTTAGAAATAAGGTCTATGGGCGTAGAAAGATCTTTGTATAAGCTACTGCGTCCCTTTCTGGAAATTACTACAGGGTCAAAATAATTGGTACTTCGTGTCAAAATGATAGTACTGCCATTAACTAAAGTAGCTCTTGTGATATTACGAGTATAAAAGCCGCTATGGGTAAGTGTCCAAGTGTATTCTAAAATAGAACTAGTGTCTACATTTAGATACCCTTGGTCGTCAGAGATGGCTAGGAACGTAGACCCATTGAATAACTGCACACCAGCAATAGGAGTGAGATTTTTATTTACTACTTGAATTTGTGCTTGGCAGCAGATGGTGAAGAGCAATAAAACTATAGTTTTGGTAAATCGTTTGATCAAAATATGGCTGCAATTTTAGAATTAAATGGCAATAATTAGTCCGAAAATAAAACAAAACAATAATATACATGTTGGTACATGTATAATCGTAAAACAAATAAAAAAACAACAATGAAAAAAGTATTATTACTAACAGGAATCGCAGCATTATTTATGGCATGTGGTTCTGGTGCATCTACTGCAGATGCTGGAGATGCTAAAGAAGCTGCAACGGCAACTGAGTCTAACACGGAGTATGCCGTAAATCAAACAGAAAGTATGTTATCTTGGAAAGGAACTAAGCCAAGTGGGGATTCTCACTCAGGTACTGTGGCTATAAAAGAGGGCAAACTGGCTATGGCAGATGGAGCTCTAACTGCAGGTAATTTTGTGATAGATCTTACTAAAATGAATGTTACTGACGAAGGGATAGATGAAGAGTCTAAAGCTAAACTTTTGGGGCATCTGACTACAGGTGATTTTTTTGAAGTAGAAAAATATCCAACGGCATCTTTTGAAATAATAAGTGCTACCACAGATAGTCTTACAGGTAATCTTACTATAAAAGAAGTAACCAAGTCTATTACGGTGCCTTATTTTGCACAGACAGATGCGGGTAAGTTAACAGCTACTGCGTCTTTTGCTATAGATAGAACACTTTGGGGCGTTACTTATAATAGTGGAAACTTCTTCAAAAACTTAGGAGACTACCTTATAAATGACGCTATACAATTTAACGTAAAATTAGTAGCAGAGGCTAAATAATAAATTTCTAATAGGGTAATTAGACATTTTTAAACCGCCTATGGCATGAGTCATAGGCGGTTTTTTGGTTTTATACTATTCCCTTTTTAAAATACCTTAACTTTGTCAAGATGAAAAAAATTATTCTATTCATAGCACTAGGAGCATTTCTACTCACAGGAGTATCGGCGTGCAAAGCGAAGCACTGTGCGGCTATGCAAGATGATATGGAAGGTTTCAATAAAAAGAATGGTAAGAAAAAACGAGGCAGACAAGAAGGCCTTTTTGATAAAGGAAAAAAGCGATAGTTCCTGTTTTTAGAAGGGATTTGTTCTGCTATTCTGTTGTAATTTATAGTATAAAAGCAATAAGCAGATAATACCTGACGAGTATGATTTAATATTGATAGGATCAAAATTGCAGCAATTTATACTACCCATCACCCAGTAGCTTAAAATTGACATTAAGCATTTTTAACAGTTTATTTCCTATATAGAGTGATTTTCAATTAAACTGCTGATTTACTGTCGTTACACCTTTCACTATCAAGATATATTGCAAAAAAAAAAACAATAAACCTTGTTTTATATTGAATAAAAAATATATTTTTGAGATTCTTAGTGTAAAAATGACACTAAGATAATCTTAAACTTAAATTTATTAATATGAAAAAAATAATACTCGTAATTTTAATATTGGCTCCTTGTGCTATTTTTGCTCAAACGACATTTTCTTGGAGGAATGATCAAAATCCAGGAGATAGTGCGAGTTGGGGAAATACATCACCATATTATTTTTGGAATGGTGGTACCGGAGCAGTTCCTGGAGGAAACGAAATTCTATATTTTGATGGAAATCAAGGAACGACAATGAGAAATAACCTCACAGCTACTTCGCGGTATCGAGTTGAATTTGGTTCGACTGGTGGTGCCACTAGCCGTACTATAAATGGTTCGACAACAAATGTCTTTTACGATTATAGTGGTGCTGTTCCAGCAATCTATAATAATTCAGGGGTCGCTCATGTTATAAATTTCCCATTTCAAATTGGCAATACTAATAGCTCCAGTTCTCCGGGCTATGGTTTCGAAATTAATGCCTATAGTGGAAACTTAAATATCGGTTCTTCAATTTCAGCACAAAATAGCACGGGTACAAAGGTTTTAGTATTAATGTCACATAACGGTTCTGGAGGTTCAGGTGCAATCAATATTACTGGAGATATTACTAACGGTAGCGGTACAATTTCAGTACTTAAGAAAAACGGAAATACAGCAACATTAAGTGGTGCAAATTCCTATTCTGGAAGTACGTCTATAAACGCTGGTACGATTATCGCCTCAAGTACAACAGCATTGGGAAATGCGTCAAATGTTACCATCGCAAACGGTGCAACTTTAGAAATTAATGAAAGTCTAACTGTGGGTAGTTTAACAGTTAATTCTGGAGGCACATTGACCATAGCAAGTGGTAAAACGCTGACAGTTAATGGTACCTTAACAGTAGATAATTCAATTGATATAGGAACTGGAATTCTTCGAATAGGTCCAAGTGGTACGATAACGACTGGAAGTTCTTTTAGTAATTCTTTACTAATTATAACTTCTGGCACAGGTACATTACAAAAAGATTTCACCTCAACAGGCTCGTTTTTGTATCCTGTAGGGACAAGTGGAGAATATACGCCAGTTACACTTAATTTTACTGCATTAAGTGGGTCTTCCTATGCAAGTGTCCGCTCAAGTGCATCTGCTCATGGATCATTTGTTGGCGGAACACCAAGCGATTATTTACGTCGCTACTGGGTTCTAAGTGAAGGTGGTTTTACAAGTTTTTCTTGCAACATTAGCTGTGTCTATGTAGATGCCGATGTTATAGGAACCACAGAATCTAATATTTATACTGGTAAGTGGAATGGTTCAAGTTGGTCACTTGGAAGTCAGACAAATTCGTCCACAAATACACTTACGTTTAACTCAGCTTCATCATTATCCGATATTGCTGGAGCACCAACAGCTTCACTTCCCGTAACTCTTATCGATTTCTCTTCGTCGCTAAACAAACAAAGTCAAGCTGAATTATCTTGGTCTACAGCATCTGAACTCAATGCATCTCACTTTAGCATACATCGCTCAGATAATGGCGTAGACAAACGAGAAGTAGGTGTAGTTGCTGCACAAGGAAATAGCAATGAGATTGTTGAATACAATTTTATTGATGCAGAGCCGATTAGTATAAGTGCATTTTACTTTTTAGAGCAAGTGGATTTTGATGGTAAAACACAGTGGTATGGCCCGGTAAAGGCAGTAAGTGCTCAGCAAACTAATATACAAGCCTTCTTTAAGGAGAATAATCAATTACAGATAAATTCCAACTCCACTGCATATACACATGCAAGACTGTTATCCCTAGTTGGCAAAGTAGTGGCTTCTATAGAAGTAAGCCAGGATATTGAAATAGTAACAGTACCAGGCATCAAAAGAGGGATGTATCTACTAGAGTTAAGTAATGCAAGTAACTCAACCGTAGTGAAAGTTATAAAATAAAGAGTAAAAGATGCTATTCGCCACTTTTAGGTTTGATTTATCTTAGTATTTCTGAAAGAAGTGGAAGAGTAAACGATAAAAATGAAATTGGCTCTGAGGCTAATTATTGCTTATTAACTCAAGTTCGAACTAATGAGGACCTCTATTGTTATACTTACATGTTCGGATTATTCAAAAAGAAATCAGATAAAGAGAAGCTAGAAGATCAGTATGAAAAACTACTCGCAGAAACTCATAAACTAAGCACAGTTAACAGAACTGCCTCCGATGCTAAAGCAGCTGAAGCAGATGCGGTTTTGAAGAAGATAGAGGCGATGGAGTAATGTTATGTTAACCGGCCTCGATAACGGTCGAGAATACACTCTCATCTACTTTCTAAGTCAGAGATGATATGTAAGTATGAGTCTAAAATACTATGCTTTTTCTGCTATAACTTCTATAAGTGTAGGGCAAAAAAGATGACTGCTGGAATCTTGTTCTAGTTGATTCAAATCCTGAAGAGCATCGATGGATTCTTGACTTTGTAAGTATCCCATTTCTACTAATTTAGGAAAATACAATTCATAGAATGACTTAGGCCAGTGCCAAGTGAGTTCTTTTGGTGTAGTTATTTTTGCCATTGGGCGAGTAGTTAGTTTCATTCCCATGTCAGATAAGATACTAGGAATTTGTCTACCTACATCTATATCTCCTGGTTGCTCTTTAAAGCTTTTCAGACACATACTTATAGCTTTGCTAAGTGCAGGTAAGCTAGGTTCTGTCTGGTGCGTAGACCAGTCAAAATATTCGTGGATTACCATCTTTCCTCCAGGTTTCAGAGCATTATATGCCTTAGTCAATACCTCTTGGGGATTTGAAATCCAAGCAAGGGCCCACCGGCAGTATATGCCGTCTAGGCTATTAGGAGTCAGTTGCATATCATCAAAATCTGAATGGATAGCCTCTATATTTACTCCGTGAAGTTGTTTTGTGTCTGATAAAAATTTTATGTAGTTCTCAGATTTGTCAATGCCGATTACTTTACCTGATTGCCCTACAATATATGCTAGTTCTTTGGTACTAAATCCAGGACCGCAGCCTAAGTCCAAAATGGTTTGTGCTGCTGTGAATCCTGCTGCCTTCCAGCCTCTCTGAGCCTCCGCAGACCATACTTGGTGTTGCAGGCCTAGTCTATGTAGCTCTGCTTGCTCCGTACCTAAGATATACTCGTTTTGTTCTTTTGTAGACATTGGGCGAAAGGTACTGAAATGTTTACTAGGAATAATTTCAAGTGTGGACATAAGCGATATGCCCCTAGCCATTTGGCCCAGCCATAAATCAGGGACATGTGACTTATTATTACCTTAAAAATTCAACATACTTCCAAACAGATCTTTGAACTCTAGTCCTTCATCCATTTGATTTTTGCTGAGCTTAGAGTACTCTGCTAATCCGTGTAGTACAAACTCCATCCAGAGGTGCTTCTCTAGTGGACGAATATCTGGCATATTCTCATCTATGAAGAGTGCTAGGCCATCCACACCATTTAGGATACGTTGGTATTCTTTGTCACTGGCATCACTAGGTAGTTCTATAGTTTTACCTCGCTCAAACCAATCCGTTATTCTGCTGAAAGCATTTTCCTGTGGGTTGCCTTCTTTGTCTTTACTTTTTAGTCGCTCTGGGTTTTCAAAGTGCTGTACAAACTCCGCTCTAATAGCCTTACCTATAAGCTGATATGCAACATTCAGTGGTCCTTCTTTCTCACCTTCGTACACCATCTCAATTTTACCTGTGATAGCAGGGATAATACTCACTAGGTCGCTGATTCGCACAAGTGATTTCTTATCTCCATTGATAGTCACACGGCGTTCTACACCACTGTATATGTTTTCTAATGCAGATATACCTAGTCGGGCAGATACACCAGACTTAGCGTCTACAAACTCACTCGTACGAGCTTCTATTACGAGTCGCTCTATGAGAGTGGGTATAAGATCATGCATGACCACCACTTTTTCTTGATCGGCATCTCGCTTAGCTTCTTGAGCTGTTATAGATTTACTCATGGCTAATGTCTTAGGATAATGAGTCAGAATCTGACTTCCTATTCTATCCTTGAGCGGAGTTACTATACTTCCTCTATTGGTATAATCCTCTGGGTTAGCAGTAAATACGAACTGCATGTCAAGTGCCAGTCTCATTTTGAAACCACGAATCTGAATATCGCCTTCTTGCAGAATATTGAATAAAGCAACTTGTATTCTGGGCTGTAAATCTGGCAATTCATTTATTACGAATATGCATCGGTTTGCTCTAGGGATGATACCGTAGTGTATTACTCGCTCATCATTATAGCTCAGCTTTTCATTGATAGCTTTTATAGGATCTACATCACCTATGAGATCTGCTACAGATACATCAGGAGTAGCGAGTTTCTCTACATAGCGTTCGTCTCTGTGTAGCCAAGCTATGGGAGTCTTATCTCCGTTGTCTTTTATCTGCTGCTTACCAAAGTAGGATAGAGGAGCCATTGGTTCATCATTTACCTCGCTGCCTGCTATATAAGGTATGTACTCATCTAAAAGACCCGTAAGCTGGCGAGCCATTTTAGTTTTGGCTTGTCCACGTAGCCCAAGTAGATTTATACTATGTCCAGAGAGTATAGCTCTTTCAAAATCCGGAATTACCGTATTCTCATAGCCCAATATTCCACTGAATATGGGCTCTTTGGCTGCTAATCGTCTCCGAAGATTACTTTTTAGTTCTTCGCGTATATTTTTTGGCTCATAGCCGCTGGCTTTCAGTTCGCCTAGTGTTGTTGGTCTTGTCATTATTTGTAGTGTTCTGTGTATTTGATTTTTTTTTGCTAACTCTCGGTAGAACACAGCTTAAGCTGAGCCATTCGAACTGACAAAAAGTTTTGCTCCTTTAATTTTTCTTCTTTTGTAAATCTGAGTGTTATTGGTCAGTTCTAGTTTGTTTTTCTTTGTCAGTTCGAGTGTAGCTGGGTTAGTAGCAATGTATCGAGAAGTGAACAAAAATCTAAAACTTCTTTCTCTTATTCTTGGCATAATCGGTAAATACTATTTCTCCTAGGCCTTTCAGTCCGGTATAGAATGCTTTCCCATTATTAGTTTCTGTAAATTCTTCTACAAACTGCTGTAGATACGGGTCTTCAGCTATCATAAAAGTAGTGATAGGTATGCCTAATCTACGGCAAGCTGCAGCCTCATTGTAGCATTTATTCACTATCTTCTTATCTAGCCCAAAGCTATTTTTGTAATACTTTATTCCTTCTTTCAGACAGCTTGGTTTACCATCCGTTATCATAAAAATCTGCTTATTCGGATTTCGTTTTCTTCTTAGTATTTCGCGAGCTAGTTGCAAGCCAGCAACTGTATTGGTGTGATATGGACCTACTTTGAGATAGGGAAGATCCTTGAGCGAGATCTGCCATGCATCATTACCAAAGACTATTATGTCTAGCGTGTCTTTAGGAAACTGGGTGTTGATGTATTCTGCAAGTGCCAGTGCTACTCGCTTGGCAGGAGTTATTCTATCTTCACCATAGAGTATCATACTGTGGCTTATGTCTATCATAAGTACAGTACTCGTTTGTGTTTTGTAGCTTTTTTCATTGATGACTAAATCGTCTGTAGTCATCATGCCACTCTCTCCGTGGTTTAGCTGAGCATTTTTTATACTTTCAGTAAGTGCTATCTGGTCTAGACTATCGCCGTATTGGTAGCTACGCATATCAGCAGTGTTCTCGTCGCCTATACCAGTAAATTTGGTCTTATGATTGCCTTTCCCGCTTTTCTTTAGCTTTCCAAAGACTTCTTCTAACGCATTTTTGCGAATAGCTTGCTCCATTTTGGAGGTAATTTCATACTCACCAGTACGCGTGTTTTCGTCCATATAGCCTTCGTTTTTTAGGTCTTGTATGAAGTCGCCCATGCCATAGTCACTCTTAGTGATATTATGCTGCTTGTCCAGCTCGTTCATCCAGTCTAGAGCCTCGGTCATGTCACCGCTGGTGTAGAGCAGTATTTGCTTGAAAAGGTCTAGCAAACTCTCAAAGTTGCTGCCGTCTACCTTCTTGGGTATGTATTTTGAAAATTGAAATCCTAGCACGTTGTGTAAAGGTAACAAACAGACGTGAAAATGGGTTTGGTTTATTAAGTCAATATTTTGTTTTTATCGGATTATACTTTCCCGATTACAGTAAGTAGATAGAAGCTATCGCGAACTGCCTCTACGCTATGTTCTGTGTTAGCAGATATACCCAGCATCTGACCTCTTTTGAGTTTTATGGGCGATCCTTCTACGTGTATTTTTATCTTGCCCTTGAGCACCTGTATGGTAGCGTCACTATTCACCTTGCCAGATTTTCTAAGACTTTTTTTGTGCATACCACGAAGTACTATGGTAGTACTTTCAGATTTGTATATGGTGATTGTGTTGTGGCTATCATGTTTCCAGGCATCTTCACTCTTTAGTTGCTTGATGAATTTATTGATATTCATCTGCACTAGGGGAGCATAGAGTAGTCGCTCTCTTTCGGGATTTTGATTGGTAGCTTCGATTCTTTTGTTCTGTGACATGTTTTGTTAATTGGATTTGTAGGCAAGATAGAGATTTTTAGTGGGTTTAAGAATTTATGGTAAGACAATTGGTCCTAGCCACTCTAGCCAAATAAGGTAACCTAGAATACCTCCGGTTAATCCACTAATAATAAACGTAAATCGATGCTTGTAAGGAAGTACCTTAAAAACGACCCATAAAGAGATAACTAAACCTATAATAAATAAAGGAATAGCAAACATACCAAGAGGTAAGTCTAAAGAGCGAGCCAGTCTAGCTTCGTCACCACCACCAAAGTAGTTGCCATTCGGGTTCCATAGTTCAGATAGCACTGATAGCGTCAGATTGCTTACAAATCTGAGTGAGAAAAGAGCTAAGAACACAGCCAACCAATCCCAAAGTTGCATACCACGAGCTAGAATATACATTCTTCTGTAGAGTAGAATAAAGATGCCGATAATGCTTGTGAGAAGTGTTTGGAGAGGGCCGCCGATGGTAATCAAAGCTGATTCTTGGATGTATTCTCGTCGGGTGTATTGCTGCTTTATTTCAGAGGCCAAACTATCCTGCCTTTTGGATTCTAAGTGTTTTATGTGATTGTCTTCATCTAATTTGTGTCTTTTGTAAATAGCTTGCATGGTGTCGAATTAAGCTTGCCAAGGCTTTTTGTAATTCATACTGCTATAGTGCAGTGTTGTTTCATAACCATAATATTTGGCAGCTGCTATATGGCCACCTTCATGGGTAAGAGTACCTAGTACCGTAAATAGGATAAAAGTGAGGGATAGTAGAATGAAGTTTTTGAAGGAGAATGTTTTCATAGTACAGAGTTCTTTTAGTCCAATGCCTCTTTCAATACCTCACAAACCTCTCTAATCTGCTTTTTGGTAATAATAAGTGGAGGAGAGATCCGCAGGCACTCTAGGTTATACAAAAACCAATCAATGATTACGCCTCGTTCTATGCAGCGTTTCATAGTGCGTTCTACTTCTTCGAAAGAGTCTAGCTGTACGGCCAGCATGAGTCCTTTGCCGCTTATTCCTTTTATTTTTGGGTGTACGAGTAGTTCACGGAAGAGTGCTTCTTTCTCGGCTACTTCGTCCATCAAGCTACTTTTAGTTAGGAACTTAAGAGCAGCATTACCCGCTGCACAGCTCACTGGGTGTCCGCCAAATGTAGTTATGTGACCAAGTATAGGATTGTCGCTTAGGTTATCCATAATCTCCTTAGAAGAGATGAAAACGCCAATTGGCATTCCGCCGCCTAGAGCTTTGGCACTTAGCAGTATGTCTGGCACCACCTTATAGTGTTCAAAGGCATATAGCTTTCCGGTACGTCCTATACCGCTTTGTATCTCATCAAAAACGAGAAGAGTACCTGTTTCATTACACTTGGTTCGCAGTGCCTCTAAAAATTCTTGGGTAGCAGGTACATATCCTTTTTCGGCTTGTATAGGTTCTATGAAAACAGCTGCAGTCTGATTATCTATTACAGCTAAAGAATCTATCTCATTGAAATCTGCAAAATGGATGTTAGGTAATAATGGCTTG
>Ga0209119_1001659_pt1 | contig 21525 bp, 19 predicted proteins | sample COG_03_FD_184747 | JGI IMG/M metagenome (GOLD analysis project Ga0209119, IMG submission 184747) | Pelagic Microbial community sample from North Sea - COGITO 998_met_03 (SPAdes) (version 2) | ecosystem: Environmental > Aquatic > Marine > Neritic zone/Coastal water | place: Helgoland, sampling... | reverse complement strand
ATTTATACCAACCCCTTTACTCCACCAGCGACTCATCATCCTCAGCATACAACTCACCATTCTCAAACATCCCAGCCAAAACCCTCCGCGTATCCTCATTCTCCAGCCAAGGCAATAACGCCTCAACCGAAAAAACCAACTCATTACAAATCACTTTAATCGAATTCCGTAGCGCCAAAGAGGGCTCAACCAACGCCACCTCCCGACCATTAACAAAAAACTGCAACGACCCAGCATCACCAGCCCCAGTCTCAACATAATAAAACCGCGATGCCGTATCCCGATGAATATTCAACGCCGAATCAGAAAAATCAATCTCATCAATAAGCAGCTCTTCCTCATCATCATTAATATCAAAAGCTTCCTCGCTTATCGCCTCTGCATATTTACTCTGACTAGCCCAACGACCAAACCATTGCGCTAATTGTTTTTTATCACTTAACTGCTCAACCAACATCGCCGCTAAATTATCAATCGTCTGCGCATCAATCGCGCCAGCCCCCGAAGCAGTCATATCCGCATCTCTAAAGCGCTCATCCTCAGAACAATTAAGTTGCATATATCCTGCATAATCATCTAGCAATTCAGCTTTAGAGGGAGAGCGAAATCCTACAGAGTAGGTCATGCAATCATTGTCTAATGATGTTCCCCAATGCGATGCGTAGGGGGGTACATAAAGAATATCTCCTGCTGATAGCTGGTAACTGTCAACACGATTAAACTCAGTAAGTAATGATAATGGCTGGCCCGCTTGTAATGGCGTATCTTGATTACAGTTCTGCCCAATTTGCCATTCACGCTGCCCTTGACCTTGTACTAAAAACACATCGTAGCGATCGAAGTGAGGCCCAACGCCGCCACCTTTTGTCGCATAGCTAACCATTACGTCGTCAATTTGCCAGCTGGGTATAAAGCCGAAGTAACTCAGTAGTTCAGCTACTTCAGGGGCATAGTGATCAACCGCTTGAACTAGTAAGGTCCAATTTTTATCGTCTAAGGTGCTAAGTCGCTGCTCAGAGAAAGGGCCTTGCTCCAGTATCCATTGGCTCTCAGTAATACTGTTAGCGATAGGTCTTGCATGTATTAAGCGTGACTCAACATGGTCTTCTAAAGCTAGCCCAGCTAATTCATCGGCAGTTATCGGGTTTTGCCAACCGGCTAAACCGCCTTTAATAAGTAATGGTTTTTTTTGCCAGTAGTCGCGTAAAAAAGTTTCTTGATCAAAGTTTTTCAAAAGTTTAGTTGGCATTGCGATACGGCTTTTTTTATGGATAACAAAAGGGATTAGCGAGTGCATAGCAAACTATGCATAGACGCTTAAGTTTATGCGGGCTAGTTTATCGTATAAACGAGGGTGATAAAGAACTATTAAGGTAAATGTTTTGGACGATGCTTTAAGACACTGTGAATAACAATGTCACTTTCAAAAATAACGTAGAAGTCTTGGTATTCCCAGCGACTAATTGGCGGCTCACCAACATTGTCAGTACTGGACACTGCTTCTCCATATTGTGCTAACACATTGGCTTTGCTGCTGCCGCGCTGAGGGCGATTAACCGCTTGTAAGTCTTCGGATTGCGATGCAATCGGAATTTGAATCACTTCTGCATGAGTGGTATTGATTAAAAACAGACTAACGCCAATGCTAACGGAAAACGCGGTAATGATACGGATTAACATAATGACTCCTATCTACTATCGTGATTTGAAAACCTTAGACGCTAATCTAACTTTCTTGATTGGGATCTAGCGAATGTTTAAGGCGTTGTTGTCGCGCTTGTACTTGCATAATATGACGGGCAATCACTTGCTCATCAAGGTCGGGCAGGGCTTCAAAGGCGCAAGACATATGGTAACCGCCATCAATCGCACGGTGACAAGCAACAATTTTAATATAAGCTGCAATACCTATTAAGGTTTGATGAAACCAAATTTTAACCGCATGTAGGCTGCCGGCCTCTAATTCAGAGGGATAGTTAAAGCCAATACCGCCTTCGCTTATGTCGACAGACTGTAAATCGGCTTCACCGCCAACCAACGTTGAGGCCACGGCATTACCAACACCTTCAATTTTTTTATTGATGGCTTGCAGATAAAGCGCAATCTCTGGCGTTTTTTCATGGATACTGCGAAACACACTGCCATTATCGGTATCAATGCTGCGTAACTCGCGCATAAGCCGAAAGGCCTCAGACTCAACAAAGCAGGCTTCAGCCGGCTTGTTTTCGACATCTTCAGCCGTTACAGCCGTGAGATCAAGTATTGCAGTATCATCGATACGGTAGAGCTGACGGCGCTCATCTTGTTCGCCTGAGTTATTATTGCTGGTTTCCATAGGATTATCTTTTTGTCGTTAAATTAAAGCCTAATAAGACTTTCAGTTTAGTATACTAATGGCTTAAATTCACGGTGCATAAGTCGTTGATCAATCTTCGCCGCCCAGTGTGTAAAATGTGATCGGTTTCTCGTTTTTTAACCCGTAATTAGGATTGACCTTAGATTATGTCAGTAGAGCATTTACAGCGAGCCAAGGCACTAGGCTTTTCAGGGTTAGCCGATTAACTATGATTTCCCGAACCTTTCCCTTATTTGTTGCGCTTCGCTACGGCATTCCCGCTAGAGGAACAGGTACCTCAGGCTTTCTGAGCGCTGTATCGCTGTTAGGCTTATCACTCGGTGTGTTTGCTTTAATTGTGGTTATTAGCGTAATGAATGGCTTTGAGCGCGAATTACAAAGCCGTTTACTGTCTTTACTGCCTCATGTTCAGCTTCTTACGCCTAATGTCACGGCTACAGACAGCGACTCTAGCAACACTCAAGCTGGGCCCCAAAATCTTGATTGGCCGTCACTCCGCAATGAAGTGCTTAAGCATCCTGATGTTATTGGTGCTGCGCCCTATGTGGAGACAACCGTTATGCTCAGCGCCAACCAGCGTTTTCATAGCGCTACGCTTACAGGCATCGATACGGTGAGTGAGCAAAGCGTCTCCGTGCTTCATCAGCATATTATTGCCGGCGATATTCAACGTCTAGCCGATACTCGTTATGGCATTGTCATAGGCCGCTTATTAGCTAGGCAGTTGGGTGTTATTCCTGGTGATAAGCTCAATATCATTATGCCTAAAGTCAGCATTACGCCATTGGGTCCTATGACTCGTCAAAAGCGCTTTGAAGTGGTCGCCGTGTTTGAAGTAGGTGCCGAGCTGGATCAGAATTTAGTGATTACCAATATAGCTAGCAGCCAAAAATTGTTAGCCATGGGCAGTCATGTCACAGGGTTGCGCATTGCGGTTAGTGATCAATTTCAATCTATGGCGATAAGCGATTCGCTACTCACTCAACTAGCTGAGGCTAATATATTTGCTAGCCCACCCACATTAATAGATTGGCGAGAAAAAAATAGCAGTTTATTTAGAGCGATTTTTATGGAAAAAATCATGATCTTTGTGCTGCTAATGTCGGTTGTTGCCGTGGCTTCTTTTAATATTATTTCAATTATATTGATGACAGTAACCGATAAGCGAAGTGATATAGCTGTGTTGCGCACCATGGGTGCCAGTGCCAGTGATATTCGCCGGCTGTTTATTCTGCAAGGTTTATTAATTGGTTTTATGGGCACCTTCGCAGGCGTTGTGCTCGCGCTATTAGTTGCGCCAAATATCGGTAGCCTGTTACAAACGGTTGAATCACTGAGTGGTTGGCAGCTGTTTGATCCTAGCGTTTACTTTATTCCGTTTTTACCTTCTGAGTTAAGAGCAAATGATGTGGTAATTGTGAGTGGCGCAGCGATTTTAATTAGTTTATTAGCGACACTTTATCCCGCAGCTAAAGCCGCTCGCATTGAACCCGCCGAAGCATTGGCTTATGAGCATTAATTGGACCTTAAATGACAACCTTAACATCAACAACCGCTGAATCCGTAGCGACATCGCCAAACAAACCGGTATTAGTGTGTACCGATTTAGGAAAGTCTTATTCAGAGGGCGGGCAATCGCTGACTATTCTGGAGCAGGTGGCGCTAACTATTTTGCCTGCCGAGCGCATCGCCATTGTTGGTGCCTCTGGATCGGGCAAAACAACATTACTTAATTTATTAGGCGGCTTGGATAAGCCAAGCACCGGCGATGTCTCGATTCTTGGCCAATCATTATTATCACTGGATGACCAAGCGCTTTCTGCCATGCGCAATAAGACATTAGGTTTTGTTTATCAATTCCATCATTTGCTGCCTGAATTTACAGCCTTAGAAAACGTGCTAATGCCGCTAATGATTGCCCGTAAAAATAAGCAGCAGTCTATTCAAATAGCCACCGAGTTATTAGCTTCAGTAGGCCTTTCTCAACGAGTAACGCATCGACCCTCGGCGTTATCAGGTGGCGAACGTCAGCGTGTTGCTATAGCCCGTGCGCTCGCAAATAATCCGGCCTGTGTATTAATGGATGAGCCTACTGGTAATTTAGATCGCCAAGCATCCGACAGTATTGAACGGCTGATGGATGATTTAGCGCAGCAACTAAATACAGCTTTTGTTGTTGTCACGCATGATCAAAATGTTGCTGCAAGAATGGACAGCATTTATCGTTTAGAAGCCCGTCGACTTGAGCGACAAGCGTGAAAGACAAAGCCGTAGCTAATTCATCGACGCCACAAACTATTAGTGTTTCTGAGCGTTTCGGCAGCACCAGTGTATTTTTAGGCTGGCGGTTTTTTGCAGGCCGAGAACGTAATGCCTTGGTGTCTTTTATTTCAGCCGTGTCTATTGCGGGGCTGAGCTTGGCAATTGCTTTATTGATTGTTGTTTTATCGGTAATGAACGGTTTTGAAAAAGAGTTTCGTGAGCGCATATTAGGTTTAGCGCCGCATGCAACGCTTTGGTTTGCTGCGCCGGTTGATGACTGGCAGGGCATAGTTAGTTCTTTAGAATCTGAAGCCGATGTTATTCGTGCTCAACCCATTATTGAATTTAAAGCCATGGCGGTGGCGGCTAATCGAGTTCAACCAGTACTGGTTCAGGGTGTTGACTACAGCAAGGTAAGCACTTTAATGAAGGCTTACTTAGGTTCTAGCCAGCAAGAAGGCACCGCTAAGCATCAGGCAACGGTTTTGGCAGAAAAAAATCTCGTAATAGGTGCTGGGCTTGCTAAACAATTAGCTTTATCTGCCGGTGATAAATTGCGCTTAATGGTGCCGGATAGCAGCGCGATTAATAGCTCAGGCTTTGATGCCGCTAGCCGTGCTGTTAGTCATTCGTTTATTTTAAGTGATACTTTACAGACCGGTACAGAAATTGATAATGGTATTGCTTTAATTAATCTAAGTGATGCCGCTCGTATCACACAGCTTGGCAGTCAGATTCAAGGCATTCAATTACAAGTGGTCGATATATTCCAAGCGCGACACATTGCCACTCATTTAGCGATTAATCATCAGCTGCCGGTACGTATTAGTGACTGGACTCAATCATTCGGTAATCTCTACACCGCTATTCAACTCTCGCGGCAAATGGTGGTCCTATTATTAACCAGCATTATCGCAGTGGCTGTTTTTAATGTATTTGTTACCTTGGGAATGGTGGTAAAACATAAGCGAGCGGATATCGCTATATTGCGGACTTTAGGTTTTACGCGCCGCGGTGTATTGCTAAGTTTTGTTATACAGGGAATGCTAATTTCCATTGTTGGCTGTATTGTTGGAGCCGTTGCAGGTTGTTTATTGGCTTTAGCTGCACCGTCATTTGTGGGAGGCATAGAAATACTGTTAGGTGTTGAATTACTACGCACCGATATTTATCCTATTAATTATTTGCCCTCACAAATCAAAGCTGCCGATATTGCTTTAGTTTGTCTGGTGGCTTTGACTATGAGTTTGTTGGCAACGTTATATCCAGCATGGCGAGCCGCGAGTATTTTACCGGCTAAAGCATTACGCCATTTGTAGTGCCTTATTTTTAAGCTTTAGCTGTTATTAATTTCTCAATATTCAATAAAGCGAACTTGCTTTAACCATTTTATTATAGTCGTTTAAATACAGTCACTTACAAGATGAATTTAATTTCGTTTCCGATATTGGTACAAATTGATTTACCTATGATTAATTACAATTAAATACAGTTAAAGGGAGTTTAACTTTGTTTAAAATACTATCCGTTCTTGTCGGCGTAACTTCTCTTTGCTTTTCTGAGAGTTTGATTTTCGCGATACAAAACCAACCCTGGCTACTTTCTTTTTTTCCTACTTCCTCTCTATTGCCGGCTTATATTTTTATCTCTTTAGCCCTAGTGTTATTACGGGTTTTAATTAAGCGTTATTTATCAGGAATAAAAAACTTTTTCAGTCATCATCTTGCTAGCCAGCCTTATAAGCACGTTATTAATTTTGATATATCATGGTTAACGCCATGTTTAACAAGAAAGTTAATGGTAGGCATTGATTGCCTTATTTTATTTTTATTAGCGGCTATTTATGCGCAATCCGTTGCGCAATCACAACTCGATAGTCGATTGCCCAGCAGTTTAGATGGGGCGGATATTACTCTCACAGGAACGGTAGTTAGTTTAATTGAGCGGCACGAGCTCGACAGCTATCGCGAGCAAAACTTTTATCAACGATTTTTATTTAAGGTTGATCAATTTGACCATAAATCACTGAATGATGCAGGGTTAGATTTAGAGCACGAGTTAGATAAGAGGCGTTATCAGCCGCGCCTTATACAGATTAATAATTATCAGTATTTAAATTTAAACAGCGGTCAGCAATGGCAGTTTACTGTGCGCTTAAAGCAACCTCGTGGCAATAGTAATCCTGGTGGTTTTGATTATGTACGCTATCTATTTTCTAAGCGTATTGATGCTACAGCTTATATACGCTCACCCAAGGAATCACGACTCATTAAGCAGGGTCAGGCTTATTGGCTGACCTCCATTCGTGGGTCTCGCGTTGCCGCTTTAGCTGAGCCGTTATCGCTATTAAGTAATGAAGGTCTTCTTAAAGCGTTATTATTAGGTGACCGAAGTGATTTAAAGCCCTATGACCGGCAACTACTTAAACGTACGGGCACATCACATTTGCTCGCTATCTCTGGCTTGCATATTGGCGTGGCTGCGTTATTTGCAGCCTTGCTGGCAAAAGGGCTGCTATGGTTGCTGCCTATTAGCATGCATTATTCGCCAAGGGTCATTATTGTTGCAGTAGCGGCACTGCCCATTGCGAGCTTTTACGCCATTGTTGCAGGCTTTTCTTTATCGACTCAACGCGCATTAATTATGCTGAGTTGTTTTTTGGTCATTATTTTATTGCGCAGACAAACATATTTGCTACAAACGCTGAGTCTAGCTGCTCTTATCATTGTTATTATTGATCCGCTATCTGTATTGTCCGCAGGATTCTGGTTTTCATTTTCTGCAGTCGCTATTTTGTTGTGGGCTTCGCGGGCCATGCGTTTTTCTCATACGGCGATTGCACATAAACCATCTAAAGCTTTAGACAAATCAATAGGGCAATCTGAATTTACTAACAAAAGCAAAGAGAAGCTCATTGCTTTTGGTTTGGCGCAGCTGGCAATTTTTATAGCCATGCCACTGGTGCTCTCATTATTTACCGGCCAGGGCTCACTACTAACCCCAATAGCAAATTTACTGGCCATACCTTTAGTCTCGTTAACGGTTGTTCCTGCCGGTATTGCTGGGCTATTAATTTCGTATTTTTCATTGCCACTCGCGGCATATTTTTTTGCGATTGCTGATTTTTTCCTAAGTTTTATTTTATTACTACTAAACTCGCTTGAGCATTTTGCTGACATGCTTCGACATGGACCTCTTAATATTGATTTGATAACTTATCAATCCTCACTGCATCCGATTATTTTTGGCATCGCATTAATTAGCATTATTATTCTATTAGGAAAGCGTGGATTGCCGACTTATTCAGCGGCGGTCATTATTTGGATAGTTATTTTTAACCCGCTTAATTTTGCCATTAACTCTCAGCAATCAAAGTTAGAAGAGACTGATCTTATTGTTACTCAGCTAGATGTAGGGCAGGGTTCAGCCATTCTATTGAGTACCGCTAACTACCACTTGCTTTATGATACCGGCCCCAAATTTTCTGAAGCAGCTAATGCCGCCAGCAGTGTTATTGAACCGTATTTGGCGACTATGAAAATAAAGTCGCTGGACACTGTGATTGTTAGTCATGGCGACAGCGACCATTCTGGTGGCGCTAATTATCTGAATCAATATGGCAATGTAAAAGAGTGGTTCCTAGGCGGAACGGCTTCTATAGATCGTCTAACTTTGCCAGTTAATTCGGCGAGTGAAAATGATTATAATCAACAGCGATGCAGGCAGGGGCAAGCGTGGATTCGGGACGGTATCCACTTTGAGATACTTCATCCATCAAGTGCTTACTTCAACAGTGAGAATGATCGATCTTGCGTGCTAAGTGTAAAAACTCAGCATTCGGAACACGCGCTAATACTGTTAAGCGGCGATATTAGTCGGCGTGTGGAGGCTCATTTATTAAATCATACGCGCGACAAGCTAAGCGCAGATTTATTAGCCGTGCCGCATCACGGAAGCGCCTCATCCTCAAGTGTCGCCTTTATATCTGCGGTTCAACCTTCGTTCGCTTTAATCTCTGCGGGACATCGAAATCGCTACCGACATCCGCATAAGGATGTGATTGCGCGGTATTCAGACAGAGATATCAAGATCTATCGCTCTGATAGATTGGGAGCTGTACAAATGATATATCGTCATGGAAAGTGGTTAGGGCCTTATTGTGCAAGATATAAGGCTCAACATTTTTGGGATAAGTTCAATGATGATGGTCAATGTATCGGTTCAATAAGCTTATTGTAAAATATAGCAATTATTAAAGAAGACATTACCACTGGGCCGCCGAATACGATAAAGTCATAGGCTGTGATTCAATAGGCTGATAAAACCCCAGTACACTGTAGTCTATTACCTGCAATTCTCATCTTAGCGGCCAGCTCTAACTGGTGAAGAGATAAACAGTCAAAGCCTTTAAAAGGAGTCATGAGCGTGTTGGAATTCGTAAAAGCAGGGGGCTGGTTAATGGTTCCCATTATTCTCTGCTCAATAGTGGCTGTAGCCATATGCTTAGAGCGACTATGGACGCTTAATCGCTCAAAACTAGCACCTAGTAATTTACTCGCTACCGTTTGGAATAATATTCAATCGGGCAAGCTCGATAGCGGCGCCATTAAATCCTTACGTCGAGAATCTGCATTAGGCCTAATATTGGCAGCAGGTCTCAGTAATGCTAATGCGGGTCGAGATGTGATGAAGGAAAGTATTGAAGAGGCGGCTAGTTATGTTGTTCATGATATGGAGCGCTATCTTAATACGCTAGGTACCATTGCTTCTGTCGCGCCTTTGCTGGGATTGTTAGGCACGGTCATTGGCATGATAAAAGTGTTTAGCGACATTATGATTCACGGCGCGGGTAATGCCGCATTATTAGCGGGTGGTATTTCTGAGGCGCTTATTACCACCGCTGCCGGTCTTACCGTGGCAATACCGTCGCTTATTATGCATCGATATTTTCAGCGTAAGGTTGATACCGTTGTAGTGACAATGGAGCAAGAGGCGACCAAGCTAGTGGATGCCTTGCATAGCGAAAGAGATGTTAGTGTTCAGCCAGCGGTTTAATGGCAATAGTTTAAAAGCAACAGCTTAAAAGTAACAGCTTAGAAGTAACAGAGAAGAGGGCTAAATACCTTGCAGTTTAAACGCCAAAAACAGGCCGCTATCGATGTGAATTTAACACCGTTAATTGACGTTGTTTTTTTACTACTAATATTTTTTATGGTGTCGACGTCTTTTATTAAAGAAACCCATTTAACGCTTAACTTGCCGACAGCGGCTAACGCCGAACAGATAGTGCAAGAAACGGTCGCTCTCGAAGTGATTATTGATAACAATGGCTTTTATCGAATTGATGGTCGAGCGTTAATTAATACTGACAGTGAAACCATTAAAAGTGCTTTAAAAAACCTTTCTCAGGATGATTTATCAACGCCTTTAACCGTAACCGCCGATGCAACAGCCCCTTATCAGGCCGTTGTTAAAATTATTGATATTGCCGGAGGTATGGGTTTTACCAAAATAAACATTACCACCCAGCCAGAAGCTGAAGGATAATAGCGGTATAAAAATAATTTTAACCGTTACTTTTTAGCCGATGCTATTTAACCAATGCTATTTAACCGATACTATTAGTGATTACGCCCTTAAAGCTTGCGAATGAAATACTCATAATATGATCCTTATAAAAAAAACCATAGAGTCATTACTGCTTCGCATTTGGTACGGGCAGAGCCAGCTAGCCGTTTTATTTGCCGCATTACTTTCGCCGCTTTCATCGCTTTACCATATAGTGGCAGAAAACAATCAGCGTAAAGCTATAGCTAAGCGCGAAGATAACCTACCCATAAAAATTATCGTTATTGGCAACATCACTGCCGGCGGTACCGGTAAAACGCCTCTGTTAATAGCTTTAGCTCAACAATTAGCCGCTCAAGGCTGGAAGCCTGCCGTCATTAGTCGAGGGCATGGTGGCTTGTACTTGAAGGGAAATAAAAAGCGAAGTCTTAATGAAAATAATAAAGATAAGGCGATGCCGACATGGGTCAAACCCGAAAGTGATCCCTTTTGGGTGGGTGATGAGCCGGTTCATATCGCTCAAGCGCTGCAGACCATGCCTGTTATCGTTTGTCCTCGACGTATAGATGCGGTGAATATGCTAGTTCAGCAAACGGACTGCGATATTATACTTAGCGATGATGGTTTGCAGCATTACGCTTTAGCGCGCGACATTGAGCTTGTGTTAGTTGATTCAGCTCGCGGCTTTGGCAATCAAAGGCTATTACCTGCAGGCCCGCTGCGTGAGCCGCTAGAGCGTCTAAACAGCGTCGATATGGTTGTATTCAATGGTGATCCTTCATCTGAGCTACAGGATCTCGTAGCCGAACATACAAAAAATAATCAGCAGGCTCAGTATTCAATGCAAATGGCCATCACTGGTTTGCGAAGCCTAAGCGATAGCAGCATTCAATCTGCGGACCTTAACTATCTTAATCGCTATCAGGTTATTCACTTGGTAGCCGGTATCGGTAATCCTGAGCGATTTTTTAATGCTGTTCGTCTGTTATTATCCAAGAATGACAATGCCCCACGCATCGTTGAACATGCCTTTCCTGATCATTACAGCTACAAAGAAAGTGACTTAGTATTTAAAAAAAGTGACTTAGTCTTTGCAGCAGCGGACAATACGCTAAGCGGACATTCAGAAAATAGCTCTGAAAGTCTGTTTACTAAGAGCGCGGCTATTGTCATGACCGCCAAAGATGCAGTTAAATGTGGTGGCTTTAAGCAAAATTCACTGCCGCTTTATGCCATTGATGTTAATGCCAAGATTGATAGCCAAATGACAGCGGCAATTTGTGCGCAACTGGCTCAATAACGTTTCGGAGATTCCCTTTTGTCATTTACGATTATTATTCCTTCTCGCTTTGGCTCAACTCGATTACCTGGTAAAGCCCTGCTGGATATTGCAGGCAAACCGATGGTGCAGCGAGTCTATGAGCAGTCTTGCCAGAGCAATGCCGATGAAGTGCTAGTGGCCACTGATGACCCTCGTATTGCCGAGGTGGTTACAGGCTTTGGCGGGCAAGTTGTTATGACCTCTGCTGAGCATCCGTCAGGTACCGATCGCTTGCAAGAAGTGGTGAGTAAAAAACAATACAGTGATAAACACGTTGTCGTTAATGTCCAAGGTGATGAACCTTTAATTCCGCCAGCCGTTATTAATCAAGTCGCTGAAAACCTATTGTCTCAACCTAATGCCGGTATTGCGACGCTCTGTGAGCGCATCACTGACCCATTAGACATCCTCAACCCTAACGCTGTGAAAGTGGTGCGCAACCAGCAAGGTTTTGCTCAAATCTTCTCGCGCGCTCCGCTACCGTGGCTACGAAGTTGGCCAGACTTAAGTACTATTCACTCGGACAGTGATCTCTCTGAGCTCTATGCTTTGCCAGCTAACGATAATATTCAATGGCATCGCCATATTGGGATCTACGCCTATAGAGTTGAAGTGCTTAATCAATTTGTTGCTTGGCCTATGTCGCCTGGCGAGCAAGCTGAATCACTTGAGCAGCTACGCGCCTTAGATAACGGCGTTCAGATACACTGCGAAGAAGCAAGCGGCAGCTTACCTAGCGGCATCGATACAATGGAAGATTTAGAGCGTGTGCGTGCAATGTTTACTTCTGAGAAAACACTATGAGTAACATATCCGTTCTTTTTGTTTGTCTGGGAAATATTTGTCGCTCACCAACCGCCCATGGCGTGTTTGAAAAGATGGTGGCAGAAGCCGGCTTGCAGCGGCATATTAGCGTAGACTCTTGCGGAACCGGTGATTGGCATATTGGCCACTCACCCGATGAACGATCGGCAAGCGCAGCATTGTCGCGTGGTTATGACTTAAGTCATTTACGATCACGACAAATAACAGCTAACGATTTTAGTCAGTTTGATTATATTTTAGTTATGGATAAGCAAAACCTATTAGATGTGCAGGCCATGTGCCCCACGGATTATTCAGGTAAGCTTGAGCTGTTTCTTGACTATGCTAATAACTTTTCAGAAACTAAAGAAGTGCCTGATCCTTATTACGGAGGCTTAAGTGGTTTTGATCACGTCATAGATTTAGTTGAAGATGCATCAAAAACCTTATTAGCCACATTTCAACCCGCCACTTCAAACAGCCGCTTTAAACATGACCAACCATGATTGAACGCAACGTTAATTTGCAAGCATGTAATACCTTAGGTTTAGCATCTATCGCTAATGCCTATAGTAGAATATACACATTAGATGAGCTGCATAACGCCATTGTTTTTAGCCACGCAGAGAACTTAACATGCACTCCTTTAGGGGAGGGCAGTAACGTCATTCTGCAAGACACTATTGATGCGCATATTCTTGATATACGATTAGCTGGCATAAATAAAATTAAAGAAACCGATAGCCATGTCTGGATTGAAGTGGCTGCAGGTGAAAACTGGCATGATTGGGTTATGCATAGTGTTGACGCTCAATGGTTTGGGCTTGAGAACTTAGCCTTGATTCCCGGTCGTGTGGGTGCCGCACCAATTCAAAATATTGGCGCCTATGGCTGCGAGGTTTCTTCACTTATCGATAGCGTTAATTTTGTTAATCTGGATTCGGATAATAGAACAGCTCTTGCTTTTGAGGCACTAACGACTGACCAATGTCAGTTTGCTTATCGCGATAGTATCTTTAAACAAGCACTAGCGACTAAGACGATTATTACATCTGTTGTTTTTAAGTTAGATAAAATATTTTCGCCGCAGTTAAGCTATCCTGCTTTAACAGATCGATTACAATTATTGATAGAGCAGGCAGACATGAACACGGTTAGCGCTGCTTCTGTTGCCGAAGCGGTTATTGCTATTCGATCGGAGAGATTGCCCGATCCTAAAAAGCTACCTAACGCAGGCAGCTTTTTTAAAAATATTGCTATCGATCAGCAGCAGTTAAATGCCTTTCTAGAGCATTATCCCGACGCCCCGCATTTTCAATATAGCCATCAAGCGCTGGCCGATAATATCGGCTATAAAATTCCTGCAGCATGGTTAATTGAACAATGTGGATTTAAAGGTCAGCGAAGCGGTAATTTAGGTATGCATAAAGATCAAGCATTAGTGCTTATTCATTACAGGGATAACACCGCTTCGGACGTTGGCGCCGCTGAGGTAATTCGTTTTACAGATACGATTATTGAAGCGGTCAAAGCACGTTTTGGATTTATATTACAAAGAGAACCGCAAACTCTTTCATAATAAACTACAAGCCCTTTCATAAATAAACCCGTTAAGACAATCCTTATTTAAACTTTCGCTCTATTCCTGTGTCCGCCAATATACGCGTAGATATTTCTTCGATTGAGCAGTCTGTCGTATCGATATAAGGTATCTTAAATCGGTCAAACATAGTCAACGCTTCTTGCACCTCTCTTTCACATTGTCGCGTCGAAGCATATCGACTATCACTCAAACGTTCGCTGCGAATATTCGATAAACGCTCCGGTTGAATGGTCAGACCAAATAAGCGATCTTTGTATTTGACTAAAGCCTTTGGCAAACTCGATGTTTCAAGGTCTTCTTCGGTAATAGGGAAGTTGGCGGCATATATCCCAAACTGCAAGGCTAAATAAAGACAGCTTGGCGTTTTTCCTGAGCGTGAAACACCAATCAAAATAACATCTGCCTCACCATAGCGATTAACGCGGCCGCCATCATCATTATCCAAGGCAAAATGGACCGCGTCGATTCGTCGATTATATTGGCTGCTTTGAGCGGCAATTTTTGGCCGACCCACGTTATAACTGCTCGGAGCGCCCAGTGCTTTTTCTAAGGGCGAAAGAAAGGTATTGATAACATCTACGCAGTGACTGTTCGATGCCAAGATAATATTTCGCAATGATTCACTGACTAATGTGTCAAATACAACGGGCGGCTGGCCATCATGAAGCGCTGCCGCGTTAATCATATCGGCAGCCGCTAGGGCTTTTTCTTCACTATCAATATAAGTCAGCGAATGTCGTTCAAACTCAATTGACGGAAAATGAGACAGCAGGCTTTCACCCATTACCTCAGCAGTAATGCCGGTACTGTCTGAAATGAAAAATGCTGTTCGTTTCATTTTGACCTCTATTTCATAGCTATATGTAAATGACTTTACGAATACCATAAAGCGTTAATCAATCGTTGTTTTTACGAACAATCACGCGGCTTGCATTTGTATTTTCAGGCTTCAATCGATTATGCTACGCGGCTTGCGTTAACGGCAATACATTGCTGTGTTTTGCAGCTATTTTTGCGCCATATTAAGCGATACTGCTGTCTTTTTTAAGGTATATAGCCAAGCGCAATGTTAAACCATCAGCGCGACAGTAAATATACGCGTGACTTAATCAATTTTTACATTTCATTTACGAGGATGTGGCATTGGCAGAGCAAGTACTTTGGTTTAATCAATTAGGTATGAATGACGTTGATCGCGTTGGTGGTAAAAATGCCTCTCTCGGTGAAATGATAAGCGGTCTTTATAATCAAGGTGTTCAAGTACCTGATGGCTTTGCTACCACTGCAGACGCTTATCGCGAATTTATTGCCCACCAAGGGCTTGATTCCCGTATTAATGAGGCGCTTAACAGCCTTGACGTTAATGATATCAAAGCACTAACGGCTACTGGCGCTGAAATCCGTCAATGGATTCTCGACACGCCATTTCCCGATGCACTAGACAATGCATTAGAGCAAGCATTCAAAGAACTCCAACAGGGCAATCAAGAACTTAGCGTGGCTGTGCGCTCTTCGGCAACAGCCGAAGATTTACCCGATGCCTCTTTCGCAGGCCAACAAGAAACTTTTTTAAATATAAAAGGCATTGATAACGTCCGTATCGCAATGAAAGAAGTTTTTGCGTCGTTATTTAATGACCGAGCCATTTCTTATCGCGTCCATAAAGGTTTTGATCATAGTGGCGTAGCACTTAGTGCTGGCATTCAACGTATGGTCCGCTCAGAAACGGGCAGTGCAGGCGTTATGTTTACACTCGATACAGAATCAGGCTTTGATGGCGTAGTCTTTATTACTGGCTCCTATGGTTTAGGAGAGACCGTTGTTCAAGGCTCAGTGAATCCAGACGAATTTTATGTTTCAAAGCGCGCCATGCAAGGTGGCCACCGTGCCATTTTACGTCGCAATATCGGTAGTAAAGCCATCAAAATGGTATATGGCGAAGATGCCTCTGCAGGACACTCAGTGAATACCGTAGCCGTCGATGAACCCGATCGCCAGCAGTTCTGTATTAACGATGCGGAAGTAAAGGAACTGGCGAAACAAGCGCTAATAATTGAAAAGCATTATGGCCGCCCCATGGATATTGAATGGGCTAAAGACGGTGATGATGGAAAGATTTATATTGTTCAAGCGCGGCCTGAGACAGTAAAAAGCCGCCAAACCGTTAATATGGTTGAGCGTTATCTTCTTAAAGAGCATTCTAACATTTTAATTGAGGGACGAAGTATTGGTCAGCGTATTGGTTCTGGCCAAGTTCGTATTGTTGATAGCATTGATGATATGGATCAGGTGCAAGCCGGTGATGTACTAGTTACTGATATGACGGACCCGGATTGGGAACCGGTGATGAAGCGCGCTTCAGCCATAGTAACCAATCGAGGCGGCCGTACTTGCCATGCGGCTATTATTGCGCGCGAACTCGGTATACCGGCCGTCGTTGGCTGTATTGATGCAACAGCTAAATTAGCCGCTGGTAGTGATGTAACGGTGAGCTGTGCCGAGGGTGATACTGGTTTTATTTATAAAGGTAAGCTCGACTTTACTATCAAACGCAGCGATATCGCTAGCATGCCTGAAATCCCATTTAACATTATGCTTAATGTTGGCAACCCCGATCGTGCTTTTGCTTTTCAAGCTTTACCGAATGAGGGGGTTGGACTCGCACGATTAGAGTTTATTATTAATCGCATGATTGGCATTCATCCTAAAGCGCTGCTTAATTTTGATACTTTAGAACCCAGCTTAAAAAAGAATATCGAAAAACGCATTGCCGGTTATAGCAGCCCAGTTAAATTTTATGAAGAAAAACTGGTCGAAGGAATCGCGACGATTGCAGCGGCTTTTGCACCCAAGCGCGTCATCGTTAGAATGTCAGATTTCAAATCGAATGAATATGCGCATTTAATCGGTGGGGCAGATTACGAGCCCCAAGAAGAAAACCCCATGATAGGTTTTCGCGGCGCATCACGTTATATCCACCCCGATTTCTTAGACTGTTTTGTACTTGAATGTCGCGCACTTAAAAAAGTCCGTGAAGAAATGGGCTTTAACAATGTTGAAGTAATGATTCCATTTGTAAGAACACCCGACGAAGCCAAACAAGTCTGTGATCTACTCGCACAAAATGGCTTAAAACGTGGCGAGCACGGTCTTAAATTGATTATGATGTGTGAATTACCTGCCAATGCACTCATTGCCAATCAATTTTTGCAATATTTTGACGGCTACTCCATTGGATCTAACGATTTAACTCAGCTAACATTGGGCCTGGATAGAGATTCAGCACTTGTAGCGCATTTATTTGATGAACGAAACGATGCTGTTAAAGCGTTGCTTAGCATGGCAATTCAAGCCTGTAAGGCAGAAGGAAAATACGTTGGTATTTGTGGTCAAGGCCCGTCTGATCACCCTGATTTTGCACGTTGGCTAATGGAGCAGGGCATAGACAGTGTTTCGCTGAACCCTGATAGCGTTTTAGATACATGGTTGTTCTTAGCAGAAAATGATTAACGAGTTATAAGATGTCAGATAAAAAAATAAAACCGGGTATTGTTTGGCCAACGGCGTTAATGCTGAGTATTACAGGCTTAATCGCGTTAATAGCTGTGCCTTGGTATCAAATAGCCGTGGGCTTTGAATGGACTCACTGGCTAGCCTTTCTACTATTCGCAGCCTCTAATGGCTTAGCTATTACGGCTGGCTATCACCGCCTCTGGGCACACAATGCCTATAAGGCGCATCCATTTATGCGTGTATTGTTAGCATTATTTGGTGCCGCCTCATTTCAAAACAGTATATTAGTGTGGTGTTCACAACATCGTCGCCATCATCGTCATGTCGATGATAACGAAAAAGATCCTTACTCCGCTAATCTTGGCTTATGGTTTTCACATATCGGTTGGATGCTTCGTAAATACGAAAACGGCGTTGACGATTTTAGTAATGCAAAAGACCTACAGCGTGACAAAATCGTTATGTGGCAGCATAAATACTATTATTCTATCGCCTTGTTGATGAATATAATGCCGCCGCTTATTTTGGGAGCCATTACCGGTCAGTACTTGGCTTATTTTTTATTAATGGGTGTATTACGACTGGTTTACTCTCATCACACCACTTTCTTTATTAATTCGCTTGCACATTACTGGGGCCGAAGACCTTATTGCAGTACTAACACGGCTCGCGATAATGGCTTTTTAGCGCTACTTACTTATGGTGAGGGTTATCATAACTACCATCATATCTTTCAAAATGACTACCGTAATGGTGTTCGTTGGTATCATTATGATCCTACTAAGTGGTTAATTAAAAGTAGCTCATGGCTTGGATTAAGTTCTGATTTACGAGTAACACCTAAGTTCAAAATTCGCCAAGCGATGGTTGCCAGACAGCTAGAAATAGCGCGAGAGAAACTGACAAACCCTACTTTTATTAACACCATAAAAATGCGTATAGGTGCCATAGAATATATTCATTGGCGAACAGCTCTAGAAAAACAAATTGACCATGAACATCAGCAGTTAACTGAATTACTCAATGACTGGAAGGCAACCCATTCACAGTGGGTACTCGCGAAAAGAGAGCAGCTTGCAGAAGCATCTCAAAGCATGCAAGCGTCTTTGGATTTACATAATTTAAAGCATCAGCTGAAAGCACTAGAGTATTCAATGAAGCAGCAGTACCGAAGAGTAAGTTATGTGAATGGTGTTTTAAGTTAGGATTTTTTTAAATAATGGGAGTAGGGCTTGTAAAACCAATGAGAGCGAAAGTGCCCGTAAACTTAACGGCTGCTTTTTCTACACCATCTATGTTGGCCATAATCGTAGCAGACAGCTGTACTTTTGCCTTGCCTCGCTCTTGGTAACGGCTTAAGAAACCATCCCATATTACTGGATCAGCATCACTGCAAGTAGCTGTAATAATACTTGCATCTACCGGCGCCAAATATTCAATATCAGATTTAGAGATAACAATATTAGGCGCGCCCTCGTTAAGATTATATTGCAGGCACCGCAAATAAAAATAACCCCATCCCGCCATAACTGCCGCACAATATAGGCTTCCGCCAAAAGCAGTTCCTTTATCGTTATCATTCAAATTTAGCGGCGCGGTTAGCGAAAGAGACTGACCATCATAATGACTAACCTCAAGACCCATAGCACGGCCTAATGGCAGATGGCTCTCGACAAATTGATCAAGACGCGACTTTAAGTCAACGTAGTTTTTTATTTTGAGGGTATTGATTACTGTCGCCCGATGAGTGAATTTTAATTGACGGCAGCTTTATCAGCTGGCTTTTGAGATTCAAAATCAGGCAGTGTTAGCTTCTCTTTGCGATCACCTAAACCTTTTTGTTTGTCGCGTATATCGTTATAACTTTCGCGCGTTTTCTTCTCAGCAAGACTTAAGTCATCAATAATAGTTGTTTTAATAAAAACCATTAAGTTTTGCTTTCTCGTCGTTTTCGTATCACTGCTAAAAAATCGACCGAGCAATGGAATGTCACCTAGTAAAGGTACTTTTGTCTGGTTTCTTGTTGTGCGATCTTCAATTAATCCACCGAGGACTAAAATAGTGCCATCATCAACGAGCACATTCGTTTTAATGCTACGCTTATCGGTAATTAAATCTTGCGCCGCAGATATTTGCTCTTCACGAACGGATTCAACCTCTTGCTCAACTGCCAGTGTAATAGTTCTTTGCTTGCTCACTTTAGGCGTTATTTTAAGGGTAATACCAATATCTTCGCGCTGAATTGTTCTAAACGGATTGTTCGTTGATGTTGCGGCTGATGTTTGACTGCCAGTAACAAAAGGCACGTTACTTCCCACAAGTATTTCAGCTTCTTCGTTATCAATCGTAATAATAGACGGCGTAGATAACACATTATTGTTGTTATCACTGGCTACGGCGTGGAGTAGGGAGCGTAAGCTTCCGTTTCTAAAGAAACCCCAGTTCAAACCAGACTGAACCAATGCAGCACCTGGATTATCACTAACAGCAAGTGTCGATGTCGTTGAGCCCAATAGATTAGCACTGCTAACGCCGCCGCTAAGTGTTGGTGAAGTACCCCAAAGAATCTCCAGTGTATTAGAAAAGCTATCGGTAACCTCAACGATAATCGCCTCAATCATAACTTGAGAGCGCTTAACGTCGAGCTCAGTAATAACGGTTTCTATCGATTCAAGTATAGAAGGAGGCGCGGTAATAATTAATGCATTATTGGTTTCTGATGATTGGATATTAATATCCGCATCCACTAAAGAAACATTTTTTTCATCTTTGCTTATCGAGCCCGTCATGCCATCAAGAATAGGCTTAATCTCATCAGCATCTATATAATTTAGAAAAACGACTTTGGTATTGCCGGTTCCTTGCAAGGGTCTATCAAGACTGTCAATCAAATCACGAACGAGGGCGCGCTTATCTTCATTACCCGTCATTAAAATACTGTTAGAGCGAGCGTCGGTGGCAAAGTTAATGCCAGTAACATCAGAGGCCGCTTTGCCGGTTTTTAATAGTGGCTGAAGCACACTGACAACATCATCAGCAGTTGCATGCGTTAATTGAATAACTTCAATATCAAGATCACCCGTGCTATCAATATAACTAACGAGTTTAGATAGGCGATTAATATTATTGGCTCTATCGGCAATGATAACGCTATTACTGCTAGGAAAAGCGCCTAAATGACCAGTCTGAGGCACTAACGGTCGCAATATGGTGACAACCTCATTAGCAGAAATATTATTCACTTTAATAACATGTAGCACGAGTTCTGAGTTATCAGCTTCGGGGTTATTAAAAGTTTCAACAATCGGTAAGCCCGCAGAGCGTGCTTGCGCGTTAGGTATTATTTTGACGTTGTTACCAGACTCGACAGCCGCAAAACCGTATACATCGAGCGCCGTTAAGAATACTTGATAAGCTTGATCCATAGACATGGGTTGATTAGACAGAACCGAAATACGGCCTTTAACACGAGGATCAATAATAAAGTTTTTATTGGTTTTTTCAGCGACCCATTGAATAACCGAGCGAATCTCAGCGTTATTCATGTTGATACGGACATCGGCTGAATCAGCAGAAGGTTGCGTAGCTTTAATCTGAGCCTGAGTTTGGGCGTAAACATCAAGCGTCACGAGCATAGCTGCGAAAACGCACAGGCCAGCTAGCAACTTTACAGTCAAAATCTTAGCGGCAATCTGACCGTAGCTCGCAACGGAAAATAAATTATTGGTCAAAGCTTTCAATGTTACTGTTCTCAGTATTGGATAACACGATCTAAAGGGCACAAAGCCAATCAAAGTCTATAGCTAAAGAATAGCGTCGATTATTTAAAATTCAATAACTTACGGATAATACCTTTTTTAATCTCAGAGAGCAGCAAGATAGCGCTAATTAGGAAATTATTGGCCTGATAATTAACTTTAATAAGGAGATTCACATGAAAGATAGAAGGCTGGGCCTCTAACAAGTAATGCATAACTATGCGCATAATGTATATTATGTTAAATAGATGCTTATGTACTAACAGGGATACCGTCTAGACAGTTGTTTTGCGCTCTTAGAGCGCTATTCAAGCGAATCTCCTTTAACAGCAGTTAATAG
>Ga0209119_1001658_pt1 | contig 21528 bp, 18 predicted proteins | sample COG_03_FD_184747 | JGI IMG/M metagenome (GOLD analysis project Ga0209119, IMG submission 184747) | Pelagic Microbial community sample from North Sea - COGITO 998_met_03 (SPAdes) (version 2) | ecosystem: Environmental > Aquatic > Marine > Neritic zone/Coastal water | place: Helgoland, sampling... | reverse complement strand
GGTCAAAGGCTTTCATTTCGCCGCCCCAAACTTCAGCGCAGACGCGGGTCATTGCAGCGGTCAATGTGGTTTTACCGTGGTCGACGTGACCAATGGTGCCTACGTTGACGTGCGGCTTATTTCTTTCAAATTTCTCTTTTGCCATCTCAATGTCTCCTCAGCAGGCATTTAACGTTATTTATACAATTTTGATCGCTGAACAACTCCATGGTTTCGGAGCTAAGCGCAAGGGACGCCATCTTATACATCGAATTCTAAGAGTCAACGCCCGCGACGGGTAAATTGGCGATTTTTTTCTTATCCGACACTTTTTAACCTTTATCGAGGGATTTTTAGGCTAATCAGGGCATAACTCAGGGCTTTTATAAAAATGACCTACCTTAATGACGTATTTTTCTCTGTAATTGAATCATTATCCTGTATACTCGCGCGCGTTTTTGACCTATATAACAAGCCATTTTTAATCGAGCATTCTCATGACTGATCTATCTCACTACAGAAATATTGGTATCTTTGCCCACGTTGATGCGGGCAAGACAACTACTACTGAACGAATCCTGAAACTGACAGGAAAAATTCACAAAACCGGTGAAGTTCATGATGGAGCTGCCACCACTGACTTTATGGAACAGGAACAGGAACGCGGCATTACCATCCAGTCTGCGGCCACAACTTGCTTCTGGAGAGATCACCGCTTCAATATCATCGATACTCCTGGACACGTTGACTTCACTGTTGAAGTTTACCGCTCCCTTAAAGTACTCGATGGCGGCGTTGGCGTATTCTGCGGCTCTGGCGGTGTTGAACCCCAGTCAGAGACTAACTGGCGCTATGCCAACGAATCCGGCGTTTCTCGAGTGATCTTTGTCAACAAACTCGACCGCATGGGAGCTGACTTCCTGCGTGTTGTTAAACAGGTTAAGTCTGTTCTCGGCGCCAACCCATTGGTTATGTGTCTACCAATCGGCGTTGAAGAAAACTTTGTCGGCCTGGTTGACTTGCTTGAGCGTAAAGCTTACGTGTGGGACGACTCTGGCCTTCCAGAGAACTTCGAGATTGTCGACATTCCAGCCGATATGGTTGAGTTGGTTGAAGAGTACCGCGAGATGATGATCGAAACTGCACTTGAGCAGGACGACGATCTGTTAATGGCGTATATGGAAGGCGAAGAGCCATCCATTGAAGAGGTTAAGCGCTGTATCCGTAAGGGTACTATCTCTCTGGACTTCTTCCCTACTTACTGTGGCTCTGCATTTAAGAACAAAGGCGTTCAGATGGTATTGGATGCTGTTGTCGACTACCTGCCCTGCCCAACCGATGTTATTCCACAGCCACTGACTGATGAAGAGGGTGTTGAGACTGGCGAGCGAGCGATTGTTTCTGTCAATGAGCCACTCAAAGCACTGGCATTTAAAATTATGGATGACCGCTTTGGTGCGCTGACATTTGTACGCATCTATTCCGGCGTGTTGAACAAGGGTGATTCAATCCTCAACTCTTACACCGGTAAAACTGAGCGTATCGGCCGTATGGTTGAGATGCACGCAGACGACCGCAATGAGATCAGCAGAGCACAGGCAGGCGATATTATCGCCATCGTCGGCATGAAGAATGTTCAGACCGGCCACACCCTTTGTGACCCTAAGCATCCGGTAACACTGGAAGCGATGATCTTCCCTGACCCCGTAATCTCGATTGCGGTTAAGCCTAAAGACAAAGGCGGTTCTGAGAAGATGGGTATTGCCATCGGCAAGATGATTGCTGAAGATCCTTCATTCCGTGTTGAGACTGATGAAGAATCCGGCGAGACCATCCTTCGCGGAATGGGCGAGCTGCACCTGGACATTAAGGTCGACATTCTTAACCGTACTTACGGTGTAGATCTGATTGTTGGTCAGCCACAGGTTGCCTACCGCGAGACAATTACCCTGCCTCTGGAAGATAGCTACACGCACAAGAAGCAGTCTGGTGGTTCTGGTCAGTTCGGTAAGATCGACTACCGCATCAAACCTGGCGAACCAGGTACTGGCTTTATATTTAGCTCTAAGGTTGTTGGCGGTAACGTTCCTAAGGAATTCTTCCCAGCAATTGAGAAAGGCTTTAAAGGCATGATGGATCAAGGCCCATTGGCCGGCTATCCTGTCTTGGATGTTGAGATTGAGCTCTACGATGGAGGCTTCCACGCCGTTGACTCCTCGGCAGTTGCCTTTGAAATCGCCGCTAAAGGCGCTTTCCGTCAATCTATGCCTAAAGCGGGTCCGCAGATCATTGAGCCAATCATGAAGGTCGATGTATTCACACCGGAAGATCATGTTGGTGACGTTATCGGTGATTTAAATCGTCGCCGTGGCATGATCAAGGACCAGGAAGCTGGCGTAACTGGCGTGCGCATCAAGGCTGAGGTTCCTCTGTCTGAGATGTTTGGCTATATCAGCACCCTGCGCACCATGACTTCTGGCCGCGGTCAGTTCTCAATGGAGTTTGCACACTACATGCCTTGCCCACAGAACATCGCTAACGAAGTGATTGCTGAAGCGAAGGCACTTAAAGAAGCTAAGTCATAAGCTTTCTTTAGGATCTAGAAAAACCCCGCTGGTGCAAACCAGCGGGGTTTTTTATTGTTCGCCTATTCCCAAGCCTGATATATAAGAAGGATAGGAATTCCAAACTCTTCTCTCAGGCGCAGCAAATGCTCTGGCGCAATACCCAAGAATGAGAACATGCCGTTCTGGCGTTTGATATGACTGAAGTCCAGGCCCGCAGCATTGTCCTGAATACTATCAGCCAGCAATGTGCGTTCGCGGTAGAGGCCAAAGTTCTTTGAGCAGCTTGAGGCCAGCACCAACTCCGGCAATTTCTCAGCCATCAGACGCATGCCATAGGCATCTTCATCGAGGCCATCGTCAAGACCCTGATAGGCGGTGTCGATAAAGGGTACAAAGCCACGCTCTAGCGCTATATCGGTAATCAGATCCCACTGTGCATTGCTCAGATCGGCGCCAGTGGGGTTGTGACAGCGGCCGTGAAGCAGCACCAATCACCAGCGGGAACCTGACGCAGGGTCTCGAGCATCAGGTCAATATTGACCTCGCGAGTCGCTGTGTCGTAATAGGGGTATTCTGCAATCTCGAAACCGGCACTGCCCAACAGTGGAATATGGTTTGGCCAGGTGGGTGTGCCAATCCATAAGTGATATTGTTCGTGCGTCTCGACACCCCTACCGTCCGGATGTCGAGGCATACGCCCAGAAAAATAGTCCTGACGATGACAGAGATATTTTCATTGCGATGATACTTAACGTTATAGAACGAATAAATGAAGGGGTGCTTGCCCGCGATAGAATTAGGCCTTTAGAGTTTAAGGTATGGAAGGAAAAAGCCTGAATAGGTTCGGGTGTGGCCGATAAAGTGGCCGATAAACTTGAATATGGCCGATAAGCGCCTTTTTATGGCCGACTAATGGGCAATTAGGTAGCCAAAGTGGCCGATAAAACTCAAGTCAGCAATATTTTAAAAGCCGCTCCCGAGCACTGGTTTAAGCTCTCTGAGCTGAAGGCCTCACTCGGCGATGTGCCAGACCGAACCTTGCGGCGCTGGCTGAAAGCCCTGCAAGATGGAGCACAACTGCTCCGCAAGGGAGAAAGAAAAGCCGCACGCTACCGGTGGGCAGGCTCAGGGGAGACCTCGTCGCAAACCCTGAATACCCTGGAGCCAGACTTACAGTTCAGCCCACTCAGCCAAAGCCTTCTAACTCGAACCGAGGCCCCTCCTTATAAGCGACCACCCGTCACCTACAACACGCAGTGGATCAATCAATACTTGCCCAACGAAACGTTTTATCTCAGCCTTGAACAGCGAACGCTGTTGCATGAACAAGGCAAGCGCCAAGGAATACACGGCAAGGCTCGGACCTATTTTCAAAAGATTTTGAACCGAATGCTAATCGACATCAGCTTCAACTCTGCACGCCTAGAAGGAAACACTTACACCTTGGCCGACACTGAAAATTTAGTGCTGCAAGGTATTAGTGCCACAGGAAAGTTAAACGAAGAACGCATAATGATACTGAACCACAAAGAAGCTATCCAATATCTCGTTCAGAATATTGATGACCTACCGCTCAATGAAAACACCGTATGCACCCTGCACTATTTACTGGCCGACAGTTTAGTTGCCCCGAATATGGCCGGTAAAATACGGGATGAAGCGATTGGTGTCAGCGGCACCACCTATGCCCCCTTGGAGGGGCGGGCGAGATTAACAGAATATCTCAACAGCCTGTTAAATAAGGCTGCAAAAATTGAGGACTGCTTTGAGCAGAGCTTCTTTCTGTTAGGCCATATTGCGTACCTACAAGCCTTTATTGACGTAAATAAGCGCACCGCTCGCCTCGCCTCCATCATCCCCCTGATCACTCAAGATTATGTTCCTCAATCATTTGTGGACATGAATCAAGACGACTATTTAAAAGCCTGCATTTGCTTTTACGAATTCAACCGACCCGAGCCACTGACCGAATTGTATGTGTGGTCCTATTTGAGATCCTCCGTGCGTTACAAAGTTTTTTCGAAAGTAGTGAGTTTTGATGAAATTGCAGCGTTGTACCGCCCACAAAGACGAGCAATTATTGCAGACATAATCCGTGCGCAAGTGCCACTGAAAACCGTCAGCATCTACCTAGAGAAGCATTGTCCACAAGACATTCTGGAAACCCATCAGGAAAAATTTAAAAAGGATGTTGAAGACGAATTAAAGCACCTCGACCTCCCCAACATAACGGGCATAGGACTGACAAAAAAAGAGTTTTTAGATTGGAAGCAGGTTCAAATCTGAACTGAAGCTTATTGCCTGAAAAAAAGGATAGGGGTTCAAAACCCTTATCCCAAAAAAATAACAACAGACGGCCTCCACCCAACATCTGCCCGAGCGCCACTTTAAGCTTATGCATCCAATGAAAGGCTGATTCTTACATCAACGTTTGGTCAAAAGCCCAATCACCATCAACCCGCTGTTCAAAATCAAAACCCGCCTGAGGTGGCCCTCGCGCTGGCGCCATGACTGGTGCGTCGATAGGCTCATTAATGTGCGTCAGTATCTTCTCTACCGATTGAATCTCGGTCACAAAACTCAATACCCGCATTGGCCCACCACACTGCGGACAAACCAAGGGGAATACATCATAAATACGGGCTAACAACATGGCCCAACAGCTGACAACGCCCTTAAATCCACCAATCCCTTTTTGCCCCTCCATACCTTTATGCTCGTTTTTGTCCTCGCCTTGCCCGACTCTTTGAGGCTAAATCTCATGATTCACTTTCGGCTGCTTATCAATCGGCAGGCCTGCTCGCGCCACCACCTCTTTTCTCAGTCTCGCATTGGCGGCCAAAACACCATGATAGCTGTGACGATGCTCTCTCGGTCTTGGCAGTAACATCGACAGGCGATCCAGAAACTCTTCCGGTTTGAGACGCAACTGGGTTTGACCATTGGACAAGGGTTTAGGCAGCTGATAGCACAAAGACTTACCCTCGCCCTACCAACTTAACCGTTCTACCGCATAGATAGGCCGTGCGCAGTAGCGGAACAATCGCTCTAGGCCGCTCCGGTCTTGGGCCTCTATTCGCACCTCCGCATGCAACGAGAAACCACCACCATGTTGCCATTGCGCCATTTCTGCACACTATATGCCTTGCCCACAGAACATCGCTAACGAAGTGATTGCTGAAGCTAAGGCACTTAAAGAAGCTAAGTAATTCGGTTTCGTTAAGGACAAAAAAACCCCGCTGGTGCAAGCCAGCGGGGTTTTTTATTGCTCTTAGATTCTGGAGCGGACGACGAAGCTGAGAAAAAGCGACTCGCGTAAAAAGAAGCTAACCTAGGTTCTTCGTCATAATCGCCGCAGCCACAGCCTTCGGTGCTTCTGCATAGCGATCAAACTCCATGGTAAAGGTGGCGCGGCCCTGAGTTGCGGAGCGCAGATCCGTGGCATAGCCAAACATCTGTGCCAGGGGTACTTCAGCGTCAATCACTTTACCCATGGGACTGTCGGCCATACCCAGAATAATGCCGCGACGGCGATTTAAATCACCGACCACATCACCCATATTGCCTTCTGGGGTGACTACCTCGACTTTCATCATCGGTTCCAACAATACGGCGCCACCCTCATCCTTTAGGTCTCTGGTGGCCAGTGAGCCGGCGATCTTAAATGCTACCTCCGAGGAATCCACATCATGATAGGAACCGTCATAGAGCGTCGCTTTGACCCCCAGCAGCGGATAGCCCGCCAGCACGCCGTTCTGCATTTGCTCCGAGATTCCCTGCTCAATCGCTGGAATATATTCCTTGGGAACTGTTCCGCCGACAATTTCATTAACAAATTCTAGCCCTTCAGCGCTTGGGTCATCAGCGGGTTCGAACTTGAGGCAGACATGTCCGTATTGACCACGACCACCGGACTGACGAATAAACTTGCCCTCGATATCACAGCTCTTGGTAATGGTTTCACGGTAGGCCACTTGGGGCTGACCTATATTGGCTTCAACGGTAAACTCGCGACGCATGCGGTCCACCAAAATATCCAGATGCAGCTCACCCATACCAGAGATAATGGTCTGACCACTCTCTTGGTCAGTCTTAACTCTAAAGGAGGGATCTTCCTGGGCCAGCTTGCCCAGGGCAACACCCATCTTGTCTTGATCCGCCTGAGTTCGCGGCTCTACCGCAACTGAGATAACCGGTTCGGGAAAGATCATGCGCTCAAGAATGATCTTGGCATTCTCAGCACAGAGCGTATCGCCGGTGGTGGTATCTTTAAGGCCAATGGCGGCAGCTATATCGCCCGCCAGTACCTGATTAATTTCTTCGCGGCTATTGGCATGCATCTGCACCATGCGGCCTATTCGCTCTCGCTTCATCTTGATCGAGTTATACACGGCGGTGCCGGTCTCGAGCTTGCCGGAGTAGACGCGCATAAAGGTTAGCGTACCGACAAAGGGATCGGTGGCGATCTTAAACGCCAGTGCGGCAAAGGGCGCGTCGTCGCAAGCTTCTCTTACGCCTTGTTCGCCATTTTCCAGCTCTCCTTCAATCGCTTTCACTTCGGTGGGTGATGGCAGGTACTCCACCACCGCGTCTAACACGCCCTGTACGCCTTTGTTCTTAAAGGCTGAACCCCCGAGCACTAGAACAATCTCATTGGCCAGTGTGCGCGCACGCAGGCCCTGCTTGATCTCGTCTTCAGTTAGGGGCTGGTCGTCTAGGTACTTGTCCATTAAAGCTTCATTGGCTTCAGCGGCAGACTCAACGATAAAGTCGTGCATCTCCTGACACTCTTCGAGCATCTCTTCGGGGATCTCGGCATATTCAAAGGTCATGCCCTGATCGGCGTCATTCCAGTAGACGGCTTTCATTTTCACCAGATCCACTACGCCCTTAAATTCCTCTTCGGCACCAATGGTCATTTGCAAGGGTACCGGAATCGCTCCGAGACGCTCTTTGAGCTGACTGACCACCATCAGATAGTCGGCGCCAGCGCGGTCCATCTTATTGACGAAGACTAAGCGTGGAACCTCATATTTGTTCGCCTGACGCCATACGGTCTCAGTTTGTGGCTGAACCCCTGAGGAACCACAGAGTACGATGACAGCACCATCCAGGACCCGCAGTGAACGCTCTACTTCAATGGTGAAGTCGACGTGCCCCGGGGTGTCGATAATATTGATGCGATGGTCTTTAAACTGGGCATTCATACCCCTCCAAAAACAGGTGGTGGCGGCGGAGGTGATGGTAATACCGCGCTCCTGCTCCTGCTCCATCCAGTCCATGGTTGCAGCGCCGTCGTGAACCTCACCAATTTTGTGCGACAGACCAGTGTAGAACAGCACGCGCTCGGTGGTGGTGGTTTTGCCGGCATCTACGTGGGCGCAGATTCCGATGTTGCGATAGCGACTGATGGGGGTTGCGCGAGACACGGTATATTCCTCTAGGAGCTAAGTACTAAATGGCTTTTTAAAAACCTAATCATTAAAAACGAAAAAAGGCGGCCATAACAGCCACCTTTTTTACGCAAGATTACAATTGACAATAATCTTTTAGAAACGGAAGTGAGAGAACGCCTTGTTGGCTTCTGCCATACGGTGGACATCTTCACGTTTCTTAACTGCTCCGCCTTTGCTTGCAGCTGCATCGATCAGCTCACCAGCAAGACGCTGCGGCATAGACTTCTCGCCGCGGTTACGAGCGTATTCTACCAACCAACGCATCGCCAGTGCAGTGCGTCGCGAGGGACGAACTTCAACTGGAACCTGGTAGGTCGCGCCACCCACACGGCGGGATTTAACTTCCACCATAGGTGCAACGTTTTCTAACGCTTCTTGGAACACTTCAACTGGATCTTTCTTGAGACGCTGTTCAACTAGATCAAGCGCTCCGTAAACAATCCGCTCAGCAACAGATTTCTTGCCGCTGACCATTACCATGTTCATAAACTTAGCTAGCGTGACATTTCCAAATTTAGGATCTGGCAGAATGTCCCGCTTTGCCGCTACTCTTCTTCTTGGCATCGTTTTGCCCTTCTCTTCAGGTTTTTTCTAGGGATAGGCCCTAGCCTTACTTGGTTGTATTACCGATTCACACGCAAGTCGTCTTTCTGATACTACGCTTTAGGGCGCTTAGTACCGTACTTAGAACGACGCTGTGAACGACCATTTACACCCGCTGTATCCAATGTGCCACGTACCGTATGGTAGCGAACACCTGGAAGATCTTTTACACGACCACCACGAATCAAGACAACGCTGTGCTCTTGCAGGTTGTGACCTTCGCCGCCAATGTATGAAGTAACTTCAAAACCACTGGTTAAACGAACGCGACAAACTTTACGCAATGCAGAGTTTGGCTTCTTCGGAGTCGTTGTGTAAACACGGGTACATACACCACGGCGCTGCGGACAGGCCTGAAGTGCTGGTACGTCACTCTTACTGACTTTGCGTTTTCTCGGCTTACGAACCAACTGGTTGATCGTTGCCATGCAATTTTTCTCCAAAAATAAAAAATACCTTCTTATTGAAGGCCATACATTCCTTGAATCCTGTCGCTATGCCGACAAACAGATCCAAAAGGGAGCGGCATTCTAAATACCGCACATCCGGGAGTCAAGCGGACATTCCCTTTACCCTTGCAGTGCTATGACCCTTGGGTCGTAACACTGCGCGGATAAACTATCGGGGATGCCTGCAATATGCCCTTATTCTTTTATCAAATCTCGATATTTAACGCTTCGCTCAAGGCCGCTTCGACGTCCGCTGCAGTCATTGCCACTTCTGGCGCCGCTTCCGCTTCACGAGTCTTGCGTCGCTGAGCGTGATAAGCCAAGCCGGTTCCCGCAGGAATCAGTCGACCTACTACCACGTTCTCTTTCAGGCCGCGCAGCGGATCGGCTTTGCCGGTAACCGCAGCTTCGGTGAGCACTCGCGTGGTCTCCTGGAAAGAGGCTGCCGAGATAAAGCTTTCGGTGGCCAGTGAGGCTTTGGTAATACCGAGCAGTTGACGATCAAACTTAACCGGCTGTAGCCCCTCTTGACGAAGACGCTCATTCTCCACCAGAACACGTCGGTACTCGATCTGTTCACCGCGGATCATAGTCGCTGAGTCAGCCATATCGGTGATTTCAACTTTGCGCAACATCTGACGAATGATAACTTCAACGTGCTTATCATTAATCTTCACGCCCTGGAGTCGGTAGACTTCCTGGATCTCGTTGACGATGTACTTGGCCAATTCACTGATGCCCTTAAGACGCAGGATATCGTGTGGGATCGGCGGTCCATCAGAGATTACTTCACCCTTCTCAACGTGCTCACCCTCAAACACACTCAGGGTACGCCACTTGGGGATCAGTTCTTCGTAATGTAACTTGCCGTTGGCCAATGGCTGGCCGTCGTCTGGAGTGATAACCAAGCGTAACTTGCCCTTAGTCTCTTTACCCAGAGTAACGGTACCAGTGATCTCAGCCAGAATGGCGGGATCTTTTGGCTTGCGCGCTTCAAACAGATCGGCAACACGTGGCAGACCACCGGTAATATCCTTGGTACCACCAGATTCCTGTGGAATCCTTGCGATGATCTCACCGATATCAATAGTACTGCCATCGACAATGTTGATACTGGCGTTAGCAGGCAGTGGATAGTGCGCAGGAACGGTTGAGTTCGGGAAGTGCAACTCTTTACCTTTGCTGTCGCTCAGGGAGATCATTGGCTTCAGATCTTTACCTGCCGCTGGACGCTCGTTCGGGTTGATAATCGAAATACTGGTCAAACCGGTCATGTCGTCAGTTTGCTGACGAACACTTAAGCCCTCTTCCATTCCAGAGAAAGATGCCTTACCGGCCACTTCACTGACGATTGGATGAGTGTGCGGATCCCAAGTTGCGATCACAGCACCGGCTTCCACTTTGGAACCGTCTTTAATCTTGATCAGAGCGCCGTAAGGGAGCTTGTAGCGCTCGCGCTCACGACCATTCTCATCGGCAATTGCCAGCTCACCAGAGCGAGACACGGCAATCAGGTTGCCGGACTTATTCTCAACCGTCTTGAGATTGATAAGACGGGCTACACCGTTTTGCTTAACTTTAACGCTATCCACTGCAGAGGCACGAGATGCCGCACCACCAATGTGGAAGGTACGCATAGTCAGCTGGGTACCCGGCTCACCAATTGACTGGGCAGCAATAACACCCACTGCCTCACCCTGGTTGACGCGGTGTCCACGAGCCAGATCGCGACCGTAACAAGCTGAACAGATACCATGGGCAACTTCACAGGTAATCGGTGAGCGTACGGTGACCTCATCGATACTCATCTGCTCGATGCGCAGAACCCAGTTTTCGTCAATCATGGTGCCAGCTGGTACAGCAATTTCTTCGCTGCCCGGCTTATTCACATCTTTGGCAACAATACGACCAAGGATACGATCACCCAGAGTTTCGATAATATCGCCACCTTCAATAACCGGCGTCATCAATAGGCCTTCAGTGGTACCACAGTCGACTTCTGTCACTACCACGTCCTGGGCAACGTCAACCAGACGACGAGTCAGGTAACCGGAGTTGGCTGTCTTAAGTGCCGTATCGGCTAGACCCTTACGCGCTCCGTGAGTAGAGATAAAGTACTGAAGTACGTTAAGACCTTCACGGAAGTTTGCGGTAATAGGTGTCTCGATAATCGAACCATCTGGACGCGCCATCAGACCACGCATACCGGCTAGCTGACGAATCTGCGCCGGGCTACCACGAGCGCCGGAGTCGGCCATGATAAAGACGGAGTTGAAGGAATCCTGCTGCTCTTCCTCACCGTTTTTATTAATCACGCTCTCGGTACTGATACCTTTCATCATTGACTTGGCGACACGGTCATTGGCCTGAGACCAAATATCGATAACCTTGTTGTATTTTTCACCCTGAGTCACCAGACCAGAGGCAAACTGTCCTTCAATCTCACGGACCTGCTCATCAGCAGCAGCGATAATTGCGTGCTTGTCATCGGGTATAACGAAGTCGTTAACACCGATTGACGCGCCAGAGCGAGTCGAGAAGTTAAAACCTGTATACATCAGCTGATCGGCAAAGATAACCGTGTCTTTTAGACCAACGCGGCGGTAGCACTCATTGATTACCAATGAGATGGCTTTCTTAACCATCGGCTTGTTGACCAGTTCGAACGGCAGGCCCTTGGGCACAATTTGCCATAACAGCGCACGACCAACGGTGGTGTCAATGATCTTAGTTTCGTCAGTCTTCTCGCCGGTGACTTCGTCTACAAGTACTTCGTTGATACGTACTTTAATACGCGTCTGAAGTTCAACTTTGTCGGAGTAGTAGGCGCGCGATACTTCGCTGCCGTCAGCAAAGACCATGCCTTCACCACGACCGTTAACCTTGTGGCGAGTCATGTAGTACAGACCCAAGACCACATCCTGAGAAGGAACGATAATCGGCTCACCGGATGCTGGCGACAAGATATTGTTTGTCGACATCATCAGCGCGCGGGATTCCATCTGCGCTTCAATCGTCAATGGCACGTGTACTGCCATCTGGTCACCATCGAAGTCGGCGTTGTAGGCCGCACAAACCAATGGGTGCAATTGAATCGCTTTACCTTCAATCAGTACCGGCTCAAATGCCTGAATACCGAGACGGTGAAGTGTCGGTGCACGGTTGAGCAGTACTGGATGCTCGCGAATAACATCTTCGAGAATATCCCAAACTACTGGCTCTTCGCGCTCAACCATTTTCTTAGCCGCTTTGATCGTTGTGGCAAGGCCACGCAGTTCTAGCTTGCTGAAGATAAACGGCTTAAACAGCTCAAGTGCCATACGCTTAGGCAGACCACATTGATGCAGACGCAGTGCGGGACCAACAACAATTACCGAACGTCCAGAGTAATCAACACGCTTACCGAGCAAATTCTGACGGAAACGACCCTGCTTACCTTTGATCATGTCGGCAAGTGACTTCAGAGGACGCTTGTTCGAGCCAGTAATGGCGCGACCGCGACGACCGTTGTCTAACAGTGCATCGACAGATTCTTGCAACATACGCTTTTCGTTGCGGACGATAATATCTGGGGCGTTAAGCTCCAGCAGACGCTTGAGGCGGTTGTTTCTGTTGATCACTCGACGATACAGATCGTTCAGATCTGAAGTCGCGAAGCGGCCACCGTCCAGCGGCACCAGCGGGCGAAGATCTGGCGGCAGAACCGGCAGAGCTTCTAGAACCATCCACTCTGGCTTGTTGCCAGAACCGTGGAATGCTTCCAAGAGCTTGAGGCGCTTAGAGAACTTCTTAATCTTGGTCTCAGACTTAGTATTGGGGATTTCCTCACGGATATCGGCAATTTCGTCTTCGAGAATAATTTCTTTGAGCAGAGCCTGAATTGCTTCAGCACCCATGGTCGCGGTGAATTCGTCGCCGAACTCTTCGAGAGATTCGAAGTACTCGTCGTCGGTCAACAGCTGACCTTTCTCCAATGTAGTCAGACCTGGATCTGTTACCACGTAGGATTCAAAGTAGAGTACGCGTTCGATTTCACGGAGTGTCATATCCAGCATCAAACCAATGCGCGAAGGCAGGGACTTGAGGAACCAGATGTGGGCAACTGGACAGGCCAGTTCAATGTGACCCATGCGCTCACGACGAACTTTCGTCAGTGTCACTTCAACGCCACATTTTTCGCACACAATACCGCGGTGCTTCATGCGCTTGTACTTGCCACAGAGACATTCGTAATCTTTTACTGGGCCAAAAATTTTGGCACAGAAAAGACCTTCGCGCTCAGGCTTGAAAGTACGGTAGTTAATTGTCTCGGGCTTTTTAACCTCACCAAATGACCAAGAGCGGATCATTTCCGGTGATGCGAGACCGATTCGAATATTATCGAATTCAGTATTTTGTTCTTGCTGCTTGAGTAGGTTGACTAAATCCTTCAAGGCTTTTCCTCCAGTAACTGGGTTTGCCGAGGCGATTTTTCGCCCCGGCCATCAGGTAAGCAAAACAGCGCTTATTCGTTTTCCAATTCCATGTTGATGCCGAGTGAGCGCACCTCTTTAACCAACACGTTGAATGACTCTGGCATGCCAGGCTCCATTCGGTGATCGCCGTCGACGATGTTTTTATACATCTTGGTACGACCAGCAACATCATCGGACTTAACAGTAAGCATTTCCTGCAACGTATAGGCGGCACCATATGCCTCCAACGCCCACACTTCCATCTCACCGAATCGCTGCCCACCAAACTGCGCTTTACCACCCAGCGGCTGCTGAGTAACCAAGCTGTATGAACCGGTTGAACGAGCGTGCATCTTATCGTCAACCAAGTGGTTCAGTTTGAGCATATACATGTAGCCAACAGTCACCGGACGATCAAACTTATCGCCGCTGCGACCGTCATAAAGGGTGGTCTGACCACTCTCGTGCAGGTCTGCCAGTTCCAGAAGCTTTTTCAACTCGACTTCGTTTGCGCCGTCAAACACTGGTGTCGCGATCGGCACACCTTTGCGCAAGTTACCAGCCAACTCGAGAACTTCTTTGTCAGTCAATTCTTTGAGGTCGGTGCCGTAAACGGTCTCGCCAACATCGTAGATTTCCTGAAGGAACTTACGGATTTCAGCCGCTTTAGACTGCGCTTTGATCATCGCGTCAATCTTAACGCCAAGACCTTTAGCAGCCATACCCATATGGGTTTCAAGTACCTGACCAACGTTCATTCGCGACGGAACACCGAGAGGGTTGAGCACGATATCGACTGGCTCACCATTTTCATCGTAAGGCATATCTTCGATTGGCTTAATAACCGAGATAACACCTTTGTTACCGTGACGACCAGCCATCTTGTCACCAGGCTGGATGCGACGCTTAACAGCGAGGTAAACCTTAACTGTCTTGAGTACACCAGGAGCCAGATCATCGCCGCTCTGCAACTTGCGACGCTTCTCTTCAAAACGCTCATCGAGATCTATACGACGTTCGCCAAGCTGGGTCTGCGCTGCAGCGATTTGATCGTTGAGCTCTGCTTTGTCCATGCGGATGGCAAACCAGTCATCTGAACTGTAACCACCTACATCAGCGGCAGTCAGCTCAGCGCCTTTCTTAAGGCCTTCAGCTTTAACCACTTTGCCGCCAACCAGTGCAGTGAACAGACGTCCGAGAGTGGCATTTTCAACAATGCGGTACTCGTCGTTCAGATCCTTGCGGTACTGATCAAGTTCAGTGCGTTCAATATCCAGTGAGCGCTGATCTTTATCCAAACCATCACGAGTGAAGACCTGAACATTGATCACGGTACCTTTGATGCTGGTAGGTACACGCAGTGAAGTGTCCTTAACATCAGACGCTTTCTCACCAAAGATCGCTCTCAAAAGTTTTTCTTCCGGTGTCAGCTGGGTTTCGCCTTTAGGCGTTACCTTGCCAACCAGAATGTCGCCTGCGGCAACTTCTGCGCCGATGTGCACAATGCCCGACTCATCGAGTCGTGCCAGGGCAACTTCACCAACGTTTGGAATATCTGCAGTAATCTCTTCAGAACCTAACTTGGTGTCGCGAGCAACACAGGTCAGTTCCTGAATGTGGATCGTAGTGAATCGATCTTCTTTAACCACGCGCTCGGAGATTAGGATCGAATCCTCAAAGTTGAAACCGTTCCAAGGCATAAATGCGATTCGCATATTTTGCCCCAGTGCCAGCTCACCCAGATCTACCGATGGACCGTCGGCCAATACGTCACCGCGGGCAATAATATCGCCCTGGTTAACTATTGGACGCTGGTTAATACAGGTGTTCTGGTTAGATCTGGTGTACTTGGTCAAGTTGTAGATATCGACACCAGCATCACCGGACTCAGTTTCTTCGTCACTGACGCGAACAACAATTCGTCCAGCATCAACACTTTCAATAACACCGCCACGCTTGGCAACCTTACAAACACCAGAGTCACTTGCCACTGGACGCTCGATACCGGTACCTACCAATGGTGCTTCTGCAAGCAACGTTGGAACGGCCTGACGCTGCATGTTCGAGCCCATCAAGGCACGGTTAGCATCATCGTGCTCGAGGAATGGAATCAACGAGGCAGCAACCGATACAACCTGGCGCGGCGACACATCCATATAGTCAACATCACCTGGCAGCTTGACGGTAAATTCGTTTTGGTGACGAACGTTAACCACGTCCTCAACAAACTCGCCTTTAGCGTTTAGCTTGGCTGATGCCTGTGCAATAACATACTGTGATTCATTGATCGCTGACAGATACTCGATCTGGTCGGTGACCTTGTTGTTAACCACTTTGCGGTACGGAGTTTCAATAAAGCCGTAGCTGTTAGTTCGTGCATAAGTCGCCAGTGAGTTAATCAGACCAATGTTAGGTCCCTCAGGCGTCTCAATTGGACATACGCGACCGTAGTGAGTCGGGTGTACGTCACGCACTTCAAAACCAGCGCGCTCGCGAGTCAGGCCGCCGGGTCCCAAGGCCGAAACACGGCGCTTATGCGTAATCTCAGACAGCGGATTGTTCTGATCCATAAACTGGGACAGCTGGCTTGAACCAAAGAATTCTTTCATCGCTGCGGCAACAGGCTTAGCGTTAACCAGATCCTGTGGCATCAGTTCTTCAGACTCGGCCATGGACAAACGCTCTTTAACAGCGCGCTCAACACGGACTAGACCAACACGGAACTGGTTTTCTGCCATTTCGCCAACAGAGCGAATACGACGGTTACCCAGGTGGTCGATATCATCGACGCCACCCTTACCGTTACGAATATTGATCAGCGTCTTCATTACATCGCCGATGTCAGAACCTGCACCGTAGTGCTCGTGCAATTCATGAGCTTCATCGGTCTTCTGCATAGAGAAGTAACGCTCGTCATAGAGCACACCACAGCCTTCTTCTTCAACGCGGTCGAGACGACGGTTGAACTTCATACGACCAACAGAGGACAGGTCATAGCGCTCAAGGTTGAAGAACAGGTTATAGAACAGGTTCTCGGCTGACTCTTTAGTTGGCGGCTCGCCCGGGCGCATCATGCGGTAGATTTCTACCAGCGCTTCCAGCTGTGTGCGCGATGGATCGATGCGCAGAGTGTCGGCAATAAAGGGTCCGCAATCCAGGTCGTTGGTGTAAAGGGTTTCAATATCCTTAACACCAGCTTCAGACAGCTGCTCCAAAATTTCTTCGGTGATCTCGGTGTTACATTCGAGCAGCAACTCGCCAGTCTTAGGATCGGCGATGTCGTTAGCCGTGGCCAGACCGAGCAGATATTCTGCAGGCACTTCAAGAGAGGTAACTTTTCCTTTCTCAAGATCGCGGATATGGCGCGCGGTTACACGACGGCCCTTCTCAACGACAACTGCGCCTTTCTTATCTTTGATATCGAAGACGGTGATTTCACCACGCAGTCGCTCGGGATCAAGCTCCAGCGTATAGCCGTCTTTTTTCTGATGGAAGATACTGGTATCAAAGAACATACCGAGAATTTCTTCAGAGTTATAACCTAGAGCACGCAACAGAATCGTGGCCGGCAATTTGCGACGACGGTCAATACGCACATAGAGAATATCTTTCGGATCGAACTCAAAGTCCAACCAGGAGCCGCGGTAAGGAATCACGCGTGCTGTGTAGAGCAACTTGCCCGAAGAGTGAGTCTTGCCCTTATCGTGATCGAAGATAACGCCAGGAGATCTATGCAACTGGGAGACGATTACGCGCTCGGTTCCATTGATGATGAACGTACCGTTATCAGTCATCAGGGGAATTTCACCAAGATAGACTTCTTGCTCGCGAATATCTTTGATCGCTTTGTTGGTTGATTCTTTGTCGTAGATAACCAGACGAACTCTAACTCGCAAGGGGACAGAAAAAGTCACGCCTCGAAGCTTACATTCCTCTACATCAAATGCCGGTTTGCCCAGCACATAGTCTACGTATTCCAGCGCAGCGTGACCCGAATACCCAACAATGGGGAATATTGAGTTCAGCGCAGCATGCAGACCGGTGTTCTGACGGTCACCGACCGCAACACCCGTCTGGGTAAAATTCTTATAGGAATCGAGCTGGATTGCCAGCAGGTAAGGCAAGTCCATAACATTTGGCAGCTTGCCAAAGTTCTTGCGGATACGTTTCTTCTCGGTGAAAGAGTAAGCCATCTGTATTCCTCGGGATATCTTTATTAGGGAATTACCAATCTTGAGATCAAGCTCAAGGTACTACTGCTTATAAATTCCCATACTTACAAGCAGAAAAGGGCCGAAGGGAAATCCCCTTCAGCCCAGCCTGAAAAAATCAGGCAACTTGCGCGACCAACTTACTTAAGTTCGACAGTTGCGCCAGCTTCTTCCAATGTCTTCTTAGCTTCTGCAGCATCGTCTTTAGAGGCAGCTTCTTTGATTGTAGACGGTGCGCCGTCAACCAATTCTTTCGCTTCTTTCAGACCAAGACCAGTGATTGCGCGAACAGCCTTAATAACATTCACTTTCTTGTCGCCAACAGCGGCCAATACTACGTCGAAGTCAGTCTTCTCTTCCGCAGCAGCTTCGCCGCCAGCAGCAGGACCAGCAGCAACAGCAACAGCTGCCTGAGCTGATACACCGAACTTCTCTTCCATTGCGCTTACCAGCTCAACAACGTCCATTACGCTCATTTCAGCGATTGCATTCAAAATATCTTCTTGTGATAAAGCCATTACGGGCCTCCTAAATTTTTTGGTTTACACTGGAAGCGATTAAGCCGCTTCCTCTTTTTGAGTTTTAACTGCAGCTACAACACGGGTTACTTTGGTTGGTACTTCGTTAAACGTACGAACCAACTTAGTAATCGGAGCCAATGTAACGCCTGCCAACATACCGAGAGCCTCATGGAGGGTCGGAAGTTTCGCAAGCATGTCTATCTGCCCACTTTCGAGTAGCTGTCCACTAACTGATAACGCCTTGACTTCAAATTCTTTGTTATCTTTCGCAAAGTCTTTAAAAAGTCGCGCAGCAGCACCTGGATCCTCCATAGAGAAACCAAATAATGATGGACCGACTAAAACATCTTCTACGCAAGCGTAGTCAGTTTCAGCGAATGCTCGCTTAGCCAAAGTGTTGCGGACAACGCGCAATTGCACGTTCTCTGCTCGAGCTTTAGCACGCAGACCATTCATAGCGGTTACATCAACGCCACGAGCGTCGGCAATCACTAGAGACAAAGCGTTCGCTGCTGTTTCACTTACTTCAGCAACAATTGCTTTTTTGCCTTCGAGATTCAATGCCACGATAAATCTCCTGCTTTTACCTGAGTTTCGGCCGACACATAATGTCTTCGACCACCTCGGCGAAATAATTCCAGTGCAACTAATTCTGTACTGGGTTCACCGTTTGCGTAGGCAAATTCTATTGGCATAACACCACTAAAACTCATTAAACCCTTGCGGGAACCTACGGTCTTTAACGGCTCGCACTTACCATAAAGGTCAATGCGAACCCCAAAGTCTGTTTGGCGACAAAAGCCGCCGGTCAATTAAGCCTCGATAGAGCCTTGATCAACCAATAATCCTGGACCCATAGTCGAAGATACAGTGACCTTCTTGACGTAGACGCCCTTGGCAGAAGCTGGCTTGGCTTTCATCAAATCAGCCATCAGCGCTGCAAGGTTTTCTTTCAGTGCGGAAGCTTCAAAGCCAACGACACCGATACCACCATGGATAATACCGTTCTTGTCTGCACGGAAACGTACCTGACCGGCTTTAGCGTTCTTGACCGCTGTAGCGACATCGGGAGTGACTGTTCCAGACTTGGGATTAGGCATCAAACCACGGGGGCCCAATACTTTACCCAACAGACCAACAACACGCATGGCATCTGGTGCTGCGATAACCACATCAAAGTCCATCATGCCGCCTTTAATTTCGGCAGCCAACTCGTCCATGCCAACCAGCTCAGCGCCGGCAGCGGTAGCCGCTTCAGCAGCAGCGCCCTGGGCGAATACACAGACGCGAATGTCTTTACCAGAACCGTTAGGCAGGGTAGTAGCGCCACGAACAATCTGGTCTGACTTGCGAGGATCAATGCCCAAGTTAATGGCGACATCAACAGTCTCATTGAATTTAACAGCGGGCAGAACTTTCAGCAGGCTCAACGCCTCATCAGCAGAGTAAACTTTTCCAGCTTCAATTTGCTCGCTTATAGCGCGACGGCGCTTAGATAACTTAGGCATTTACACAGCCTCCGTTTCAATGCCCATTGAACGGGCTGAGCCGGCAATGGTGCGAACTGCCGCGTCTAAACTAGCTGCAGTCAGGTCGGGTTCTTTTGTCTTAACAATTTCTTCTAATTGCTCGCGAGTAACCTTGCCAACTTTATCGGTGTTGGGACGGCCGCTACCGCTTTTGATGCCAGCTGCTTTCTTCAAAAGGAATGACGCGGGTGGCGTCTTCATTTCAAAGGTGAAGCTTCTGTCTGCGTAAACAGTGATAACAACAGGCACTGGTGCGCCCTGCTCGATGCCCTGAGTCTGTGCGTTAAAACCCTTACAGAATTCCATGATGTTGACGCCGTGCTGACCCAATGCTGGACCAACTGGGGGACTTGGATTGGCCTGACCTGCAGGCACTTGCAGCTTGATATAAGCCGTAACTTTCTTAGCCATTTTACTTCTCCACTAGCGGGTATTAGCGCCTCTAGATAACCATCGCATATCACGCGACAGCTGCCCTTCACTGGCTCCCCGATAAGTCGGCCGAATTGCCAACCTACCAATAAATAGTCTTACTAGGCTTTTTCTACCTGAGTAAATTCAAGCTCAACTGGCGTTGATCGACCAAAGATCGATACAGCAACACGCAACCTGCTCTTTTCGTAGTTAACTTCTTCAACCGTTCCGTTGAAGTCATTAAACGGCCCATGAGTAACGCGAACCAGCTCACCTGGCTCAAACATTGTCTTCGGACGGGGCGCTTCTTCAGAGTCATGTACGCGCTGAAGAATCAAATCGGCTTCTTTATCAGTAATTGGCGCAGGCTTATCTGCCTTGCCGCCAATAAAGCCCATAACACGCGGCGTCTCTTTAACCAGGTGCCAGGATTGGTCATCTAATTCCATTTGAACTAGAACGTAACCGGGGAAAAACATTCTTTCGCTGGTGCGCTTTTCGCCACCACGCATCTCTACCACTTCCTCGGTAGGGACTAAAATCTCACCAAACTTCTCCTGTAGGTTATGCAGCTGAATGCGATCCTGCAACGCAAGAGAAACCTTCTTCTCATAACCTGAGTAAGCATGTACCACATACCAACGCATCGACATGCTGTTCTCCTAACCCATTATCTGTGCAGCGCCCCAACTCAAAAGGGAATCAATTCCCCAAAGAATCAGTGACATTAATAAAATAACCGCAACAACGATCAGAGTTGTCTGATTGCGCTCCTGCTTAGTCGGCCACACTACTTTGCGCAACTCAGTGCGCGCACCAATGCCTAGCGAAATTAGCGCCGTGCCTTTTTCGGTCTGCGCAGCAATAAAGCCCGCAACCGCAACAGCGACAATCATGCCTATGGCACGATAAAGAACTGATTCAGCGCCGTAATACCAGTTGGCATAAATAGCCCCACCCAGTACCAACGCTGCTACCAGCCACTTGAGCCAGTCCAGCCGATACTGCTTATCTTCTATTGCAACACTCATGCGCGCGTCCTGAACTTATTAAGTGGCAGGCCAGGAGGGACTCGAACCCCCAACAGCCGGTTTTGGAGACCGGTGCTCTACCAATTGAACTACTGGCCTACAATGATTTTATTGCCTTCCCTATCTGACAGCTAAGCCGAGACATCTTTTGATGCCTCGGCTTTGCGCTATCGACTGCGTTTGTTACTTACTCGATGATCTTAGCGACAACACCAGCGCCAACAGTACGGCCGCCTTCACGAATCGCGAAACGCAGGCCTTCTTCCATGGCAATCGGGTGAATCAACGTGACTTCCATCTGCACGTTGTCGCCA
>Ga0209119_1001656_pt1 | contig 21531 bp, 12 predicted proteins | sample COG_03_FD_184747 | JGI IMG/M metagenome (GOLD analysis project Ga0209119, IMG submission 184747) | Pelagic Microbial community sample from North Sea - COGITO 998_met_03 (SPAdes) (version 2) | ecosystem: Environmental > Aquatic > Marine > Neritic zone/Coastal water | place: Helgoland, sampling... | reverse complement strand
GGTGTAAATCATTGTTGTTTCTGGCTTAGCATGCCCTAATAGCTCTTGAATATGCCTTAATCCAACGCCATTTTCTAATAAATGGGTTGCATAACTATGTCTTAATGTATGTGGTGTTACTTTTTTTGAAATCCCCGCCTTTTGTACACTCTTAAAAAGAAACTTTCTAATACTACTTTGAGAGTATTTTTTACCCTCTGTTCCCTCTACAAAATAAAACGCGGGTTTGAAAGTGGATAAATAATTTTGTAAAAGAGGCAAAAAAGTGTTCGCTAAAACAACAAATCTATCTTTTCGGCCTTTTCCTCCTTCAACTTTAATCTGCCGTCTTAGAATATCTATATTTTTTAGCAATAAACTCGTAACCTCTCCAATTCTTAAACCAGATGAATAAAGTAACACAATAATTGCTCTATGTTTTAGGTTTCTAGTCAATTGAATAATTTTTAAGACCTCTTCTTGAGACAGTACATTAGGAAGTATTCTAGATTTTTTTGGTCGTTCTAAAGACAAATCATTAATCGTTGTTTGGGGACAAAAAGCAGTAAATATCTTTAAGGCACTTATAAATTGTCTTTGTGAGCTAACAGAATACTTTCGTTCTATAAAAACAGATTCTATAAATAGTTCTACATCTCTGTTTGTAAGTTTTTCTATGGGTGTCTTTGTATGAAAATTTATAAAGTCTGCTATAAAAAAAGTATAGGTTTGTATGGTGCTTTGGCTGTACCGTTTACCTTTTAAGTATAAATAAAAATCATTTAATAATTTTTTTTGTACTGTTGTTAAGTTCCTTTTGAAGCGTGTTTTTTTGATAACTTTTGAGGTGTCTACTTTAGTAACGCCTTTAAATAATCCTAAAACAAGTGATAAATTCTCTTCGGAATTTTTAAGGTACCAAGCATTCATGGTTTTACTCCAATGAGTGCCTTTTAAAGATTTAATAAGCCCTATTAGTGTGTTGTCAAAAGAAAATTTCAGTAAAAGCTGACTTTCTTTTTTGTGCGTTTTTTGTTCAAGATAAATAGTAGGATATTGTATCAGATTCATGGCAATTGCAAACTACAAAAAAAAATTGAAACAAAAAAGCCACCAGTTTTCACTGGTGGCTTTTGCCATTGAATAGTTTGATGTTTATTCGTAAATCAGAAATTACAAATCAAACTTAATACCTTGTGCCAACGGCAACTCATCAGAGTAATTTATGGTATTTGTTTGTCTTCGCATATACACTTTCCAGGCATCAGAACCAGACTCACGTCCGCCTCCGGTTTCTTTTTCACCTCCAAAAGCACCGCCAATTTCGGCGCCAGAAGTCCCAATATTCACATTGGCAATACCACAATCAGAACCGGCATAAGACAAGAATTTTTCGGCTTCTTTTAGCTCGTTGGTCATAATCGCAGACGACAAGCCTTGCGCGACTCCGTTTTGTTTTTGGATGGCGTTTTCTACGGCACCAGAATATTTCATCAGGTATAAGATCGGCGCAAAGGTTTCATGTTGGACAATCTCAAAATGGTTTTCAGCCTCAATAATCGCGGGCTTCACATAACAGCCACTTTCATAGCCTTCACCTTCCAATACGCCACCGTCAACTAAGACGTTACCACCTTCAGCTTTAGCTTTTTCAATCGCCGCTAAATAAGTGTTTACAGAATCATGATCGATTAAGGGTCCAATATGGTTTCTTTCATCCAATGGATTTCCAATGGTTAGTTGCCCATAGGCACCCACAATAGCATCTCTTACTTTAGCATATACAGATTCATGAATAATAAGCCGTCGCGTCGACGTACAGCGTTGTCCGCAAGTACCCACCGCGCCAAAAATTGCGCCAGGAACCACCACTTTCAAATCTGCTGTTGGTGTTATAATAATAGCATTGTTTCCGCCTAACTCTAACAATGATTTCCCAAAACGTTGGGCAACGGTTGCACCCACAATGCGTCCCATTCTGGTAGAGCCCGTTGCAGAGACCAAAGGCACTCTTGTGTCGGTAGTCATCATCTCACCTACTTTATAATCGCCATTAATAATAGACGAAATACCTTCTGGTAACTTGTTTTCTTTTAAAATCTCAACAATAATATTCTGACACGCCACAGAACACAAAGGCGCTTTTTCAGACCCTTTCCACACACATACATCCCCACAAATCCATGCCAAAGCCGTATTCCATGCCCAAACAGCAACTGGAAAATTAAACGCAGAAATAATACCCACCACTCCAATTGGGTGCCATTGTTCTCTCATCACATGTCCAGGGCGTTCAGAAGGGATCGTTTGTCCGTTTAGTTGTCGAGACAGTCCAACCGCAAAATCACAGATGTCAATCATTTCTTGAACTTCGCCATAGCCTTCCTGAAGGGATTTGCCCATTTCATAGGACACCAATTTTCCAAGGGGTTCTTTTAGATCCCTTAGCTTATTTCCAAACTGACGCACAATTTCGCCACGTTGTGGCGCTGGCATGCTACGCCACACAGGAAAGGCCGTCGTAGCCGCCGTCATCACTGCTTCATAATCCGCCTGAGAGGTGCAAACTACCGTTCCAATTTTTTTACCATCTACGGGTGATAAACTATCGAGATGAGGGCCGTTAGCAAAACTATTTGAGCCCGTAGACGTTCCTAAATTGATATCTTTTATACCAAGCGCATCGAGAGCGTCTTGAATTTTAAAATCAGCTGTGTTCATTTTTTAGTTTTAAAAGTGATTCAAGTTGCGAATATAATAATTTTACCCCTGCTTTAATGCTAATTACATAATCATTTCCAATCGGAAAATGGCGTTTGGCTGAGTTGAGAGTTATAATACTTTATGTCTCCCGTAACTTCTTTGCCGAGCCAATCTGGTTTAGAAAACACTTCCGTCTCTGAGCCTAGTTCAACCTCAGCGATGACCAAGCCTTTGTTAGCCTCAAGAAATTCGTCGACTTCAAAAACATGATTGCCTACGGGCACGTCATATCGAACTTTACTAATGATGTGGTCTTCGCAACGTTTTAGAAGTGCTTCGGCATCTGTTTTGGAAATTTCTTTTTCCCATTCAAACCGACTCAGACCGCTGTCATTGCTTTTTCCTTTCACAGTAATAAACCCTGTTTGGTCTTTAAGCCGAATCCGAACAGATCTTTCGGGATCGGAATTTAAATACCCTTGAGTAATACTAGAATGTTTGGAAGCTGCTGCACGATAGTCATCAGCGCTTACTAAAAATTTACGTTCGATTTCAATCATAAAACAAAGTATAGTGATTAGAGGCTTTAAATTTACTGCAAGTCAAACGATTTATCAATACAAAACGGGAAACAACTTTTTCAACCTCTTGTTCGAGATGGTTTCTAGAAAATATGAAAGGATTCCTCTGCTTTGCTAAGATTATGTCTTGAGAACACATCCAATATTTGAATATTCGTAAAAATAACAGTTTCATAGAGAAGAATTGGTGCGGCTTTAGTAATTTTGAAACCAATTAAATGTACTTAAAAAATGTCTACACAGCCAAAAATTACGAGGTTTAATCAAAACGTATTATCAAAATATCAAATATACAACAGTATATTTATGACTTTACCGTTTGATACCATTACAAAAACAGGTGCTTTGTTGCCACTTTTTTTTGAAACCTGCCAAAAAGGGTTTGCGAATAATGAAGACCCAACGGCGATCGTAAATTCATTTTTTAAAAAATACCAAGCTAGACGCTCACCAAAAAGTCAAATCGACTTACTATTTCGTTTTATTCAATACATTGAACGCCAAGTGGTTTTATTTGATGCGATAGAAGATGCTGCTTTTCCAGTAGTCAATAACATGGACGGAATTGGGACGCTGCGAAGTTTGAAAGAAACGGTCACCTCTGAAAACAAGCTAGAAGTCCTTCAGAAATACTTAGAAGAATTTAAAGTGCGTATTGTACTAACAGCGCATCCTACACAATTTTATCCAGGCTCTGTATTGGGAATCATCACCGATTTAACGGAAGCTATTCGCGAAAATGACTTGTTTCGTATCAACGAGCTTTTAGCGCAGCTAGGAAAAACACCCTTTTTTAAACAAAAAAAACCAACACCTTACGACGAGGCTGTTAGTTTAATTTGGTATTTAGAGCATGTATTTTACAAATCTTTTGGGACGGTATATGACTACATTCAACAAAATATTTTTGACGGCAAACATATAGATAACGATATTATAAACATCGGATTCTGGCCAGGAGGCGATAGAGACGGCAACCCGTTTGTAACTCCAGAAATAACCCTTAAAGTTGCAGCGAGACTTCGAGAAACTATTATAAAAAACTATTATCGAGACGTTCGTGGTCTTAAAAGAAAATTATCTTTTGCAGGTATTGAAGATCGTGTTATAGCGCTAGAAGTAGAGCTTTACAAGATTGTAACTCAAAAAAAATCAAGCTTAACCCTCGAGAGTTTAACTTCTGAGTTAAAAGAAATTAAAGCCCTGCTTGTTGAAAAACACCAGTCGATGTATGCTTCTGAGGTGAACAGTCTTTTGAATAAAATTCATTTATTTGGATTCCATTTTTCTACCTTAGATATCCGTCAAGACAGTCGAGAACACGCCAAAGTGTTTAATGATATGGTAGACATGCTGATAAACAATGGTAGCGATGTGTTTCCAAAAAACTATCACAGTCTTTCAGAAAAGGATCAGGTAAAAATTCTGTCAACTATTAAAGGGTCTGTTGATCTGTCATTAATTTCGGATCCAGATACCTTGAAGGCACTTCAAACAATGGAGGCCATAAAAACCATTCAGCACACCAATGGAGAAAAAGCGGCCAACCGTTATATTATAAGCAACAATCAAAGCACGCTTCACGTAATGCAATTGTATGCGATGCTAAAACTTGTCGCTTTTCAGGAAAAACTTACTGTTGATGTGGCGCCTCTTTTTGAAACGATAACCGATTTAGAAAATGCACCGCAAGTGATGGAAGATTTGTATTCCAATCCAGAGTATGCCGCACACCTAAAATCTCGTGGCAACAGACAAACCATTATGCTTGGGTTTAGTGATGGTACCAAAGATGGGGGGTATTTGATGGCCAATTGGGCGATTTATAAAGCCAAAGAATTATTGACCGCTATTTCTAGAAAACATGATGTTACTGTGATTTTCTTTGACGGTCGTGGTGGACCACCCGCTAGAGGCGGTGGAAAAACACATAATTTTTATGCGTCTTTAGGGCCCACAATTGAAGATAAGGAAGTACAACTTACGATTCAAGGACAAACCATAAGCTCCAATTTTGGAACGTTAGAATCCTCACAATACAATCTTGAGCAGCTAATCAGTTCGGGAATTCATAACGGTCTCAGCGATAAAGACCTCAGAATGACCCCTGAGAACAGAGTTGTAATGGCGCAGTTATCGAAATTGAGTTATGAAGCCTATGTAGATTTTAAAGCACATCCTAAGTTTATTTCTTACTTAGAACATATGAGTACGTTGAAATTTTATGCCAAAACAAATATTGGAAGTCGTCCCTCCAAACGTGGAAAAGCAGAAGGACTGGTATTTGAAGACTTACGTGCCATTCCATTTGTGGGTTCATGGAGTCAGTTGAAACAAAATGTCCCTGGATTTTTTGGGGTTGGAACAGCGCTAAAACATTATGAAGATATAGGCGAATTTGAAAAAGCACAACACTTGTTTCAAACCTCTGATTTTTTCAAAACACTGATTGAAAACAGTATGATGTCCTTGTCAAAATCCTTTTTTGATTTAACTAAATATATGTCTGATGACCCAGAATATGGTGCCTTTTGGAATGTAATTTATAGCGAATACGTTACTACGAAGCGCTTGTTATTAAAACTCACAGGGTACTCCGAATTGATGGAAGAGGAGCCCGCAGGGAAAGCGTCTATTTCGGTAAGAGAGTCCATTGTGTTGCCGTTGTTGACTATCCAACAATATGCCTTAAAGAAAATACAGGAGCTTGAAAAAGAAGACCCGAGAGACGAAGCGCAGATAGAGACGTATGAGAAAATTGTCATGCGTTCTTTATTCGGAAATATTAATGCGAGTCGAAACTCCGCATAAATCAAAAACTACATTAAATTAAAAAGCCTCTAAAGATATCTCTAGAGGCTTTTTGTTGACTAATTAAATAAACAGTTAATGCTCATTTAACCTAAAATCGGGGTAAGCGTCCATTTGGTGTTCGTGTGCATCAAGACCCTCGAGTTCTTCACGTTCCGATACTCTTATACCTATTGTTTTCTTCAAAGTGTAAATGATACCAAATGTGGTGGCAATACAAAACACTGCATAACACAACACCCCAATGAGTTGTACTAGAAATTGATCAAACCCAGCTTTGGCGCCAAAAAGCCCCACAGCTAAAGTTCCCCATATCCCACAAATAAGGTGTACAGCAATCGCTCCTACAGGATCATCTAGTTTTATTTTATCGACTAAGCTAACAGCAAACACAATGAGTGCTCCAGCAACAGCGCCAATGAGAATAGCATCACCGGGGCTCATTTGATCCGCTCCAGCCGTAATCCCTACAAGCCCTCCTAAAATACCATTTAGGAACATTGTTAAGTCTAAATTCTTATATAAGATGGTCGAGGTAAGCATGGCGATGACGCCGCCTGCTGCTGCTGCTAAACAAGTAGTTACTAAAGTTAGTGAGGTTGCCTCTGGGTTTGCTGAGAGTACGGAGCCGCCGTTAAAACCAAACCATCCTAACCATAAAATAAGAACCCCTGCGGTCGCTAACGGAATATTATGTCCAGGAATTGCTTGCGGTTTTCCGTTGTTAAATTTCCCAATCCGCGCCCCTAAAAGGTATACGGTTACTAAAGCAGCCCATCCACCAACAGAGTGTACGAGTGTGGAGCCTGCAAAATCATAGAACCCTTCGGCCTCTCCTATTGATAGTGAGGATAAAAATCCACCACCCCATTGCCATGATCCTGCAATTGGATACACAATGCCTACATATACAATAGTGAAAATCATAAATGCGCCAATTTTCATACGTTCAGCAACGGCTCCAGAAACGATGGTAGCAGCTGTGGCAGCAAACATGCCCTGAAACAAGAAATCTGTCCAATAAGTGTATCCTTCGTTATAAGCTAAATCAAAAGAGCCGTCAACTAAAGGTGCTTCCAATCCAAATCCAGCAAATCCAACAACTCCATTAAAGTCTCCTGGATACATTAGGTTAAAGCCGACGATGTAGTAAAGTAGCAGTCCAACCGTAATAATAAAGATGTTTTTAAATAATATATTAATCGTATTTTTTTGTCGTGTAAGCCCGATTTCTAGAAATGCAAATCCAGTATGCATAAAAAATACGAGTGCCGTACAGATCATCATCCATACGTTATTGATTGTAAGTAATTCCATTGGTGTTATTTTAATGTATTGCCGCCTTTTTCGCCGGTTCTAATTCTATATACTTCATCGACCTGTGATACAAAGATTTTTCCATCTCCAACATCTCCTGTTGAGCCTGCTGTGAGAATGGCATTGATGGTCACTTCTTCAAAATCATCATTTACGACAATTGATAAATAACGTCTTTGGATATCACTTGTGCTGTAAGAAACACCTCGGTATACATGGCCTTCCTTTTCGTTTCCAAGGCCGGTAACGTCCCAATAGGAAAAGAAGTTTACGCCAACTTCGTGCAGTGCTTTTTTGACACTAGAAAACTTAGATTTTCTAATGATCGCCTCTACTTTTTTCATTGAATTAGTTTTTAGTTTGTTTTCAAATGTAAATAAAAACAAATGATCCCCTAAAAATTTGAGGGGTCTCCTGTTTGTTTTTATGAAATTAATAAAATTACCCCATTTATCATAAAGGTATGCTATGGATATTGCTTAAAAGAAATGAAAAATAAAAACCCCAGAGGCGTGGGCCCCCAGGGTTTTTAACACAAACTAAAAATCACAAACTTATTTTTAATTCTTTGAGAGCATGTAAATGCTCAATACAATATCGAAATTAGTCTTGACCTCTTTCTCTTTTACCGGGATAAGCAATAGATCCATGTTCAGAGATATCCAGTCCAGCAACTTCTTCTTCTTCAGTAACTCGTAATCCAACAGTCTTCTTAAGGATTCCAAATACTATAAAGGAAAGTACAACAGCCCAAACAGCGTATGCTAATCCTCCGGTAAGTTGTGCAACAAGTTGCGCAGAACCACCACCGTTAAATAGTCCAATGGCTTCGTCTCCGTTTACACCCCAAAGTCCAACGACGATGGTTCCCCAGAATCCAACAACTCCGTGAACAGAAGCGGCACCAATAGCGTCGTCAATTTTAAGCTTCTTTTCGATAAATTCGATAGAGAATACTACAATGACACCACCAATAAGTCCTGCCAATACAGCACCACCAGCCGTCATGTTTCCACAACCTGCAGTAATACTTACTAAACCAGCTAACGCGCCATTTAAGGATTGTGCTAAATGTGGCTTTCCGTACCAGATCCAAGTAGTGATAAGGGCCCCTAAGGCACCAGCAGCAGCAGCAAGATTCGTAATTAACACCACTGTTGAAGCAGCAACGGCATCGTCTCCACCCCAAGCAAGTTGAGATCCACCGTTAAAACCAAACCATCCTAACCATAGTATAAACACCCCTAAGGTTGCTAATATCTGGTTGTGACCTGGAATAGGCATTACTTTACCATTAATGTATTTTCCAATTCTAGGACCTACCATATAAGCAGCCACTAAAGCAGCAAAACCACCTACAGCATGAACGATTGAAGAACCAGCGAAGTCAATAAAGCCTAGCTCAGTCAACCAACCTGATCCTTGCCATTGCCATCCCCCTGCAATTGGGTAGATAATAGCAGTCATGACGATTGAAAAGATAATGTACGTTGAGTACTTTGTTCTTCCAGCAATTGCTCCAGAAACAATCGTTGCAGCAGTCGCAGCAAACATTGTTTGGAAGAATAAGTCAGCGCCTTCTCCTTGCATAATTCCGCTCCAGAAAAACCAACCATTGGAGGTGTCTCCGTACATAAGAGAGTATCCTACAAACCAGTAGGTAAGAGATCCTACAGAAATATCAAGCAAGTTTTTCATTGCGATATTCACTGCATTTTTTGAACGTGTCATTCCTGATTCTACTAACGTAAAACCTGCTTGCATGAAGAAAACTAAGATACCAGCGATTAGCATCCATAACATTCCCATATCGTCCTTGATAGCACTAGCAAGATTCTCAACCGCAGCGGCATCTTGAATTACTAGAGGTAAGTTGTTAATTAAATGTGACATAAATTATATATTTGATTAGTTAATATTGGTACGGGTACTAGAAAGAATATATTGCCGCAACTGTAAATGCTGCTAAGCTTTTAGCGGCAACACCGTCTGCATCAATATAAGGCTCAAAGTCATTGCTCCATGAGTCTAATCTTACTTCTGGCTTAATAGTTAAGTTTTCAACCGTATAGCTTCCTGTTAAGGTCGTCGCAAATACACTTGGTAAATCGTCAACATCTTTTTCGTGGAGTCCAAAAAGCTCTCCTCTTAACCCTATAGAAAACGAGTCAGATGTTGCTAGCTGTGGGTACAATGCTGCGCCGTAAAAACCAGCATCATCACTAACTTGGTATGCACCGTTGATTCCTAAGAAAAAAGACTCAGACAAATCAAAACCACCAGTATAGTCAACTTCGAAACCTAATACAGAATCATTGTCATAGTAAAGGTTTAAGTACTGTCCTGAATAACCTAACTGAGCGCCAAAACCATAATCTCCTGTAGCATTGTTGTTGGTATCTGTAGGGTTCATGACGGCTAACATTAAGCTAAAATCTTCACCTAAAGCAAAGTCAGCTTTTAACCCAACATGAGAAAAAGGACCGCTTGAAAATAAATAAGAGGTACTGTAGTTAAAGTTTCCAGCGGCAGAAATCACTTCATATCCTAAGTAAGTGTTGAAACGACCCACTGTTAAAGTTGTACTTTCACTTACATTCCAGTAGGCATACAATTGGTTAAGGTTGTAACCGCCAGCTGCAGCATCGCCTCTTGGGCCAAACACTAAATCAGCAACCACTCCTGTTTTTTCACCTTCATAGCTAAGTACAAGGTTAGCCATCCCTAAAGCAAATCCTGCTTCATCTGCAAAAGAGCTTCCAAAAGACCCAGAAGCATCATCTGAAGCGGTTAGGTAAGTTTGGTAATAAGCATCCACAGTTCCAGACACGGATAATTTAGGAGCGTCGTCCTGTGCGTTTAGAGTCATCGCTCCAACAAAAACAATTGCACTTAAAATAATTTTTTTCATAATAGATAATTTTAGTAATTAATATTTTTAGTTAATGATGCAAAACTAATATTAAACAAAAGATACCCCACAAAAAATAAGGGTCAATAATTGATTTTTATGTAATAATTAATTTAACCCCCTAAATTTTTAGGGTATTGCAATTTTATTTATATTATTTTTAATATTTCAATAAAGTGCCAAATTATGAGAATCGTTTTTTGTTGTTTAAGACCTTATGTTCGTTGGAAAGAAAAACATCCAAATTATCCATTGATTATTCGATAGTCTAACAAGTGTTTCATTGCTCAAAACGCATTAATAGGTATTCAGAATTGGAATTTCGAAAAAGTGACTTGGCTTTTTTTAAAATCGAATTTTACCAATTATATTACATCTTTATTAAGGTTAAACCAGAAATAATTTAAGCATGTTAAAAAAACAAGGACTTTATTTACCCGAATTTGAACACGACAATTGTGGCGCAGGATTTATATGTAGTTTGACAGGGAAACGTTCCAACGACATTATTCATAAGGCACTAGAAATTTTAGTTAAACTAGAACACAGAGGCGCGGTGAGTTCTGATGGTGTTACTGGGGATGGCGCAGGAATACTTATTGATATTCCACACGATTTTTTCAAAACATTTTGTGAATTTGAATTGCCTGAAGCGGGACAATATGCGGTGAGTAATGTGTTTTTACCCCGTAAAGAAAACCAAAGAGATTACTGTACAGAGGTTTTTGAAACCGAAATAAAAAAGCAAGGATTGCAAATTCTTGGGTGGAGAGATGTACCTGTTAACAGTGCTGTTTTAGGAGAGATTGCTAAAACAACTGAACCCTTCGTGAAGCAGATATTTATCAGTAAATCCGATAGTAAACAAACAGAGTTTGATTTTAACCTTAAACTATTTGCTGCCAGAAAAATTGCTGAACATACAATATATGACTCAAAACTATCTGAGTCAAAATTTTTCTATCTCCCAAGCCTTTCAACTAAAATTATCATCTTCAAGGGCCTATTAAAGCCAGAACATATAAATGAGTATTATCTAGATCTTTTTAACACAACTCTAGATACACGATTGGCTTTGGTGCACCAGCGTTTTTCAACCAATACATTTCCTACATGGGATTTAGCACAGCCCTTCAGATATATATGTCATAATGGAGAAATCAATACCTTAAGAGGAAATGTGTCTCGCATGTTTTCTAGAGAAGAAATTATTCAAAGTGACGCCTTTGGTGATGACATCAAAAAAATCATCCCCACCATCCTTAAAGGAAAATCGGATTCAGCTACTTTAGACATGGTCGTTGAGTTGCTATTAATGACAGGGCGCTCGTTGCCAGAAGTAATGATGATGTTGGTCCCTGAAGCTTGGGAAAAAAACCCAGATATGTCCGATTCTAAAAAGGCATTCTACGAATATAATTCTTGTCAAATGGAACCATGGGATGGGCCTGCATCTATTCCGTTTACGGATGGAAATTTTATCGGAGCAGTATTAGATAGAAATGGTTTACGACCTTCAAGATACACCGTTACTAAAGATGGAAACGTGATCATGTCATCCGAAACTGGCGTAGTGGATATTGAACCCGAAGACGTAGAATTTCACGGACGCTTAGAGCCAGGGAAAATGTTTTTGGTCGATATGAACGAAGGACGTATTGTAAATGATGAAGAAATCAAAGAAAAAATAGCGGCCAAACATCCGTATAGAAAGTGGTTGAATGAAAACCTAGTACATTTAAAAGACATATCCGCCAAAAAAGGACCTATTAAGCATGAAGAGGTAGACTTAAAGAAAAGAGAAGTTGCTTTTGGGTATACAAAAGAAGACCTCAATACGATTATCCGACCGATGGCACAATTAGGTAAAGAACCTATCGGTTCTATGGGTAGCGATACACCAATTGCTGTATTATCCGAACGTCCTCAGCTCATTTACAACTATTTCAAACAAATATTTGCTCAAGTAACCAATCCTCCGTTAGATGGAATTCGCGAAGAATTAATCACCGACATTAGCTTGACGCTTGGAAGTGATACTAACATTTTTGATTGTAACTCGGAAGCTTGTAAAAAATTAAAAATTCAAAATCCTGTTATTTCTAAACACGATTTAGATAAAATTAAAAATTACGACACAAACCCTAACTTTAAAGTGGAATCTATTTCTATATTGTATGAAGTAAATAGAGGGTTAAATCAATTGGAAAGTGCTCTTGAATCGCTCGTTTTAAAAGCATCTAAAGCAATCGATCAAGGCGCAAATATTATCATTTTATCGGATCGATTTGTAGACGAAAACCATGCACCAATTCCAGCACTTTTAGCATGTTCATATGTAAATCATGGGCTTCATAAATTAAACAAACGTTCAAGAATTAGTTTAATAATCGAATCTGCAGAACCAAGAGAAGTACATCATTTTGCCCTTTTGTTTGGGTTTGGAGCGAGTGCAGTGAATCCCTATATCGTTAATGAAATTGTTGAAAAACAAATTAATGACGCAGACATTTCAGATTTAGAATACCTTACAGCCATCAAAAACTACAATAAAGCTGTTGGAAAAGGCATCTTGAAGGTGATGAATAAAATTGGAATTTCTACCTTAAATTCATACCGAGGTTCTCAATTGTTTGAGTGTGTTGGAATCAATACAAACACTGTTGAAAAATATTTCCCAAATACACCCACACGAATTCAAGGTATTGGGTTGATGGAGATAGAAAAAGAAATAGCCAAACGTCACAAAAAAGCATTTAATCCAAATATGGCGCCAGATATCGAAATAGGCGGAGAATACCGATGGCGACGTGGACAGGAAAAGCATATGTTTAATCCGCTAACTGTCGCAAAACTTCAAGAATCGGTACGCACCAATAAAGCATCGACTTTTAAAGAATATTCAGAGCTTGTAGATGACCAATCAAAACGCTTAATGACTATTAGAGGTTTATTTGAGTTTGATCAATTTGATCCTATTTCAATTGATGAGGTTGAACCATGGACAGAAATTGTAAAACGCTTCAAAACAGGGGCCATGTCTTATGGGTCTATTAGTAAAGAAGCCCATGAAAACTTAGCAGTAGCCATGAACAGAATTGGCGGAAAAAGTAATTCTGGCGAAGGTGGAGAAGATGAAGAACGATTTTATAAAAGTGCAAAAGGCGATTGGAAAAACTCATCTATTAAACAGGTAGCCTCAGGGCGTTTTGGAGTCACTTCAAACTATCTCACAAGCGCTAGTGAAATTCAAATTAAGATAGCACAGGGCGCAAAACCTGGAGAAGGTGGACAATTGCCTGGGCCAAAAGTAAATCGGGAAATTGCGAAAACAAGAAACTCAACGCCTTATGTTGGGTTGATATCACCACCGCCACACCACGATATTTACTCTATAGAAGATCTATCTCAATTAATATACGATGTAAAATCAGCTAATAGAGCGGCTCGAATTAATGTGAAATTAGTGTCTGAAATTGGCGTAGGAACCGTAGCAGCTGGTGTTGCGAAGGCAAAAGCAGATGTGATATTGGTTTCTGGGTTTGATGGCGGAACAGGCGCGTCGCCATTAACCTCTCTAAAACACTGTGGACTTCCTTGGGAACTAGGGATCGCAGAAGCACAGCAAACATTGGTTATGAATAATTTGAGAAATCGAATTGTTTTGGAATGCGATGGCCAGTTAAAAACCGGTCGCGATGTAGCGATTGCATGTCTGTTAGGCGCTGAAGAATTTGGTTTTGCAACCGCTCCTTTGGTAGCCTCTGGATGTATCATGATGCGTGTTTGTCATTTGAACACATGCCCAGTAGGGATTGCGACTCAAAATCCCGAACTGCGTAAAAAGTTTAAAGGAAAACCAGAGCACGTTGTGAATTACATGTATTTTGTGGCGCAAGAATTGCGTGAGATTATGGCACAACTAGGCTTTAAAACCGTAGATGAAATGGTCGGTCAGGTTCAAAAACTAAACCGTAATAAAGCCATTGAGCACTACAAAGCGTCTGGAATTGATTTAACGCCAATTCTACACAAAGTAGAAGTCGCAGACGAAACAAAATTATATAATACAGAGCAACAAGATCATAACCTAGACGTTCATTTAGATTTTAAAATAATCAAACAAGCGCATCAAGGAATTTTCAGAAGACAACGGACACACTTGAAAATGCCGATCACCAATATTGATAGAGCAGTTGGTGCAATTTTAAGTAATGAAATCTCTAAAATTTATGGAGCAGATGGCCTTCCACAAGATACTATAAACATTGATTTTAATGGTTCTGCGGGACAAAGTTTTGGAGCCTTTACTACAAAAGGGGTAACCATGACTGTTCATGGAAACACCAATGATTATCTAGGAAAAGGCTTGTCGGGCGCTAAATTAATTATTAAAGTTCCAGAAACTAGTACAATTATTCCAGAAGATAATATCATCACAGGAAACGTAACTTTATATGGAGCTACATCTGGAGAAGTTTACATCAATGGAAAAGCAGGCGAACGTTTTTGTGTTCGTAATTCAGGTGCTAAAGCTGTCGTAGAAGGGATTGGTGATCATGGCTGCGAGTACATGACTGGAGGCGTTGCCGTAATTCTTGGAAACGTAGGTAGAAACTTTGGTGCTGGAATGAGTGGTGGAGTGGCCTATGTTTTAGACGCTGACAACACGTTTACAAAAAGCTGTAATGGGGAAGATTTGAATATCGATCCTATTGAGCTTCAGGAAGACGTAAATCAATTGCGAACACTAATCGAAAACCATTTTGTGGCGACGTCTAGTCCATTAGCAAAACGAATTTTAGAAAACTGGGAAGCGACGCTTCCGAAGTTTAAAAAGGTGTTACCAGAAGAATACAGACAGGCTTTATTAAGATTAGAAAAAGAACAACTAGAAACAGCTTAAGGATGGGAAAGACAACAGGATTTTTAGAATTTGAACGACAGGATGAAACCTATCAGACGCCAAAAGAGCGTATAAAAAATTATAAGGAATTTACAATTCCGCTGGAAGAATCTAAATTAAAAGATCAAGGTGCCCGTTGTATGGATTGCGGAATTCCGTTTTGTCATAGTGGCTGTCCTTTAGGGAATCTAATTCCAGACTTTAACGATAAAGTTTATAAAGGCAAATGGAAAGAAGCGGCGGAAATTTTACACGCAACCAACAACTTTCCAGAATTTACAGGGAGATTATGCCCAGCACCTTGCGAAGAAGCTTGTGTGTTAGGAATTAACGAAGATCCTGTAAGCATTGAAAATATCGAAAAAAACATTGTCGAAACCGCTTTTACAGAAGGTTGGATTACCGCACAGCCCCCAAAAGTAAGAACCGATAAAACGATTGCTGTTATTGGCTCGGGCCCAGCAGGATTAGCAGCGGCACAACAATTAAATAGAGCGGGACATACCGTCACTGTTTTTGAACGTGATAAAAAAGTAGGAGGCCTATTACGTTACGGAATTCCAGATTTTAAAATGGAAAAAAACGTAATTGATCGTCGTATTAAAGTTTTAGAAGACGAAGGAATTGTATTTAAAACCAATGCGCATGTTGGAAAAAATTTAGATGCGAACCAGCTAAAAGCCGATTTTGATGCCGTCGTTTTATGTGGTGGTGCGACCGTAAAACGAAACATTCCAATTCCAGGAGCTGAGCTTAAAGGAGTTCATCAAGCGATGGAGTTTTTAAAACTGAATAATCAATATGTAGATGGATTGATAGATTTTAATGATGTTCTTTCTGCAAAAAACAAAAATGTTATTGTGATAGGTGGAGGCGACACAGGCTCAGATTGTATCGGAACTTCCAACCGTCATGGTGCAACAACCGTCACTAATTTTGAGATTTTAACCAAACCAACAGAAGGACGACCCGCAAACCAACCGTGGCCCTATTGGCCAATGAAACTTAAAACGACCTCTTCACACCAAGAAGGTGTTGAACGCTTTTTTAGTATTTCTACAAAAGAGTTTATTGGAGATGAGAACGGGAAATTAAAAGCCTTGAAAACAGTTGAGGTTGAATGGATTTTTAAGCAAGGCGAACGTCCTGAATTAAATGAAGTTCCAAACTCTGAAAAACTTTGGGACTGTGATTTAGTATTGTTGGCACTAGGTTTTACAGGTGCTGAAAAAACATTAGCCGATCAATTTGGCTTAGAGATGGATTTTAGAACCAATATTAAAGCAACCACAAAAGATTATGTCACAAATGTCCCTGGGATTTTTGCAGCAGGAGATATCAGGCGTGGACAGTCACTAATTGTATGGGCTATTTCTGAAGGAAGGCAAGCGGCACATCATGTTGACGCATATTTAATGGGCACTTCAGAGCTACCGTTAAAAGATGATAGTGATTTACCGCGTATTTAATGTTATTTTTGCGTACTGAACATCATACAATACAGGCAGTAAATCGCTATAAAACAATGGGTTATACTCATCTCTAAACAGTTGAGTTTAGCCCATTTAAAGAGATGTTCTCCATACTAATTGTGTAAAAATATAATTTCGATACTTTTAAGGGATAAAATTGACAATGAAAGAACTAAATAAATACAGCCGAGCCGTGACTCAAGACCCCACGCAACCAGCAGCGCAAGCGATGCTACATGCGATAGGGCTTACCAAAGAAGATTTTAAAAAACCATTGGTTGGAATTGCTAGTACAGGTTACGAAGGAAACCCCTGTAACATGCATCTAAATGACTTAGCTAAACTTGTAAAAAAGGGGACGCTAAACAAAGACGTTATAGGACTTATTTTTAATACGATTGGAGTAAGTGATGGGATTTCAATGGGAACTCCCGGAATGCGTTTTTCGTTACCATCGCGGGATATTATTGCAGATTCTATGGAAACTGTGGTACAAGCGATGAGCTACGATGGATTAATTACGGTCGTTGGTTGTGATAAAAACATGCCAGGTGCCTTAATGGCGATGATTCGTGTAGACAAACCATCCATTTTAGTCTATGGAGGGACTATTGATTCAGGATGTCATAATGGAAAAAAACTAGATATTGTTTCAGCATTTGAAGCATGGGGAAGCAAAGTTGCGGGCACCATGTCTGAATCGGAGTTTGATAAAATTGTTGAGAAAGCCTGCCCAGGCGCTGGCGCTTGTGGAGGAATGTATACTGCCAATACAATGGCATCTGCCATTGAAGCCCTTGGGATGGCCTTACCTTATAATTCTTCTAACCCAGCAACGGGAGATGAGAAAAAGAAAGAGGCTGTTAAAGCAGGAGAAGCAATGCGTTTATTACTAGAAAAAGATATAAAACCATCGGACATCATCACAAAAAAATCGCTTGAAAATGCGATTCGGTTGGTGACCATCCTTGGGGGTTCAACAAATGCAGTGCTACATTTCTTAGCCATAGCTAGAGCAGCTCAAATAAAATTTACTCTTGAAGACTTTCAAAGAATTAGTGATAACACACCATTTTTAGCCGACTTGAAACCAAGTGGAAAATACTTAATGGAAGATGTGCATCACGTTGGGGGAATCCCTGCAGTGATGAAATACTTATTAAATAAAGGCTTGCTTCACGGTGATTGTTTAACCGTAACAGGAAAAACAATCGCGGAAAACTTAGCGGAGGTCACCGACTTGTCTGAAGGTCAAGATGTGATCAGAACCATTGAAGAACCCATCAAAACCTCTGGACATTTACGAATGCTTTATGGAAATTTAGCGACAGATGGAAGTGTTGCTAAAATTACAGGAAAAGAAGGATTAAAATTTAAAGGCCCAGCCAAAGTTTTTGAAGGGGAATATGATGCTAATGATGGCATCAGAGATGGTAAAGTCAATAAAGGCGATGTTGTGGTAATTCGCTATGAAGGTCCTAAAGGAGGACCTGGAATGCCAGAAATGTTAAAACCAACAGCCGCTATTATGGGAGCTGGTTTAGGAAAAGATGTTGCTTTAATAACTGATGGACGTTTTTCAGGTGGAACACATGGATTTGTAGTTGGTCATATAACCCCAGAAGCACAAGAAGGTGGCGCAATTGCCCTAGTAAAAGACGGTGATATTATTACTATTGATGCCGAAACAAATTCCATCATTCTTGAAATCTCTGATACAGAACTTCAAGAACGTAAAACGCAGTGGAACGCCCCCGCCTTAAAAGTAACAAGAGGCGTACTATATAAATATGCAAGAACGGTTTCATCAGCATCTGAAGGATGTGTAACAGATGAATTTTAAATTATAATTATGGAAACATTAACCGCCAAACAAAAGCAATACTTAGAGCAACCAAAAGTACGTATTTCTGGAAGCGAAGCCATTGTGAGATGCTTATTAGCTGAAGGTGTAGAGATTCTATATGGCTACCCAGGAGGTGCAATTATGCCTGTTTATGATGAGCTCTATAAGTATGAAGATGAAATAAACCATGTCCTTACACGACATGAACAATGTGCCGCTCATGCCGCTCAAGGCTATGCACGTATTTCTGGAAAAGTAGGCGTTGCTATGGCGACTTCTGGACCAGGTGCTACCAATTTAATCACAGGAATTGCTGATGCACAAATAGATTCCACACCAATTGTATGTATTACAGGGCAAGTACCTTCACATTTATTGGGAAGTGATGCGTTTCAAGAAACGGATATTGTTGGAATTTCTACTCCAGTTACTAAGTGGAACCACCAAATCACAAAAGCATCTCAAATTCCAGAAATTATTGCGCGCGCATTTTATATAGCAAGAAGTGGTCGTCCAGGCCCTGTCCTAATTGACATCACCAAAGATGCTCAGTTTGAAGAATTTGATTTCCAATACAAAAAATGTACAGGAGTTCGTAGCTATGTACCTGTTCCAAAAACGGACCAAGCCGCAGTAGCTGCAGCAGCTTCGATTATTAATACCGCTAAAAAACCAATGATTGTTTGGGGTCAAGGCGTGATTCTAGGGAAGGCCGAAGAAGAATTAAAAGCCGTAATTGAAAAAACAGGAATACCTGCCGCATGGACTATCTTAGGAGCCTCTGCAATTCCGACGGCACACCCATTAAATATTGGAATGGTAGGGATGCACGGCAACTATGCACCCAACGTACTCACCAATCAATGTGATGTGTTGATTGCGATTGGAATGCGTTTTGATGATCGTGTTACAGGGAAATTAGATGAATATGCTACACAAGCTAAAATTATTCATTTTGAAATTGACCCATCTGAAATTGATAAAAACGTAAAAGTAGATGTCGCAGTTTTAGGCAATGCTAAAGAAAGCTTATCTAAATTATTAGCATTATTAAACACCAATTCACATCCAGAATGGTTGAAAAAATTTAATGACTTATATGATATTGAATATAATAAAGTCATCAAAAACGATCTACACCCAACAAGTGAAGGCCTCACTATGGGCGAAGTTATTAAAGAAATAAACATTCAAACCAAAGGCGAAGCAGCCATCGTATCTGATGTCGGTCAGCATCAAATGATTGCTTGTCGGTATGCCGATTTTAATGTAAGTAAAAGCAATATTACATCGGGAGGTTTAGGAACAATGGGCTTTGCATTGCCCGCGGCTATTGGCGCTAAAATGGCGGCTCCAGAAAGGGAAGTCGTTGCTATCATTGGCGATGGGGGTTATCAAATGACAATCCAAGAATTAGGGACAATTTTCCAAAATAAAGTTCCCGTAAAAATTGTTGTTTTGAATAATGAGTTTTTAGGGATGGTTCGTCAATGGCAACAATTGTTTTTTGACAAGCGCTATGCTTCTACTGAAATGGTAAACCCTAATTTTGTGGCTATTGCACAAGGGTATTATATAGAAGCTAAAAAAGTCACCAAACGCGAAGACCTTGCGACGGCTGTCAAAGAAATGATACAAAGTAAAGACTCCTATTTCTTAGAAGTTTGCGTAGAAAAAGAAAACAATGTATTTCCAATGGTTCCTTCTGGAGCCTCAGTTTCAGACATTAGATTAGAATAAGAATGGCAACAGAAAAACAACTTTATACAATATCGATATATACTGAAAATAATATCGGTTTACTCAATAGAATTTCAGCGATTTTTCAAAGAAGACAAATCAATATTGAAAGTCTAAACATCTCTGTTTCTGAAATCGAAGGCGTTTCACGCTTCACGATATTGGTAAATATGACGGAAATAGATGTCAAAAAAATTCTTGGTCAAATTGAAAAACAAGTAGAGGTTATTAAGGCCTACTATCATATGGACGAAGACACGATTTGTCAAGAGTCATGCTTGTTTAAAATCAAATCAGATTTATTATTTGAAGAACGTCAAATTCAAAATATTATTAAAGAAAGCAATGCGCGAATAGTCACTGTAAATAAAGTCTTTTTTGTGCTCGAAAAATCAGGACGTCGAAGCGAAATAGAGTTGCTTCACAGAGAGTTAAGTGTTTTTGGGATCATGCAATTTGTACGTTCCGCACGAATTGCTGTCACAAAAGATGAATTAAAAATAACAGAAATGCTTAATGCATTCAAAAACTAACTAAAATGTCAAATTATTTTAACACATTAACATTAAGAGAAAAATTAGAGCAATTAGGAAAATGTCGTTTTATGGACGCTTCAGAATTTGAAGACGGAGTAACAGCATTAAAAGGCAAGAAAATTGTTATTGTAGGTTGTGGAGCCCAAGGTTTAAACCAAGGTTTAAATATGAGGGATTCTGGTTTAGATATTTCTTATACACTAAGACAAGCTGCTATAGATCAAAAAAGAGACTCGTATGTAAATGCAACGTCAAACAATTTTAAAGTTGGAACCTATGAAGAATTATTACCAACTGCAGATGTTGTTATTAACTTAACACCAGATAAGCAACACACAAAGGTGGTAAAAACAATTATGCCTTTATTAAAAAAAGGAGCCACATTATCGTATTCTCATGGTTTTAATATTGTTGAAGAGGGGATGCAAATTCGTGAAGACTTAACGGTTATTATGGTAGCGCCAAAATGCCCTGGCTCTGAAGTTAGAGAAGAATATAAACGAGGATTTGGAGTACCAACATTAACTGCTGTACATCCAGAAAATGATCCAGAAGGCAAAGGATGGGCGCAAGCCAAAGCCTATGCAGTTGCCACAGGTGGCCATAGAGCTGGCGTATTAGAATCGTCATTTGTTGCCGAAGTTAAAAGTGATTTAATGGGAGAGCAAACTATTTTATGTGGTTTGTTACAAACAGGAGCAATTTTATCTTTTGATAAAATGGTAGCAG
>Ga0209119_1001654_pt1 | contig 21548 bp, 20 predicted proteins | sample COG_03_FD_184747 | JGI IMG/M metagenome (GOLD analysis project Ga0209119, IMG submission 184747) | Pelagic Microbial community sample from North Sea - COGITO 998_met_03 (SPAdes) (version 2) | ecosystem: Environmental > Aquatic > Marine > Neritic zone/Coastal water | place: Helgoland, sampling... | reverse complement strand
CTACTGGTTTCTTCTTAGCTACTGGTTTCTTCTTAGCTACTGGTTTCTTCTTAGCTACTGGTTTCTTCTTAGCTACTGGTTTCTTCTTAGCTACTGGTTTCTTCTTAGCTACTGGTTTTTTTTTGGGGCTTTCATCCCTTCCAAGCAATGCATTAATTAATTTTTCAAGCATAAATAAATCCTTAATTATATTTAATAAAAAATATTATATATATATTTATAACAAAGAGGTTAAATATAAAATTATGAATAAAGCTATTAGTTAGCCATTTTTTCCATAACTGCCATTCTGATGCCTATTCCATTTTTTACTTGTTCTAAAATGACGGACTGCCTCCCATCTGCAACTAGCGTATCAATCTCAACTCCTCTATTAATAGGGCCTGGATGAAGGACTATGCAGTCATTCTTTGCAAATTTTAAACGCTCTTCATTCAAGCCATAAGCTTTAAAATATTCCTTTTCAGATGGAATAGTATCTTTACTCATTCGTTCCTTTTGAATTCTAAGCATCAAAATAACATCTACATCCTTTAAGCCATCGTTCATATTACTAAAAGCCCTTACATTCAGTTCAGAAATATTACTTGGCATCAGCGGCTCGGGACCTATAACCCTGACTTCTTGAACTCCAAGTTTATTTAAGATATGAATTTCCGACTTTGCTACCCTTGAATGCTCTATATCACCTACGATTGCAACCTTAAGGTCAACAAATTTTTTCTTATAAGATTTAATAGTATAAGCATCTAAAAGTGCTTGAGTTGGATGCTCTTTATTTCCATCACCCGCATTAATAATATGAGCCTTATTTTGAATATTACGAGCTATTTGTTCTGGAATTCCAGGCATTGAGTGCCTAACGACAAAAATATTTACACCCATGGCTATTAAATTATTTATTAAATCAAGTATCGATTCGCCTTTTGATTGTGACGATGTCGCTATATCGAGATTGATAACATCTGCGGATAACCTTTTTGCAGCAATCTCAAAAGTAGTTTGTGTTCTTGTGCTATTTTCAAAAAAAAGATTACACACAGTTTTTCCCTGCAAAATTTTATACTTATCAATAATTTGATTATTTTTTAGAAACTTATCTGCACTTTTAAAAATGTCATTGATAAGTTTAATATCCATCTCATCAATTGATAACAAGTGTTGAAGATCTGTGAACTTATTTGCTGTTATTTTTTTCATAATGATAGGGCTTCAATATTTTTATCAGATTCAAAATAAGAGTCTAAAATTATCATGGCAGCGACTTGATCAATTATATGTTTCCTTTTTTTTAAATTTTTTTCTAATGCCTTTAATCTGAGCTCTGCTTCGGATGAGGTAAATCTTTCGTCAACAAAATGAACGGGAATATTAAATTTATTTTTAAGTTTTTCTCCGAATTTTTTTGCTAGTGAGCTCATTCTTGATTGACTGCCATCATCATTAAGAGGGTAGCCCACTATCAACTGGGTTGGCTTCCATGTTTCCAGTAATGATTCAATTTTGCTGTACCTATCAATTTTTTTTGATGCTTCTATTGTTTCAAGAGGGTGAATATTATTTGTAATATTATTTCCGATTGCCACCCCGATCCTTCTTTCCCCAAAATCAAAAGATAAGATATTTCCAGTAAGCACTTTTTGGTTCTTAGTTTCGGTCATATTTAATCTGACATAAATAAATTATGTAAAAAAAAAGGGAATAATTTCCCCCTTTGTTTTTTTAAAAATTAATATGTATTCATCTTTTTTCAATATTTATATTTTATCATAAACTAAATTTAGTTTAGATATCATTTTCAATGAATTCAGTGACTTGAAGACCATAACCGGCCATACTAGGCATTTTTCTTGGCGCGGCTAAAAGTTTCATTTTTGAAATGCCTATGTCAACTAAAATCTGTGAACCTATTCCATAACTTCGAAGATCAGTTGATTTTTTTAAGGTAATATTTTCATGATTCAATTTACTTGTAATATTGTTTTGAGATTCATTATAGTTTAAGAAGATAACCACACCATTTTTTTCATTACTAATCTTTTTCAGCGCCTTAAGAGGTGGCCAAGAATGGGGAGTTTCTTTGCTAACGAAATCCAATATTGATAAAGGTTCATGAACCCTCACTACAACTTCATCATCTTTTTCTATTTCACCTTTCACAAAGGCTAAATGTGTATTTTTTGAAAGTAGGTCTGAATAAACAATAAGTTTCATCATTCCAAATTCAGTATTAACTTTTTCCTCACTTATTTTTTTTATCAACTTTTCTTTTTTACTCCGGTATTCAATTAAGTCAGCAATTGTTCCAATTTTTATTTCATGTTTTTTTGAGAATTTTAATAAATCTGGAAGTCTAGCCATACTCCCATCATCATTTAATATTTCACAAATAACAGATGCTGGACTCGCTCCTGCAAGGGCAGCAAGATCGCAACCGGCCTCTGTATGGCCGGCTCTGTATAACACACCACCCGAATGTGCGATGAGCGGAAATATATGGCCGGGCCTATTAATAAATGTATGATCCGATTGAGGTTGAATGGCGGATATGATTGTTGTAGCTCTATCTCCTGCAGATATACCTGTGGTTATCCCTGAAGAAGCATCTATTGAGACCGTAAAATTTGTTCCAAGTTTGCCTTGGTTATCTTCAACCATCAGAGGCAGTTTGAGTTTGTTGGCCTTATCCTCCGTCAATGTTAAGCAAATAAGACCTCTGCCGTATTTGGCCATAAAATTGATGAATTCTGGTGTGATGTGATCGGCGGCTATTAATAGATCACCTTCGTTTTCACGATCTTCATCATCCACAAGGATGACCATTTTCTCTTTTTTTAGATCACTTATTATGTCTTCGATATTATTCATAAAAAATTTGTTTATTTTGTACAGAGATTTTGAAGGTACCTTGCAATCATATCAATCTCAATATTTACCATACCGCCTATTTTTAGTGATGACAGGTTTGTTGATTTCAATGTATGCGGGATTAGATTGATATAAAAAATATTCTCATCAACATAATTTACAGTCAGGCTGGTACCGTTTAATGCCACTGAGCCTTTTTCAGGGATGAATTTCATTAATTTTTTTGAGACTTCTACGCCCCAAACTTCACACATATCTTTTTTTTCAATACTGCGTATAAAACCTACTTCATCTACGTGGCCTGTGACAAAGTGGCCTGAAACCTTTCCGTTATATCGAAGCGATGTTTCAAGATTCAGTTTCTGAGATATTTCGAAGGGTGAGGTTCTGGATAATGTCTCTTTAGAGATATCAAAACCTAATAGGCCCTCTTTAATATCTGTGACTGTTAAGCAGATGCCATTGACAGATATGCTGTCTCCGATATTAATATCATGTAACTTTTTACCAGAAAGGGTGACGTTAACTTTAAGATCTCCCCCTTCATTGTCCATGGATTTGATTATGCCGATTGATTCAATTATTCCTGTAAACATGCCATAATTCTAGCAGAATGCTCATATCGAAGTTTAACTAAATAGATATTCAATGACCAAATCAGTTAAAAATAAAAAATTTTATGAATTTTGGATCGCACTCAGGTATACAAATCTAAAAAATACAAATCAATTTATTTCATTTATTTCTTTGACAAGCATCATTGGCATTACATTGGGTGTGATGGCATTGATAATTGTATTGTCAGTAATGAATGGATTTCAGGCAGAACTAAAATCAAGAATTTTAAGTGTGACCTCTCACATAGAAATAACAAAGCCAGGGAAAGATCTCAAAAATTGGCAACAAGCAAAAGAAACAATTGATAATAATATGGATATTAAAGGAGTTTCTCCATACGTAGCAGACCAAGCAATGATTTCAGTTGGCAAAAGGAACAGGGGTGTCATGGTCAGGGGCATATTCCCTGAAATTGAAAAAGATGTGAATGATATAAATACAAAAATAAGTTCCGGAGCATATCAACTAAATGCGGGGGAATATAATATTTTAATTGGGACTGATCTTGCAAGATATTTAGGAGTCTCTGTTGATGATAAAATCGCACTGATTTCATCCAAATCAAACTTTTCTGCTGCAGGGATAATGCCTAGATTGAAACGCTTTAATATTTCGGGAATTTTTGATTCTGGAATGTATGAGTATGATGCAGGCCTAGTTTTGATAAACTTAAAGGATGCGCAAACATTTTTTAAAACAAACAATAACGTCTCAGGCTTAAGGGTAGAGCTTAATGAGATTGATGACACAGAAAAAATCTCTGGTTATTTAAAAAATATTTTTAGCTATGACCCTTTTATTTATGTATCAGATTGGAGAGCTCAGCATGCCAACCTTTTTGCTGCTATTAAATTAGAAAAAAAGGTTATGTTTATTATTTTAACTTTGATTATAGCGGTCGCAGCTTTCAACATTGTTTCTACACTGGTTATGGGGGTAACTGAAAAACGATCAGATATTGCGATTTTAAGGACTATTGGCGTAAACCAAAAAAGTATTATGTATATTTTTATTGCACAGGGATTCATCATAGGAGCCTTAGGTACATTGTTAGGAATTATTTTTGGAGTTGCAATATCATTAAATATATCAACAATTGTACCCTTCATTGAAGGTGTATTTAATACAGAATTTTTAGCTAAAGATATTTATCTTATTTCTACGGTGCCCTCAAAAGTTATGATCGCCGATGTTTATAGAATAGGATTGATGGGATTAATTTTATCCTTGGTTGCCTCAATTTATCCAAGCTATAAAGCTTCAAAAACCGACCCAGCAACAGCATTAAAATATGAATAATCACTTTCATATTAACTTAAAAAATGTAACAAAAAATTTTGAAGGGCTAGATGTCCCTGTCCTTAAAAATTTAAGTTTTAATATAAATGCATCAGAGAAAGTTGCTATTCTTGGCAGCTCTGGCTCTGGAAAAAGTACTCTTTTGCATATTATTGCTGGACTAGATTCACCCTCAGAAGGAAAAGTTCTTTTTAACAAGTTAGATATGGGTAATCTTTCTGATAACAAAATGGCAAAACTAAGGAATCAACATATAGGCTTTGTCTATCAATCACACCATTTATTGAATGATTTTTCATCAATTGAAAATGTAATGATGCCACTCACAGTAAGAAGGGGGGACTATTTAAAAGATTTCAACCAAGCAAAAAAGGTGTTAAAAAAATTAGGTTTGGGTAAAAGATTAAATCATTTTCCGCATCAACTTTCTGGGGGTGAAAGACAAAGAGTTGCTATTGCCAGGGCAATGGTAACTGCCCCTGATTTAATTTTGGCAGATGAGCCAACGGGAAATCTGGATCATAAAAATGCAAATTTAATTTTTGATGCATTTTTAGAATTAGCAGATGAATTTAATACAGCAATAGTTCTCGTTACACACGATCTATCATTAGCTAAAAAAATGAAAAAAAATTATCTCCTAGCATCGGGGAAACTTAAATCAAACTAGTATAATATTGTAAAAATAATTTAAAGGAGTTTTATATTGTGTGGGAAATAATTCAAGCAGCTGGCTGGCCTATATGGCCATTAATCTTAACCTCCATTATTGGCGTTGCAATAATTCTAGAAAGGTTTTGGTCTTTAAGAAAAAGTCAGATTATTCCTGATGGATTAATGGTTGAAATTAAGACTATGATTAAGCAAAATAATCTTGATAACAATAAAGTAAATATTTTAAAGAATTCATCACCCTTGGGAGATATCTTAGCTGTTGCTATTGCAAAGAGGAAATATAGTGTTGAGGAAATTAAGTCCGCTCTAGATGAAAGGGCTGGATTTATAGTACACAATCTAGAGAGATATCTTGGTGTTCTGGTCACAATTGCAACAGTCGCTCCTCTCCTTGGTCTTTTTGGAACGATTATTGGTATGGTTGAGTTATTTAGTTCATTTACAAGCAGCGGGCATGACGTAGCAGTATTTGCTCGAGGTATATCCATTGCACTTTATAACACTGCTGGGGGTATTGTTGTTGCTGTGCCTGCAATGATAGCCTATCGTTTCTTTAGGTCAAAAATTGATAATTACTTAAATGAGATGGAGCATTATGCTATTCAAATTGTTGAAATTTTAAAATGATAGCTTTTAAAATATGAATTTTAGAAAAAAATCAAAGCAAGACGATTTAGAGATTAATTTTATCCCTTTAATTGATGTCTTATTAGTTATTATTATTTTCTTGGTCGTAAGTACAACTTTTTCAAAATTCAGTGAATTAAAGATTAATTTACCCACCGCTGAAGCGAATCAGGTAGACAAAAAGGTTGAAAAAATAAATATTTCAATATCCGCAAATGGTGATTATGCAATAAACGAATCCCCCTTAAGAGTCTCGGCAATTGACAACATAGTCACTAATTTAAGAAATGCAGCTAATTCAATAAAAGACCCTGTGATTATAATTAGTGCTGACTCAGACTCCCCTCATCAATCTGTTATTAATGTTATGGAAGCAGCAAGAATTGCAGGTTTAACTAAAATTACCTTTTCAACCAAAGTAAAATAATAACTTTATGTCGAAAGAGATAGCGACTAAAGAAACATTAAAAAATTATAAAGATGTTTACATACGTTTATTTAAATATGCACTTTCGTATAAACTAATTTTAATTTTCGGTACTGTTGCTATTGTAATTGCGGCATTGGCAGATACAAGTTTTTTAGCTTTACTTAAAAAAATTACAGATGAAGGCTTTGTAAGTAACCCCAACAACCTTACCAGCCTAATCCCCCTCATACTTATTTTTATTGTTCTGATAAGGGCTTGTGCTAGGTTTATTTCCTCATATTCATTGAGATGGATTTCAAGAAAAATAGTAGAAAAATTACGATATGATATTTTTAATAATTTAATGAAGTTGCCTGTCTATTATTTTGATAGCAATACAACAGGTATTCTGATTTCTAAAATTACATATGAAACAGAGCAACTCCAAACCATAATAACAAAAGTGACCCTAACTGCATTAAGAGATAGCTTTACAATTATTGCTGTTGTTAGCTATATGTTTTATCTAAATGCCTTGTTAGCTTTTTTTGTGCTAATTATCTTACCAATTACAGCCTATTTTATTAAAAAAATAATTCCGAAACTTAGAAATGCCGCAAATGAATTTCAGAGGCTAATGGGGGATATTACTAAAATAGCTGAGGAAGCTATATCTGGGCAGAGAATTGTTAAAATTTTTGGAGCTGCTAAATACGAGAAAGATAGGTTCAGTAAGGTAATTATCCGTAATCGACAGATGGGTACAAAATTAGCTCGACTAAGCTCAACTAATAGCCTAATTATAGAAATTATATTGGGTCTTTTATTTGCAGGAGTCCTTCATTACTCCCTTTCAAACCTATCTCCTGGTGAATTTATCGCCTTTATCGGAGCTGTTGTTTTAATCACTACACCTATTAAAAGGTTATCAACACTGAATGAGCAAATTCAAATCGGTTACGCAGCAGCAGTAAGTATTTTTTCAGTTATGGATGAAAAAAAAGAAAAAGATTTAGGAAGGCTTAACTTAAAAAAAGCTAAAGGAAAGCTTGAGTTTATGGATGTTTGCTTTACATACCCAAAAAATAATAAAGCTGTGTTATCTGACATTAATTTTAATATTGAAGCTGGAGAGAAAGTTGCTCTTGTCGGTAAGTCTGGAGGTGGTAAAACAACGCTTCTTAACCTAATCCCAAAATTTTATAATGTAAGCTCCGGTTCTATTATGCTAGATAATTTTGATATAAATAAAATTTCAAATAATTCATTAAGGAAAAACTTAGCCCTTGTTAGCCAGGACACCATATTATTTAATGACAGTATTTTTAATAATATCGCATACGGAAATTTAAAATCTGTTTCATTAGAAAAAGTTAAAAAAGCTGCAAAAGCTGCGAATGCTCTAGAATTCATTAATGAACTTCCTAATGGATTTAATCATATTATAGGGGATAGGGGGGTTCGTTTATCAGGAGGCCAAAAGCAAAGGATAGCAATTGCTAGGGCTATATTAAAAAATGCACCAATATTATTGTTAGATGAAGCTACATCTGCACTTGATTCAGAATCAGAGCGTATGGTTCAGGTAGCCTTAGACAATCTAATGTCAAACAAAACATCTATTGTTATCGCACATCGCCTTAGTACAATAAAAAATGCAGATAAAATTATTGTCATGGATCAAGGAAAGATAGTAGGGGTTGGAAAACATAATTCGCTGCTAAAGAATAATAAATTTTATTTAAAGATTTACAAAAAAGGATTTGAGTAAGTTGATTTCAGTTGATCAGATTTTTAATAATCAGTATTATAAAAGATCAAATTGGATCTACCTCCTTATCCCAATCAGTATTTTTTTTTACTTTTTTAGTAGTTTAAAAAAATATTTATACAGAAAAGGATTTCTAAAGATAATTAAAATTAAAGTACCCGTTCTTATCATTGGAAATATTACACTTGGGGGAACAGGCAAGACTCCACTTGCTCTAGATCTAATTGAAAAATTTTTAAGGAAAGGTTTCAAGCCTGCACTTATATCAAGGGGTTATAGGGGTAGGGCTAGTAATATTACAGAAGTTTTTGAGTTAAGTGACGTTAGTAATGTGGGAGATGAGGCGTTATTTATTAAAGCTAAAAGTAAAATACCAGTATTTATTGGTAAAGATAGGGCAGGTGCAGCACAAGTTTTACTTAAAAAATATCCCAAAACATCCATAATTATTTCTGATGATGGATTGCAACATCACAGGTTAGCAAGAGACTATGAAATAATAGTTGTTGACTCACAGAGACAGTTTGGGAATGGGCTTATTTTTCCAGCAGGGCCGTTGAGGGAGAGTATATCAAAACTTAAGCAGGTAGATGCAGTTGTTTATAAGGGTGAAAGTAGTAATTCTAACTTTTATCAAATGAAATATATTACTAAGCATTTTAAAAATTTATTAACAAACAAAGAGGCTATATTTAAAGGCATTCAAGATAAAAAAATAGTGGCGATTACAGCAATTGGAAATCCTGAGAGCTTCTTCTTAACTTTAGAAGGTTATGATTTAGAATTTAAAAAAGTTACCTATGATGATCATTATTTATTTACTAAGAATGATTTTATTAAATATGCAGATTACAATATAGTCATGACAGAAAAGGATGCTATAAAATGCAAAAAATTTGTAACTAAGAATTTTTGGGCCTTGCCATTAGAAACTAAGGTCGATGAACGATTATTTCGAAACATATTAAAGAAGGTAACGTAGATTATGGATAAAGAATTACTTAAAATCTTGGTCTGCCCTGTCACCAAAGGGCCACTTGTTTATGATAAAGACAAAAATGAACTTATCTCTAAATCTGCAAAATTAGCTTACCCAATTAAGGATGACATCCCAATTTTGTTAGAAGACGAAGCAAGAAAGTTAAAATGAGTATCTTGTTGTTATGAGCTTTAATGTTGTCATACCTGCAAGACTTAACAGTTCGCGCCTGAAAGAGAAGGTTTTGATCGAAATTCATGGAATACCTATGTTAATCCATGTTGCACAAAGAGTAAGTTTGTCTGGCGCTAAAAATATTGTAATTGCAACGGACGATAAAAAAATTGCAGAAGTAGCAAGTCATTATAATTTTAAATCAGTAATGACTAATAAAAATCATCTCTCAGGAACTGATAGATGTCTAGAGGCCTCAGATATTAGCATGTGGTCTGATCAAGATATTATTGTCAATGTTCAGGCAGATGAACCATTAATCGATCCAGCGCTAATTGATCTTGTTGCTAAAAATGTTACTGAAAGCGAGTCGGGCTATGTAACAGCATGTAGTGAATTTAAATCATATAAAGAATTTTTAAATCCAAATAATGTTAAAGTTGTTTTGGATAACCATTCACATGCACTATATTTTAGTAGAAGCTCTATTCCGTATTCAACATCTACAGATCTATCACACAATAACTATGCTTACCATCACTTAGGTATTTACGCGTACAGACTAAATACACTGAAGAAATTTTGTAGTTTTTATATTTCAGATCTTGAAAGAATTGAGAGGCTCGAGCAATTACGTGCCTTATCAAACAATTTAAAGTTAAAGGTAGTGCTTTATGATGGGAACCCAATTAAAGGGGTAGATACTCTTGAAGATCTTAATTTAGTCACAGGAATGATGGTTAAAAAATAATTTTTTCAAACTGCGTCATCTCCTTTTTCCCCTGTTCGAATTCTGATGACTTCATTAATGTCACTAACAAAAATTTTACCATCTCCAATCTTACCTGTATGAGACACTTTTATAATTGTCTCGACAGCTTTATCAAGAAGTGAATCACTTACAATAAGGTCAAGCTTTACCTTGGGAAGGAAGTCTACAACATACTCAGCCCCTCTATATAGTTCAGTATGTCCCTTTTGTCTTCCAAAACCCTTAACTTCAGTAGCAGTTAATCCCATGATCCCAATTTCAGAGAGAGCTTCTCGTACTTCATCTAGTTTAAATGGTTTAATAATTGCTTCAATTTTTTTCATCTATTTCCCCTGGAAAATTACAATTGGAATCTATTTGTTATTGGGTAACGCCTATCTTTACTGAATGCTTTTGAAGTTATTTTTGGACCCGGCGCAGACTGTCTTCTCTTAAATTCATTAACTTTAATCAATTTTACAACTTTTTTTACTAGTTTTGTAGAGAAACCGAATTTAATCAACTCTTTTTCACTGAAGTTCTTTTCGATGTGAAGATCGATTATTTTATCTAATATTTCGTATACGGGAAGTGAATCCTCATCCAATTGATTCTCTGTAAGCTCTGCAGTGGGTGCTCTATCTATTATCCTTTGAGGAATTATATTATCTTTATAATTAATTTCATTTGCAATCTTATAAACCATTGTTTTAGGTACATCCTTTAAGATGGAAAAGCCACCTACCATATCTCCATAAATTGTTGAGTATCCAACAGCCATTTCACTCTTGTTTCCTGTTGCAAGAACCATACCATCAAATTTATTTGCATAAGCCATCAATATCATCCCTCTTATTCTTGCTTGAATATTTTGTTCCGTAATGTCCTTTTCTAATCCTTCAAAGTCTTTTTTAAATGTCACTTCAAAACTCTTAAAATGTTTTTGAATTGATATGTTCTTATAATTAACTCCAAGATTAGAAGCAAGTTTCTTTGCATCTTTTAAGCTAACGTCCGATGTAAATTCACTTGGCATCATGATTGCAGTTATTTTTTCTCTACTTATAACTTTAGAGGCTATAAAAAGAACTACTGCAGAATCTATTCCACCAGATAGTCCAAGAAATAATTTATTTATAGAGTTCTTCTCTATGTAGTCTTTCATAGCGAGTATTAAGCCATTTAACAAATTATATATAAGAAATTTTTCCTCATTCATTGAATTAATTTGTTTAATAGGATCTTCTAAAATTTTTCTATGGAATGGAAATTTTTCATATTTTCTAGTAATTTCGATGTGATTTTTATTTGAAAAATCTGCAATAATATTTTGACTATTAAACTGACCTGAAAAAAAGGGCAGATTATTTGGGCTGTATTTTTTTGGCTTTGTAATGAACGAATTTCCATCAAATAGTAACTCATCCTGACCTCCAACACAGTTTAGATAAATTAAGGTCAAATCATTAAGTTTATTAAGTCTATTTTGAATAAAATTAAACTTACTTTTAGTTTTATTGAATTCATATGGGGATGCATTTACACAAACTACATAGTCAACATTTAATTTACTTAATTCTTCAAGAGGACCTTCATCCCAAATATCCTCACAAATTAGAAGCCCAAAAATTTGCCCTTTGTGTCTAAAAACTCCGGGTTTTTTGCTTGGTGAGAAATATCTTCTCTCGTCAAATACACCATAGTTAGGAAGTTTTTGTTTGTCATAAACTTTATTAATTTTCCCTCCATACAATAATGAAATTGAGTTGAAGAGTAATTTATTTTTTCGTCTAGGATGCCCAACAATAATTTTGAGTTTTGGAAATTTTTCAGCTATCGCAATTAAGTAATGTTGACATCTATCAATAAACTCTGTTTCAAGAAGAAGATCTTCAGGGGGATAACCACAAAGGCTTAGCTCAGGAGTAATTAAAATTTCTGCTCCATTTTTAATTGCTATATCAGCATGTTTTTTAATAAGATTGGCGTTGTATCTTAAATCACCAACTTTTGAATTTATTTCAGCGAGACTTATCTTCATGATTTAATACTCACCACCTGCCGATCTAATTAAATCAACCATCGCTTTGTTTTTTGTTTTCAATGCATATACAAGAGGGGAGAGCCCATATTGATCAGTTACATTTATATCTACGCCCTTATCAATCAAAAATTTAACTACATCAACTGATTCGTTCTCAACTGCATATTGAATAATCGGCGTGCCTTCATCATCTTTATGGTCAATATCAGCTTTATACTCAACAAGTAGCTTAATAATTTCAAAATAATCTTTTTTTACTGCCCACATTAATGGCGTCCACTCAAACTTATCAAGCGAGTCAATCTCGGGTTGATGAACTAATAAAAATTCTGTAGCTTTAATCTGATCTTTATTCACACAATATACTAATGCTGATTTACCAAACTTATCTTTTAGATTTAGAAGTGCTCCATTCTTTATTAATATTTTTATAGTGGGTACATTTCCACTTTTACATGCAAGCATAAGGACTGTAGCTGAAGACGAATTTCTTGTATTTGGGTTTATTCCTTTCTTTATAAGTAAGTCAAGTGTTTGATGATTTCCTGAGGTTGCTGCAAGCCCATAAGCAGTCCAACCATCTGAGTCGGTAACTTTTAAATCGGCATTATTGTTGATAAGAAGCTCAACCATATCACTATAGTTATTTTTAGATGCATACATCAGTGCAGTCCAACCATCTATTTCTTGTTTATTTACTTCAGCACCTTTGGATATTAGATATCTTGCTACTTCCACTTGATTTTTTCTTGATGCATACATAAGAGCTGTCACTTTATTTCCATCTTCAGTATTGGGGTTGCCACCACTATCAATAATTGCTTTTACAGACTCTATATCGCCTTTTGATGAAGCCGTTAAAAGATATGGAATATCCTCTGATCTTATTGAATAAGAAAACAAAATACAAACACACAATATAATGTTGACGAAACTTTTCATTAGTATTTATCCATAGCACCTTTCATTGTTTCTCCCATTTCAGCTGGTGAATGCGCAATGAAGACTCCCACTTTCTCTAAAGCGTTTATCTTGCTTGTTGCTGTACCGGAATTTCCCGAAATAATCGCACCGGCATGTCCCATTCTTTTTCCGGTGGGTGCTGTGATTCCTGCTATATGTGCTACAACCGGTTTGTTAATATTATTTCTTATGTGTTCTGCAGCTAATTCTTCATCATTACCACCAATTTCTCCAACTAGGATAATGCCTTCTGTCTCATTATCTTTTTCAAACATTGATAGACATTCAATAAAGTTGATACCTTTGATTGGGTCCCCACCAATACCAACACAAGTAGATTGTCCATATCCAATTGAAGTAGTTTGATGAACTGCTTCATAGGTAAGTGTTCCTGACTTGGAAACAATCCCAATCTTTCCTCGTTTATGAATATTGGCAGGCATAATTCCAATTTTACATTCATCCGGTGTAATAATTCCTGGACAGTTAGGGCCGATTAAAATAGTTTTATTTCTGGTAATTGTTTTTTTTACTTTCAGCATTTCCAATATAGGAATACCCTCAGTAATACAAACAATTATCTTTATCCCGGCATTACTGGCTTCTAAAATAGAGCTAGCAGCAAATTTGGGAGGGACGTATATAACTGTTGCGTCAGCATTTGTTTCTTTTATGGCCTCTTTTACTTCGTTGAATACAGGAAGGCCTAAATGAGTTTGGCCACCTTTTCCTGGGGTTACACCTCCGACCAAATTTGTGCCATATTGAATAGCTTGTTCACTATGAAAGGTTCCCTGCCGACCTGTGAAGCCTTGGCAGATAACTCTTGTATTTTTATTAACTAAGATTGACAAATTAAGCCTTTGAAAAAATTACCGCTTGTTTTGCGGCATCACCTAAGCTATTCGCGGAGGTTATATTTAGTTTACTCTCGTCTAGGATTTTTTTCCCTATTTCAACATTGGTCCCTTCAAGCCTCACAACGATAGGAATTTGAATCCCAACATCTTTTACAGCAGAAACAATACCCTCGGCGATAACATCACATCTCATAATGCCACCAAATATATTTACTAAAACTACGCGGACATTTTTATCAGATAAAAGTATCTTAAAAGCCCTACTGACGGTTTCAGCAGACGCTCCACCACCAACATCAAGAAAATTTGCAGGTAGTCCCCCTGAATGTTTTATTAAATCCATCGTAGCCATCGCAAGTCCTGCTCCGTTGACCATGCAACCAATGGTTCCTTCTAAGGCGATATAATTTAATCCAGCTTTGTGAGCTTCTGCTTCTTTTTCGTCTACTTGTGACCAATCAAAGCTCTGCTCGAGATTCTCATGCTTAAAGAGAGCATTATCATCAAGAGAAATTTTACAATCTAGAGCTAAAACTTTGTGATCTTTGGTCACGATTAATGGGTTAATTTCAACAAGAGATAAGTCTTTATCTAAAAAAAGTTTGAAAAGATTCATTACAAATTTGTTAAAGTCATGATGAGCTTGAGTAGGAATTTTCAGTTTGCTTGATAAGCAATTAATTTGTTTTTCTGTTGGAAGGTCTCCAGAACCAATAAATTTTTTAAAAATTAATTTATCATTTGATTTAGCTATTTCTTCAATTTCTGTTCCTCCCTCAGTTGAGCAAAGAATAGTAATCGACTCGGTTTGCCTATCAACAAGAATTGAAAAATAAAGCTCTTTTTGAATTGAAATTTTTTCTTCTATAAGTATTTCGTTTACGGGTTGACCGTGAGGTAAGTTTTGGTAAGTCACAAGTCTTGAGCCTAGTTGGTTAGACATAAAATTCTCAGCATCTTTTAAGTTACTGATTAATTTAACTCCACCTGACTTTCCTCTTCCTCCAGCATGTATCTGTGATTTAAAAACAAATGTTTCATTTTTTTCTAAAAGCAACCTTATGCTGTTTGGTATTTTTGACTTTACGAGATGACTCTCAGGTACATCGATTTGATACGATTTTAGTAACGTTTTCGATTGATATTCGTGTAGGTTCATGATGCAGAGATTTAAGAAAGTTACATGATATCAGAACCTTATTGGCTTGTAGACAAAAAAATAGCGTAGTTGACTACGCTATTTTATATCATGCATTTAATCTAGAAGCATACATCTTCAATTGGGTTACAGCCATCATCTTTAACACCAAGAGATAGTAAGTATTCAGCCATCTCATCATTGCCTTGATCTCTCATAGCAAAAATAAGTGAAACATCACCTTTGAGCTTCTTTTGCATTTCGATTCCATTTTCAGATAGAAACAACACCATTTTTTTATTGTTGTTGAAAGCAGCATGTATTAATGCATTCCAACGTGTTACTGGATGAACGTAATTAATATCAGCACCTTTCTTGACCAAGTACTCTAGGACTTCTTGTTGGTTTTTTGCTGCTGCCATTAAAAGTGGAGTCCAAGCAAAATAGGAATCTTCAAGATTCACATTCATTGTTTCAACATACATTTTGACTGTTTTAATGTCTCCCACATTGACTGCCCCAGTAAATTCCATTTCTTGATCGTCATTTAGAGCAAATGTTAGTGAAGAAAACAGTAATGAAAGTAAAGCAACTAAAGATTTTATTGATTTCATAATTATTCCTGTCTATTTTTAATTAAAATATTTATTAGCATTGGCGAACATTCTATACCAAGGACCAAATTCTTCCCAATTTTTTGGATGCCATGAATTTTGATCACTTCTAAAATTCCTTTCGGGATGAGGCATCATTATAGTGACTCTCCCATCATAGCTGCTCACTCCAGTTACAGAATCTTGACTACCGTTTGGATTATTTGGGTATGATAAAGTTCCATTTTTGTCATCAAATTTTAAGGTAATCTGATCATTTTTTAACATTTCAATTAGATTATTTTTATCAGAAAAACTAGCCCTTCCTTCTCCATGCGATACAACTACCGGAATAATGCTATCTGCCATTCCATCAAAAAATAGAGAGTTATTTTTTTTAACTTCAACTGACAAAAATCTTGCTTCAAATTGCGCAGATTCATTTTTTATGAATGTTGGCCATAAGTCAGTACCTGGAATAATTTCTTTAATGTGACTCATCATTTGACAACCATTACAAACGCCAAGCGCAATTGTATTATCTCTTTCAAAAAACTTTTGAAATGAATCACGAACTTTTTCATTAAAAAGTATGGAGTTTGCCCAACCCCTCCCAGCACCCAAAACATCACCGTATGAAAAACCTCCACATGCTGCTAACCCTTGAAAGTCATTTAAATTTTTTGTTCCATCACTTAATTCGGACATATGGACATCAAAGGAATCAAAGCCTGCATAATTATAAGCAGCAGCCATTTCACTTTGTCCATTAATACCTTGCTCTCTCAAGATAGCTACCTTCGGTCTTGTTTTTTTTATGTGTATTGATTTTGGAATATTAAAATTAATTTTTGGCTGTATGCCTTCAAAAGAGTCATTAAGAATTAAGTCAAATTCTTCCTTAGCGGTTTTAGGATTATCGCGAATTGATTGAATTTTATAGCTTGTTTCTGCCCAATCCTGTTGTAACTTGCCCCGTGAGCTTTCTAAAATCAAATTTGACTCATTATAAATTTTTATACATTGTTTATTATTAGGGGCTCCGATCACGCAAGCTGCAAGGCCTAATTCATCATTTAAATATTTCAAAATTTCAATTTCATCATTTTCTAGGACCTGTATAACCGCACCTAATTCTTCATTAAATAAAAAATTAACCATTTCATCTTCTACATTTAAATGAAAGTCGATACCACAGTGACCAGCAAAAGCCATCTCGAGGACTGTTGTAATGAGACCTCCATCGGAACGGTCATGGTATGCAAGAATTTTATCTTTCTTGTTTAAATTTTGGATACCATCAAAGAAATTTTTGATTAAAATCGGATCATCTAAGTCAGGGGTAACTCCACCATTAATATTATTAACATTGTTAAAGCAAGATCCACCCATCCTATTTTTGTTATTTCCAAGATCGATTAAGATCAATGAACTTGATTTTTCAAGGTTGAGTTGTGGAGTAAGCGTTTTATTAACATTATAAGTTTCACTAAAAGCCGAAACTATTAATGATAGTGGTGATGTGACTGTTTTTGAATCATTGTCATTCCATGAGGTTTTCATGGACATAGAGTCTTTACCAACTGGAATGCTTATTCCTAATTTTGGACAGAGCTCCATACCCACTGTTTTGACAGCCTCAAATAACTCATAATCTCGATCGTTTTCGCCTGAAGCAGCCATCCAATTGGCTGATAGCTTAATTAAGCTTATACTTTTAATTGCACTGGCTGCGATATTTGTAATTGCTTCTGCCACAGACATTCTTGCGGATGCCGCTGCATTTGTAATTGCAATAGGGGCTTTTTCTCCAATTGCCATTGCTTCACCCGTGATAGAATTAAATGTACTTTTTGTAACCCCTACATCGGATACGGGGACTTGCCAAGGGCCTACCATCTGATCCCTTGCAACTAAGCCCGTCACAGAGCGATCACCAATAGTAATAAGAAAATTTTTGCTCGCAACGCTTGGGAAATGAAGAACTCTAGAGATAGAACTTAGGAGACTAGTTGATTTGAACGAAAAAGACTCTTGGGCAATATTCGCAGGTTTTTTTACAATTTTTTTAAGTTTTGGTGGATTCCCAAGCAACACATCAAGGTTCATATTAACGACATCATCATTCAATAAAGAGTCAGATATTATGAGTTTCTGTTGATCCTTTGCTTCTCCTATCACAGCAAAAGGGCACCTCTCTTTTTTACAAATTGAGGAAAATTGCTTAAGACTTTCTTTATTAATAGCTAGCACATAACGTTCTTGTGCCTCGTTTGACCAAATTTCTTTGGGTGACATAGATAGCTCTTCATTATCTATTTTACGAATATCCATCATTGCCCCAGCACCCCCATCATGGATTAGTTCTGGAAAAGCATTTGAGAGGCCTCCTGCACCTACATCATGAATACTTAATATGGGATTACTGTCACCTAATTGCCAGCAAGCATCAATAACCTCTTGAGCTCTTCTTTGTAACTCTGGGTTACCTCTTTGTACAGATGCAAAATCTAGATTCTCTTGATTTGATCCTGTGTTCATACTTGATGCAGCACCACCTCCAAGACCAATTAGCATTGCTGGCCCACCTAGCTGAATGAGAAGATCACCCTCTGAAAGCGATTTTTTGTGAGTGTGTTTATTGCTAATACTCCCGACTCCACCTGCGAGCATTATTGGTTTGTGGTAACCAATATTTTCCCCATTATGGTGAGTCTCAAGTGTACGAAAGTAGCCGAGTATATTTGGCCTTCCAAATTCGTTATTATAAGAAGCCGCACCAATTGGCCCATCAATCATTATTTTTAGTGGTGAAGCTATTCTATCGGGAGAACCCATAAGATTTCTTTCCCAAGGTTGAATAAAGTTAGGAATATTTAAATTGGAAACAGAAAATCCAGATAAACCTGCTTTTGGTTTTGAACCTCTGCCAGTTGCTCCTTCATCCCTTATTTCACCTCCAGCCCCAGTTGCAGCTCCAGCAAAAGGAGATATTGCAGTTGGATGGTTATGGGTTTCAACCTTCATTAGGTAGTGAGTTAGCTCAATATTTTCACCAAATAAATCTTTTTTATTTGGATAAAAACGCTTAATCTCTGGACCCTCTATGATGGATGAATTATCAGAATAGGCTACGACGGTATTTTGAGGCGATAGCTCATGAGTATTCTTAATCATCTTAAATAACGATCTCTCTTGAGGTTGGCCCTCAATCTCCCAATCAGCATTAAATATTTTATGTCTACAATGTTCAGAATTAGCCTGTGCAAACATCATAAGCTCAGCATCGGTAGGGTTTCTATTCTCTGACTTAAAATAATTATAAAGGTAATCTATCTCTTCATTAGATAACGCAAGACCTTGAGATAGATTAAAATCCTGAAGCGCCTTTAACCCATTGGAAATATCAACATGTCTTAATTTTGAAGGTTGCTTATGAATGAAAAGATTTTTTATACTTTCCTGTGTGAGAAAAATTGAGTCGGTCATCTGGTCGTAAATGAGACACCCAATCTCAATAAGTTCTTTTTTTGAAAGCTTCTTATTAGATTTTGTTTTAAAGGTAAATAAGCTTAGTTTTTCTGCTCTTAATATGTTTATCCCACAATTTTTTATTATGTCTGTTGCCCTGGAACTCCATGGAGAGATTGTTCCAACTCGAGGCCCAATAAATAAGTTATTTTCAATCTTAAGGTTGGTTGATGAGCCTTTGTCAGAGTTAAGAATTTTTTGGAGGTTTTGCTTAGAACTTTCAGATAATAAGGTATTAGATTCAATTACATAGGTGTCATTTACATCGATAGAAATTATTTCTGAATTTTTGTTTTTTACTTGATCTTCGAGTGCTGTTTTACGAAATTGAGAGTATATTTCGTTGCCTAAAAAAAATGTAATTTGATTTTTTTGCATCTTGCTGATGATAAATGATTAACCTAAATTTTCTAACCTGAATAATAAATGACTTTATAAAATAACACTAATCATTCATTTCATTTTACAAAATATTCGTAACTCTGATAGAAAATAAAACTAGCTGTCCATGCTAGCAGGAGTGACCAGATGACAGACTCTAATGTTAACCGCCAGCTTTTTGATTCATTACGAATAGTCGCGATGGTTGAAACACATGGGGTATAAATTAAAGTAAAAATCATAAAGCTTATCGCTTGCCCATTAGTAAAAATTTCTTTTAGGTGGTTGCCGAGCTCTAAACCCTCAAAGCCAAATATAACGGCCAATGCACCAATGAGTATTTCTTTGGCTATGAAGCCAAACATTAATGCAACGATTAACATTTGATCAATACCGATAGGGCTAAAAATAGGCTCAAAGAAGCTACCAATCCTTCCAGCATAAGTGTTCTCGCTAGCAACAGGATACTCACTGGGGAAGTAGGTGAGCAACCAAACAGCAACCACACCTAAAACAATAAATTTTGTAGCTCGATTTAGAAAGTTAAATACCTCGTGATTACCTCTTTTAAATATATGAGAGATTGTTGGAAAGCGATAGGGGGGTAACTCAAGAATTAAAGGCTCACGATTTTTATATTTATTTTTAAAAACTATCGCAGTTAGGAAAATAGTAAAGAAACTAAGTAAATATAAAAAGAACAAAGTTAACGCCCCATAGAATGAGGTTAAGAAGGCCAAAGTAAGGAACAAAAAAACCTGAAGCCTTGCTGAGCAAAGAGAAAAAGGGATAGTTAGCATAGTCAAGAATCTTAAGTTCTGATTACGCATAATCTTTGTCCCCATAAGGGCTGGAACGTTGCAACCGTAACCCATGAGCATCATTACAAATCCTCTGCCATCCAAACCCATCTTTTCCATTAATTTATCCATTAAAAACGCGGCCCTGGAAAAGTATCCGCTATCTTCTACGATGGTCATTACAAAGAAGAAAATAATTATTATCGGGACAAACGCAGCCACTGTCGTAAAGCCAGCATACAAGCCGTCGAATAAAAAGCTTTTAAGCAGGGGTGGTAAGTTAGCTGATAAGTCTTGAAGGTGATGTATCTGTAGATAGCTAAAAAAATCTCCCATATATTCCTGAATGGGGGCACCTAATGTGTAGATAAATTGGAACAAGCTGAAGATAATAGTTAAAAATATTGGAATTCCAAAAAATGGATGAAGAAAAATACTGTCGAGCAACTTAGTTTTTTTATCGTTTAAGATAAGAGGCATGTTTACTGTTTTATCAAAAATCTTTTGTGATAATAGTTGCTCATCAATTGCTTGAAGATCAGCCTTTATTTTTTTTGGGGCGTTAATTGTATTATTTATCTTCTCGAGTCCTTGGCCATACTTGGCACTGATTGGAAGGACTGGACAACCAAGTAACTTGGTCATTTGTTCGAAGTCAAAGGTGATGCCTAGTGCTTTGGCTTCGTCAATCATGTTTGCCAATATGATGACCGGAACTCCAAGTTTTTGTATGCTTATAGCCAGGGGGAGCTGCCTATCAATTTGCGTTGAATTCATAATAAAAAAGACTTGGTCTATTTTATTGTTATCGATAAAGTTTATTACTACCTCTTCATCCTCCGAATAACCATTTAAATTATATATTCCAGGCAAATCAATTAGTTCGGTCATCTCACCATTTATTAATGTTTTTATACTGCTTAGATCGACAGTTATCCCTGGCCAGTTTCCAACCCTTGCCGAAGCACCGCTGATTTTATTAAAAAATGTGGACTTGCCTGTGTTAGGCATTCCTATAAGAACTGTTTTTTTCATTTAAATGATTTTTTTACTCTTGAGATATTATT
>Ga0209119_1001651_pt1 | contig 21568 bp, 17 predicted proteins | sample COG_03_FD_184747 | JGI IMG/M metagenome (GOLD analysis project Ga0209119, IMG submission 184747) | Pelagic Microbial community sample from North Sea - COGITO 998_met_03 (SPAdes) (version 2) | ecosystem: Environmental > Aquatic > Marine > Neritic zone/Coastal water | place: Helgoland, sampling... | reverse complement strand
AGTGTCAATGGTAATGAGCATTACCGATACGCGCCAACGGTTAAAAATTCCGACACCTGGCCCTATGATGCAGAGCAGTACCTGTTATTAAATGTTGCCATACAGGACAATATTTCGCGGAACTTCACCCAGAGTGCCATGGAGATTGATTACATTAGAATCTATTCAGAAAATGCCGGCTCTACAGCTCCACCGATCTGGTCTGATGAATTTGAGTAGCACTTAATTAAAGAGCGATTGATAAAAAGCCCTTTATATCCAGCTGGTTATAAAGGGCTTTTTTATCTCAGGGTTTCTCGCTGAACTATACCCATCATCTTGTAAGCCAGCAGTGCCGCAGAAAACTGGTAGCTATGAAAGCCTGCGATCGGTGCAAATTCAGTAATATCCATACCAATAATATTGCGCTGTTTAACCACAGATTCAAATAGCGACAGGGTTTGATACCAACCGAGACCGCCGGGAACCGGCGTACCCGTAGAGGGAAAGATCGACGGATCCATCCCGTCGATATCCAGAGTAAAAAATACATTGTCGGGGAAATCATCCGGCAGATCGAATGACTGAATATTTTTCGGCACCAATATATCCGCATCCAGATGCTCGACACCAAAGAGCTTCCGCGTCTCCATCTCCTCCTTGCAGAACGCCCGAACCCCAAGCTGAAACAGCGGGATATCCAGATCGACAATGCGTTTCATCGCCGAGGCATGACTGAAGGGATTGTCCTCGTAGGCATCGCGTAAATCTGCATGGGCATCAATTTGCACCACGCCAATATCTTCAATGCCGGCATCAATCAGCCCTTTGATAATCCCACAGGTAACCGTGTGCTCACCGCCGAGACCCACCGGAAAACCGCCCGCTTTAATCAGCGCCGTGGTGGCTGCGGCAATTCTCTCAACCGCCTGTTCCGGACTGCCGCTAACATCAACCGGTGGATGGGTATAAATGCCCTTTTCACTGGGGTTACTTTTGCCGTCCCAAGTTTCCAGCTGCCAAGATGCCTCGAGAATAGAGGCCGGACCATCGCCAGTACCACCGCCATAGGAGACCGACTCCTCGAGAGGCATGGGTAAAATATGGAAGAAGGCCTGTTCAGGTTTTGGGTGTTTAAATTCAGAACCTAAAAATATCGGGTAACCGGGCGCGGCTAATTGATCAAATTCTGACATTTTAAAACCTCTCTATTGCTGCCTATACACTTAAGATAAACGCTGCTTAAAATCATTGTAGCCAAATTCCACAACCACCTTTAACTGGTCGGTATGAGAATTCCAAATAGCGATAGCTGGCAATGGAACACCGTTAAAGGTCATGGTTTTAACCATGGTGTAATGAGCCATATCATCAAATATCAGCCGCTGACCAATCTGCAACTGCTGATCAAAACTGTAGTCACCCATAACATCCCCGGCCAGGCAGGTCTGGCCACCGAGCCGGTAATCACATGCCTTTTCACCCTGCTCCCCGGCGCCAAAAATATCTGCGCGATAGGGCATTTCTAAAGTATCGGGCATATGGCAGGTCGCCGAGGTGTCGAGAATCGCCAAGGCCATTTTATTGCAGGTAAGATCGAGCACCTCAGCCACCAATACACCGCTATGCAATACCGCCGCCTCCCCGGGCTCCAAATAAACCTGTACTGAATATTTTTCCTGAAACTCAACAATCCGTTTAATCAGCGCATCGACTGGATAACCCCCACGGGTAATATGATGGCCACCACCAAAGTTAACCCATTCCATCTTATGCAACAGCTCGCCAAACTGTTCCTCGACCACCGCCAGAGTGCGATCCAATGGCGCAAAATCCTGCTCGCAGAGCGTGTGAAAATGCAGACCACTAATCCCTTCTAGGTCATGACCGGCAAATTCACTCTTAGGAATGCCCAGCCGCGAACCCGGTGCACAGGGATCATAGATCGGGGTGGCGCCCTCGGAGTGCTGGGGGTTTATACGCAGACCAAACTGTAATTCAGGGCGCTGCTGCCTGGCCTCCTCAATCAGCGGCTGAAAGCGCTGCCACTGACCCAGGGAATTAAAAACCACATGATCGGAAATCTGCACTATCTCCTGCAGCTCTTCCTCTTTATAGGCGGCACAAAAAGTATGCACCTCACCGCCAAATTCTGAGCTACCGAGCCGCGCTTCATAGAGACCACTGGCACAGGTACCTTGCAAATAGCGATTAAATAACGGCGCCATACTGAACATCGAAAATGCCTTTAAGGCTAAAAGCACTTTGGCGCCAGAGGCCTGTTGCAGATGCTGCAAAATACGCAGATTGTTTTCCACCGCCACCTCATCGACCACAAAACAGGGCGACGGCACCAGCGCAGGATCAAAGGTTTCAAATGTTTTACAGTTGATCATCGGCTATTAAATCTCACTCAATCTAATCCAATCTAATTACAGCAAATCAAAATCAGGGTCTTCAATCACCTGCCATGAAAGCCCATGCTTATTCATATCGTCCATAAAGGCATCCGGATCCATCTGCTCAATATTCCAAACGCCCGACTTTATCCACTTACCCTCAAGCATTAACTTGGCACTGATCATCGCTGGTACGCCAGTGGTATAGGAAATAGCCTGAGACTGCACTTCGCGATAGCAGTCCTGATGATCTTTAATATTGTAGAGATAAACCGTTTTCTCACGGCCATCGGCTATACCGCTAACCACACAGCCAATACAGGTTTTACCTGTGGTTCTCGGCCCAAGGGTCGAGGGATCAGGTAACAGCGCTTTAAGAAACTGTATAGGAACAATTTTCTCGCCCTGAAATTCTATTGGCTCGATGCCGGTCATGCCGACATTGCCCAGCACCTCAAGATGCTTTAAATAGCTATCGCCAAAGCTCATCCAAAACTGGGCTTTTTTAATCGTCGGAAAATTCAGCGTCAGGGATTCCAACTCTTCGTGATACATACGATAGATATCAAAACGACCAACCCCTTCAGGGCAGGTAAAAGACTGCTTGGTCGACATCGCCGGGGTGGTGACAAACTCCCCCTCCTCCCAGTGACGACATTCGGCCGTCACTTCGCGAATATTAATCTCCGGATTAAAATTGGTGGCAAACGGATAACCGTGATCGCCACCGTTAACATCAATAATATCCAGCGTATGAATTTCATCGAAATAATGTTTTGCGATATAGGCGGTAAACACATTGGTCGCACCGGGATCAAAACCGCAGCCCAGCAAAGCCATTAAACCGGCATCTTTAAAGCGCTGCTGATAGGCCCACTGCCAGCTGTATTCAAACTTGGCAGTATCCAAGGGCTCGTAATTGGCGGTATCCATATAGTGCACGCCAGCCTCGAGGCAGGCATCCATAATGGTTAAATCTTGGTAGGGCAAGGCAACATTGATCACCAGAAACGGTTTTACCCGCTTAAACAGCGCCACCAGTTCCGGCACATTATCTGCATCTACAGCCGCGGTCTCGATACTGCGCCCATAGCTCTGCTGAATCTGCGCAGCGATTTTCTTGCACTTGCTCTCAGTGCGACTGGCCAACACAATCTCGTCGAAAACGTCGCCCAGCTGGGCACATTTATGAGTCACAACCTGACCCACACCACCGGCACCAATAATTAAAATTTTAGCCATAATCTTTTCTCAACTAACCTCTCTAGTGCTCGCGCTCATAATAGGTATAACCCTGCATGCTAGCTCTAAATGCTTTGATCATCTGTTGGCGCTCGGCAACGCTAATGCGCCCCTGCTGAACCGCGCGCTCGGCAGTGTTGCGATAGCTCAGCTCCACCTGCTTGGGCTCATACTCCACATAGCTCAACACATCAGAAATAGTATCGCCGAGCATCTCTTTCACAAAATCAAAACTGCCATCGCGATTTAGCCGCACACTGACCACATTGGTATCGCCAAATAAATTGTGCAGATCGCCTAAAGTCTCCTGATAGGCACCAACCAAAAAGACCCCTAAATAGTACTCTTCGCCGACTTTTAAGGGATGCAGCGGCAGAGTTTTTTGCGGCTCGGTCTGGCCGACAAAATTATCGATCTTGCCATCGCAGTCGCAGGTAATATCCGCCAGCACGGCCTGTCGAGTCGGCTCTTCATCGAGGCGGTGGATCGGCATAATTGGAAACAGCTGATCGATGGCCCAGATATCTGGCAGCGACTGAAACAGGCTAAAGTTGCCGTAGTAAATATCCGCTAGGGAAAGCTTTAAACCCTCCATACTGACTGGCACTTCATCCATAGTATCCAACTCATCGGCAATACTATGCAGGGCATCAAGAAAGATATTTTCGGCACTGGCACGGCAGCGCAAATCGACTACACCGGCTTTAAAACCATCGCGAATCTGGTTGCGGTATTGATGAACCTGCTCATAACTCTGCTCGATATTGTCCGCCGTTAACTGCGCAGAGACACTGCGAAGCTTAGCCAACAACGGGTTTTCATCGGCCTCAATCTGACTGTCGCCAGTCGATTCAAAGGTTGTGGTATCAAGAATATTAAACAGCAGCACAGAGGCGTAGGCGACCACCGCGCGACCTGACTCAGTAACAATCACCGGATGCCCCACAGACTCATTATCCAATGTCTTTTTAAGTGTTCCGACTAGGGCTTCACAGTACTCTTCAAGGCTGTAGTTGCGGCTGTGATTGTCCTCGCTCTGAATACCCGAGTAATCCACCGCCAGACCACCGCCAAAATCAATATGGGTTAGCGCAGCGCCCTCGCGAACAAGATCCACATAGTAGCGACTGGCCTCGATCACACCGTTACGAATATCCTCAAGGCTGGGAATCTGCGAGCCGAGATGGCAGTGCATCAGTTTCAGGCAATCGAGCATCTGCTCCTCGCGCAAGCTATCCACCACATCAATTAGCTGGGTCGCAGTAAGACCAAAAATACTGCGGTCGCCGCTAGTCGAGTTCCAGTGACCGCTGACCTGAGAGATCATCTTAATACGAATGCCAATCAACGGACGAACATTCATTGCCCTGCTGCGCTCAATAATAATCGGCAATTCAGAGGGAGTTTCAATCACAAAAAAGCACTCAAAGCCGAGTTTTATTGCCTGCAACCCCAGTTCAATAAACTCTTCATCTTTGTAGCCATTGCAGATAATCAAACGCCCCGGCTCCAGTGTCGACAGCGCGATAATCATCTCTGGTTTACTGCCCACCTCAAGACCGTGGTGATAGCGCTTGCCAAAGTCGGCGATCTCCTCAACCACCTGCGCCTGCTGATTGACCTTGATCGGGTATACACCGCGATAGGGCTGGGTGTAAGCGGCCTTATCTATAGCCGTAGAAAAAGCTTCGCTAAGGCGTTGAATCTGTGCATCGAGAATATTCTCGACACGCAACAGTACCGGCATCTGCAAATCCCGGTCGACCATACCCTTAACTATATCCAGCAGAGCGACCTCGGTATTGAGAGTCTTTGCGGTGACATGCCCCTCGTCCGAGAGGCCAAAATAATCATTACCCCAGCGCTCAATGCCATAGAGATCAGCTGACTGTTTTGCCTGCCAGGGGTTGTTTTTTTTCTGATCTAAAATCTGGTCCAAAAGCCTCTCCTCTAGAACAATCGCTTGTCGACCAACCGACAAATAAACGCGTTTAATTTTGGCGCAATTCTGCACCAAACAGTAAGCTGAAAGCTATATATTTTTACCTTGAAACAATAAATAACAGGGACGAAAAAAGACCTCTAAAAAGGTCATTTTTCGACTGTGTAAGGGAAGCGGTCCGGAAAAGGAATTACAGTGAGCTGTTGATCTGCAGCAGGGTCTGCAATGGATTGGCAGACTGGGTGATCGGGCGGCCAATCACCAGGTAATCACTACCCAGGGCAACAGCATCCTCAGGTGAAACGATTCGACGCTGATCATCAGCGGCGCTATCCGGTAGGCGAATACCCGGGGTAACTAGCTGAAAGTCTGCACCCAGTGAGGCTTTTAGCGCACTGGCTTCACGAGCAGAACAGACCACACCGTCGAGGCCGCAATTTTTTGCCAGACCGGCAAGGTGTGTGACCTGCTCGCTGGGACTGCGCTGAATACCAATTTCCTGCAAATCAGCCTCATCCATACTGGTCAGCACAGTGACACCAATTAACAGCATAGAACTGCCCTTCTCTTCGAGTGCCTGCTTGGCAGCACTCATCATACGACTGCCACCAGAGGCGTGAACATTGGTCATCCACACACCGAGATCCGCAGCGGCACAGACCGCCTTGGCAGCAGTATTGGGTATATCGTGAAACTTCAAATCCAGAAACACATCAAAACCGCGAGCGACCAATTCTTTAACTAACACTGGGCCTGCCGCAGTAAACAGCTCCTTACCTACCTTAACTCGACACTGGGCCGGGTCGAGCTGTTCGACCAGAGCCAATGCTGAATGCTGGTTATCAAAATCGAGGGCGACAATAACTTTTGAGTTGGTTTTTGAATCGAAAGCGGCCATAAGCCAATTAATCCTTTTTGTGCGCGCGGTTTAATTGCCGGCGGTAGTAGGTAATAAGTACCGAGCTGGCCAACAGGCCAAGCAGGCAGCCAACAGAAAGAAAAATCATCAACCACAGACCGAGACTCATGGTCGCACTCTGCAACAGAATAAAGTCGACATCGACCAGCTGATTGTTCTCCATAGCGAACATGGCGCCGACAATAACAATTGCCAGAACCAGTAAAAATTTAACTAACATCCACAGTGCGCGCATCGGAGTCTCCTTTTACCTCTATTTTTTTGACTATGTATCAGCGAGAGACATTATCAAATGTGATGGCGCATTGTACTCGTTGGCAATCCACTCGACAAAATATCAGTAAAAAAAGATCATTATAAAAAATGCGCCGCAGATGACTGGGGCGCATTTTTTGTATTCCAGAATATTTGCTTTAAGAAAAAAGCAGGTAATCCAGACTTTCTTATTTCTTGGCAGAACCAAAACGCTTGTTAAAGCGATCGATTCGTCCACCGGTATCAGCAACTTTCTGCTTGCCGGTGTAAAACGGGTGACATGCTGAACAGACATCTAAATAGAGTTCTGTTGCGCGTGTTGAACCTACAGTAATAACGTTGCCACAACTGCAAGTTGCTTTTAATTCTTGGTAAGCTGGGTGAATCTCTGTTTTCATCATATACTCCAATTTGCATGCCGCCACCTTATCGTTCAGCTGGTAGAATGTTAATTATAAGTTCGCTTAGTTAACAACTAAACGAGACTAAAAAAACAGTCCAACTCACGTATGGCACGGCAAGCCATTTCTAAAGAGCGCGGATTCTAGCAGAAATACACTCGGTTACAAAAGGAATTCTCAACTTTATTATGGCGGATACAAAGCCTCTTATTATTCGCGTTGCAGTGCCCTCGCCACTGCGTCGCACCTTTGACTATCTGGTTCCCGACAGCCTCGTGCCAGCAGCCCCCAAAAGAGGTTGCCGTGTGGCGGTGCCGTTCGGTAAGCGAAAGGTGATCGGACTGGTTGTTGAGTGCACCGATAGCAGTGATTTTGCTATCGAAAAGCTCAAGCCAATCAGTGCCGTTATCGACCAGCAGCCGCTACTGCCAGAGTCACTGTTCAAACTGTTTATCTGGGCAGCCAACTACTACCAGCACCCAATTGGCGATGCACTATTTAGCACATTGCCAGTGTTACTGCGCAACGGCAGTGAGTTACCGGAAATAAAAATTGCCAACTGGCGCGCCACAACATTGGGCAAAGGCCTGGGTCCAGACTCGCTAAAGCGCTCGCCCAGACAAAAAGCCCTGATGGAGGAACTGCTTGAACAGCCGCAAATCAGTCAGGAACTATTGCTTGAAAGCCACAGCCGCGCAGCCCTTAAACAGCTGCAGAACAAAGACCTGATAGAGCTAGTGCTGCAAAAGCCGCAACCTGTAGAGATGCACAATCTGCTTAGAGAGCAGCCTCTGCAACTGCACCAGTCACAGCAAAAAGCCATGGATGCTATTGAGCACCATGGCTTTAACAGCTACCTATTGGATGGTATTACCGGCAGTGGCAAGACCGAGATCTACCTGCAATCGATTGAGAAGATTCTTCGCTATGGCCGTCAGGCACTGATTTTGATTCCCGAGATCAGCCTTACCCCGCAGACCGAAAAGCGTTTTCGCGACCGCTTTAATGTGCCACTGGTCACCCTGCACTCCGGTCTTACTGATAAAGCCAGACTCGCTGCCTGGGCACGGGCAAAGTCGGGGGATGCGCAGATTGTTCTCGGCACGCGCTCGGCTATTTTTACTCCGCTTAAAGATCCCGGGCTGATTATTCTCGATGAAGAACACGATCAATCCTATAAGCAGCAAGAGGGCTTCCGCTACTCGGCGCGTGACCTCGCAGTTATTCGTGCCAAACAGGAAAATATCCCCATTATTCTCGGCTCCGCCACCCCCTCGCTGGAGTCGCTAAACAACTGTCACAAAGAGCGCTACCAGCATTTGATTCTGGATACTCGCGCAGGCAATGCCGCGCCGCCGAGTTGGAATATTGTCGACCTTAAGCAAGAGAGCATTGAATGCGGTATTGCCAGCTCGACACTGACCGCCATCAGGGAAACCATTAAGAAAAAACAGCAGGTGTTGGTGTTTCTCAACCGCCGTGGCTTTGCGCCCACCCTGATCTGCCACCAGTGCGGTTGGGTTGCTGAATGTCCCAGCTGCGATGCACGACTGACAGTTCACCGCGGCCGCGGCCGGCTGATCTGCCATCACTGCAACTATCAGCAGCGCACAATCCATCAGTGCCCAAGCTGTCACAGTCACGAGTTAGTCGCCGCTGGTGAGGGCACCGAGCGCAGTGAAGCCTGGCTGCAAGACAGTTTTCCGGAAACACCTGTACTGCGTGTCGATCGCGATAGCACGCGCAATAAAGGCGCTATGCAAAAGGTCTTTGATACCGCCAATAGCGGTGAACCCTGCATTCTCGTCGGCACCCAGATGCTCGCCAAGGGACATCACTTTGCCAATATCACCCTGGTGGTAGTGCTCGATGCTGACAGTGGTCTATTTAGCGCCGACTTCCGCAGCCATGAACGTATGGGCCAGCTGTTAGTGCAGGTTGCCGGGCGCAGTGGTCGCGGCTCTAGTGCCGGCAGTGTGATACTACAAACTCACCAGCCCGAGCACCCGCTTTTACAGCTGCTGATCAATCAGGGTTACAGTGATTACGCCAAATTACTGCTCGATCAGCGACAGCTCACTCAGCTGCCACCGTTTAACCAGATGGCAATTATTCGCGCTGAATCAAATAACCCCAATCAGGCGGAAATGTTTTTACGAGCGGCTCGCAGCCTCGCCGAAACACTTTCGCCACCCTCCCCAAGCCTGGGATATCTCGGGCCACTTCCTGCGCTGATGGAAAAACGCGCCGGACGCTTTCGCTTTGTACTGCAACTGAGTGCGCAGCGACGCGGCGATTTGCAGCAATTGCTCTCAGCACTCTGCCCACAGCTTGAGAGATTGCCGGAAGCACGTCAGGTGCGCTGGTCTGTAGATGTCGACCCCCAGGAGCTCTAGAGGAAATTTTAGTCCAGCTTTAAGACTACTTTAAACACAACAGGTGTTTGCCTGAGCAGCATTATCCCCTACAATCCCCGCATTAGAACGGAGCTTTATCAATGCCGCAAGATTACAAAAGATCCTCTAGCCGCTCAGCAAAAAAACAGTCGAGCAAACAGAGTTCGCCGTTGCCTACCTTTGTCTTTGGCATGGTTATTGGTGCCCTGTTGATGAATTTTGCCCCGGCGCTATTAAAGACTGCGCCCACCGCCACCACGGCAGTTCAGGATGTTACTGAAACGGTTAAAGCGGAAGCCTCCGAACTCAAGTTCGATTTTTATACCCTACTTAAAAACACCGAGATTATTGTTCCCAACGACGAGCCTTCGAATAATCAGAATATTGAGCCAAAGGAAGATTTCTCCTATCTGCTTCAGGCAGGTTCATTCAAAAACACCAACGATGCCGAAGCGCTGCGGGTTAAGTTACTGCTATTAAATCTCAGTGCCAACGTCGAAACTGTCAATCTTGGCAACGGAGAGAAATGGCACCGCGTCCTGGTCGGCCCGTTTACCGACTCGTCTAGCCTGGCCTATGCCCGCGGCAAACTGGCTGAAAATGCCATCGATATAGTTCTCCTCAAGCGCAAGCTCTAAATTGCTAGCTTTGCCCGCTGTTGGATAGATCAGTAGCACAGTAGTAAGTTACACTCCGCTCTAAGGTTATTTTCAAACATAATAAAAACAGAGCCGCCCATGACCAGAGCAGTAGTAAAACCAACGCTTATCGACGCACTTATTCCTGTTGTGCTTTTAATTTCAATGCTCGCCGGTACCGTCTATGTATTTGGCCTCGACTCCTTTGGGCCGAATCTGGTTGCATTAATAGTAGCCGCTGCGGTGGCAGCCCTGATAGGAATTAAAAATGGCCTGACTTGGAAAGTCATCGAACAGGGCATGATCAGCACCATCACCCTGTCACTTCACGCCATTTTGATACTGTTGATGGTCGGCGCTCTGATCGGCAGCTGGATACTCGCTGGCACCGTACCTAGCATGATTTACTATGGCGTCGATCTAATATCTCCGGACTACTTCTATGCAACCTCCTGCCTAGTCTGCGCACTGGTTGGATTTAGTATTGGCAGTTCCTGGACCGTCGCCGGCACTCTGGGTATCGGCTTTATGGGAATCGCCGCAGCACTGGATTTATCGCTGCCTATCAGTGCCGGCGCTATTATCTCCGGCGCCTATTTTGGCGATAAATTATCGCCGCTTTCAGATACCACCAATCTGGCAGCCGCAGTTTCCAACAGTGATTTATTTGACCATATTCAACATATGCTATGGACCACCACACCGAGTTTTGTTATCGCTCTGGTGATCTTTTCTATCCTCGGAATTGGCAGTGGTTCCAATGTAGAGGTCAAGGATATAGAGCTATTACAGCTTGCCATGCAGGATGCCTTTGTTATCAACCCGCTTATGTTGGCACCACTGGCACTCTTACTGGTGATGGCAGTTAAGAAACAACCGGCACTATCGACGCTTATAGTGGGTGCCATCGTCGGCTGTGTATTTGCGGTACTTTTCCAAACCGATGCCGTGATCGCGCTGGCAGCGGATAGTAGCCTCAACAGTATTGCGGCAAGTTTTAAGGGATTGCTAAGTGCCATGTTCCTCGGTTACAGCTCTAACAGCGGCAATGAATCACTGGACGCACTGCTGACCAAAGGCGGTATGAGCAATATGCTAACTACCGTAGGCCTAATTATTAACGCCATGGCTTTTGGCGGCGCAATGGCACGCACCGGCCTGCTGGAACGACTGGTCGAAGCGGCACTCAGTAGAGTTAAATCTGCCGGTGGCCTGATTACAACCACCGTTGCTTCCTGTATTGGCACCAATATTCTCGCCGCCGACCAGTATCTGTCAGTGGTTATTCCCGGGCAGATGTTTGCCAACTCTTACCGCAAGAGAAGGCTCAAGCTGATCAATCTATCGCGAACCCTGGAGGACTCGGGCACCCTGACCTCGGCACTGATTCCCTGGAATACCTGCGGCGCCTATATGTCTGCCACCCTCGGTGTCAGCACCTTTCTCTATGCACCCTTTGCATTCTTTAATATCTGCTGCCCGATTATTGCCATTATCTATGGCTTCTATCAGATAAAACTCCCGCTAGAGCCAGAGCCAGAAACAGTTGAAGCGGCCAGCTAGGATGCAAAAAGCTATGCACTGGTTATCGGGAGCTCTCTGCGCGGTTGTTTTTACAAGTGGCGCCAACTGTTCTGAAGAGCCGCTGCAAAAAACTCAGTTTAGTGGCGAATCCGCTCTGCAACATATCGCCAAACAGGTCAGTTTTGGGCCGCGCATTATTGGTCATCCTGCCAAGCAGCAAACTATCGACTATATCAAACAGCTAGTGCTGCCAGAGGCCGATAAATTTGTTATGCAGCCCTTTCAGCGCTTCGGTCTCGAAGGCAATAATATTTGGGCAAGCTTTTACCCTGCCGTCGATGCCGGATCAGTGCGCAAAAGAATTATGCTCGGCGCCCATTGGGATACCCGACCGATCTCCGATAGAGACAGCAATAAAGAGCATGCAACTCTGCCGGTTATAGGTGCTAATGACGGGGCTTCCGGTGTTGCAGTGCTTTTGGAGATTGCACGCATGCTCAGCGAAAAGCGCGCACCAGTAATTGTCGATCTGATATTTTTTGATCTTGAGGATATGGGTGAAATAGATAACCTGCCCTTCTCAATTGGTGCCAGTCAGTTTGTCGCTAAAAACAGCTTCTACCGTCCGGCAGCCGGTGTGATCGTGGATATGGTCTGCGATCGGGATATGGTTATTCCCCGCGAGAGTTACTCCAGAGATCGGGCGCGCAATCTGCAAGATAAAATCTGGCGCATTGCTGCACAGCAAAATGCCACGGCGTTTATCGATCGCGACGGCACCTATATCAATGATGATCATCTACCTTTCTTAGAGGCCGGGCTTGAAGTGGTCAATCTAATCCACTGGCCGTTTGCGGAATCCTGGCACACCAGCGATGACAGTATTGAGCGTTGCAGCACGAAAAGTTTGCAGCAGGTCGGCAATGTACTTGAAGAGTTGATCTACACTATTGATCTAAACTAATAACTAATTAAGTACAGGTTTTGGAGTTGTTATGAAAACAAAGCAGGTATTACAGTTAGCACTGGCGATGTCCATTAGCCTAAACAGTCTGTCCCACGCCGACCTCAAAGAAAACGATCTAGCTACCTCTATCCAGCAGGATTATGAAAATCGTCTCGGCGAACTGTTTACCCATTTTCACCGCAACCCCGAACTTAGCTTTATTGAATTTAAAACCGCCAAAAAACTTGCCAATGAATTGCGCAGTAGTGGCTTTGACGTCAGCGAAAAAGTCGGTGGCACCGGCGTAGTCGCGATCTTAAAAAATGGCGATGGCCCGCTGGTAATGATGCGCGGCGATATGGATGGCCTGCCCATCAAAGAAAAATCAGGCCTTGAATACGCCTCGCAAGCAACCCAGATCGACCCTGCCACCGGCGCCGAAGTACCAGTTATGCACGCCTGCGGTCACGATGTTCATATCACCAGCCTAATCGGCACCGCGCGCCAGATGTCGGCACGAATGGATCAGTGGTCTGGCACACTAATGCTGATCGGTCAGCCAGCCGAAGAGCGTATCCGCGGCGCCAAGGCGATGATGGATGACAATCTCTGGGAGCGTTTTGGACAGCCGGATTATGCCCTGGCCTTTCATGTTGCCGCCGGGTTGCCAACCGGCCTGCTCAATGTTCAAGAGGGGTCGCCTTTTGCCGGGTCGGATAGCGTGGATATTATTATCCATGGCATTGGTGCCCACGGTGCATCGCCCCATGCCGGCAAAGATCCGATCCTGCTCGGCAGTCAAATTGTTGTCGCCCTGCAGACTCTGGTATCCAGAGAACTACCGCCCAGAGCACCGGGTGTCGTTACCGTCGGCTCGTTTCACGGTGGCAGCAAACACAATATTATTCCCGATCGAGCCCACCTACAGTTAACGGTGCGCAATACTAATCTAGAAACCCGTGAAACCCTGTTAAAAGGCATTAAGCGTATTGCCGAAAATATGGGCCGTGCGGCCGGACTGCCTGAAGATAAACTGCCAGAAGTGATTTACTCAAAGTCCTCGACACCCCCGACAATTAATAACGATCCTCTGGTGCGACGACTAAAAGCCGTCTGGCAGAACAATCTCGGTAATGATCAAGTGGTTTCGTTGGCTTCACAGGGAATGGGCGCCGAAGACTTCCCCTACTTCACCACTGAGCCGGCAATTCCCAGTGTCTATTTTGCCATTGGCGGCACCAGCATGGCCGACTATCAGGCCGCAGCCAAAGGTGGCCCGCCTATACCCTCGCACCACAGCCCGCTATTTAAAATAGAACCCGAACCCGCAGTAACCCTAGGTGTCCGAGCTACGGTTATCGCACTGATGGAATTAATGCCAACGACGCCATAAATTACGCGCTATCAGTCACAACCCCGGCGGCTTTTAAGTCGGCTATTTGCTCGGCATCCAAACCCAGCTCCTGCAAAATTTCATCGCTGTGGCTGGCAATCTCCGGGCCGGGCCAATCGGTGCCACCTGGTGTATCTGCCAGCTTGGGCATAATCGCCGGTATCTTCAGTGGCTGACCATTGATCTCCACCTGTTCAAATAGACCGCGCTGCACAAAGTGTTCGTCAGCAACCATGTCGGCAACGCTGTAAACCGGCCCACAGGGCACTCTGTGCCGTTCAAGAATCTCCATAGCCGCAGACAGCTTATGACTTGCACACCAGTCACTCAGCAACTGGTCAATCTCCGTTTCATGGACAACCCGCTGGGCATTGCTGGCGTACTTCCTATCCCGGGCCATATCGTCACGACCAACTGCTGTCATCAGCCGGGCAAATATCGAATCGCCATTGCCGCCAATAACCAGATATTTATTATCCGCACATCTATAGGTATTGGTCGGCACAATTCCGGTGACTGTGGTGCCAGAGGGCTCACGAACCAAATTGGCGCCATCGTATTCCGGCACCACCGCTTCAAGCAGATTAAACATCGACTCATAGAGCGCCACATCAACCACCTGCCCGCCATCACCGCGATCGCGGGAGCGCAGGGCCATCAAGATACCCAGCACTGCATGCAGGCCGGAAATAGTATCGCCCAAACTCAGATTGGGCCTCACCGGCGCCTGATCAGGATAGCCATTGACGTAACGAAAGCCGCTAATCGCCTCGCAGGCGGAAGCAAAACCGGCTTTCTCTGCATAGGGACCGGTCTGGCCATAGCCAGATATGCGCGCATAGATAAGATCTGGATTATCCGTGCGCAATGACTCCGGATCCAAACCCCAGCCCTCGAGGACACCGGGACGAAAATTCTCCACGACTATATCGGCGGTTTTCAGCAACTGTTTAACCAGATCCCGCCCCTCGGCGGTTTTAAGATCGAGCGAGATACATTTTTTATTTCGTGCCAGGCTGCGCCACCACAGCGAAGTGCCATCCTTAACCTCGCGCCAATTGCGAATGGGGTCACCCCCCGGTGGCTCCACCTTAATAACTTCAGCCCCAAAATAACCCAGCATACAGCCGGCAAAAGGACCCGCCAGAAGCTGCCCCAACTCAATGACTCTCAATCCATGCAGCGGTTTACTCACCGTCCCTCCTGTTTTTACTGGTTTGTTGATATTAGCTTGGTCAAAAATACTTGTTCATAGAATGGAAAGTTAACAATCAGCGTATAAACTCTATATAGGCGTCAAAGAATAACAGAACACTGGCAACTAAAATAAAAATAACGCCTGCCTTATATCCGAAGGCAGTCTACAAAAAGTCACAAAATCCGCTTTGAGAAATACCGACAATGGAACCGTCGGGAATATGCCTACTCTAATTTTTACAGTTTATTGGAGAGCTCAAGATGAATAGCAACAGCAGAGCAATCAAGGATAACCCTCCTCAGCTTATGGCTGTAATTTTATGCATGGTTATATGCATGATTATGTTCATCACTATAGCCTCATTAGCTGGCGCCCAAACAGTCCCCACAGAAATAGTAAAAAGTGACCCGATAAGTGATTACCTAGATGCTATCGAAACCGCGGAGGCCGAACGAAGCGCCTATTCTACAGAACTCTCCGATCTCTATTTTGGCCTGGGGAAATCGCATTTCTCCAAGCGTGAATACGAACATGCACGACGCGCCTACCAGCGCGGCATGCAAATTGAACGGGTCAACTACGGCCTTAACAGCCTGTCTCAGGCACCCTACCTGCTCTCCATCGCCGAGGCCGAAAGCTTTCTTGGCAACTGGGATGAATCGCAAAATGCGTTGGAAAATCTCTATCAAATTAATTCCCAAGCCTACGGCGAAGAAGACCCGCGAATGCTGCCAGTACTGGATGAACTTCTCGACTGGTATATGAATACCTATGAAGACAGAACTCACAGTGGTGGCTATCAAAATTTAGTGATATCCGAACGCCTGAGTAATCGTATGGCTAAAATCCTCAACACCAATGTATCTCTCGAGGACCCAGATGCAGCCCCGCGATACCGAAAAATTAGCCACCTACACTACTTTATAGCCAACCATATTAAAAAGCATGGTGAGCCCTCAGAATCGGGCCTAACCATCAGCACTGGATCAGCCTCAAGAAGCCCAGAAGGCACCTCTCGCCAACACTACCGGCGCGGAAAAGCAGCGTTGGAAAAAGTGGTTGAATCACTCGAGAAACAGGATGATAGCAGTGATACTGATAAAGCCCTGGCTATCGCAGAATTGGGTGATTGGTATCTGGTCTTTGGTCAGCGCATATCCGCCAGTAAAGCCTATCAACTCGCCTATGAATCACTACCGGAGAACACGGAGTCTCAACGGTTACGTGAGACCCTATTTGGCCAGCCAAGTGTGATTGAATTCAACGCACTTAGCGCCAGTAAGAAATTACCAGATAGAAACTTACAGATATCCATAGTTGTCTCCAAATTAGGCGTGCCGGGGAAAATGGAAATTATTAACCCGCCAGACAATATTAGTAAAAACCAGATTCGAGCAATTCTTAAAGATATTCGTAGCAAGCGATTTAGACCCCGACTTGTCGATGGGAAAACGACCGAGAGCAGCATTGTATTTCCCTATTCAAGCAACCAAATACAGGGAACATAAAAATAGCGATGAATATAGAGACTGATAAAAAAACCACCGATGAAGTGACAGCTAGCCCGCAAAGGCAGATGGTTCTCGGCCTGATTATCGCTGCAATTTTAAGCCTGTGCGCCTGCTCGATGCCATCACCAACTAAAAGTGGCTCAAGTCCAGGAGGGGGAGTGCCAAGTCCAGGAGGGGGAGTACCAAATCCGGGAGGGGGAGTACCAAATCCGGGAGGGGGGGTACCAGATCCGGGCGGCAATACAGCACCACCCAGTAGCGGTGGTGCTGATAATGGCGACAGCACTGGCGGATTCGAAGAGGGTGGCGATTCTGTAGAAGGGCTCGATGAAGCCCTCGATGAATCCCTCGAAGATTTCGATGAGACGGTGCTCGCCGAGGGCAATCGCAATGGAACTGAAGGTATAGATATTCTAAGCCCCTCGGGAACCAGCGGTGGTATCGACAGCGACGAACCTCTCTTTGAAGAGGCCGACAGTGGCGCTGCCGAAGGCAATCCATCAATAGAGCAGCGCGCAGCTGAAGGCGCACCACCAGGTGCGGATGGCAGCGACACTGACGCGCCAGCAGGTCAAACTGCCAGCAATTCCGGAGCAGAGCAGGCTGACAGTGACATCATTCCGATCCCCGACGATATAGACGACGGTCAGGGCGACGACATTGTTTTGCGACAAATACGTGACGCAGCTATCAAAGAGCGCGATCCGATCCTTAGGGAAAAGCTCTGGGATGAATACCGCCGTATAAAGGATCAAGGCTAAGATTATGAATAGAGTGAGTTTACTTATGACCATCAGTAAATCTGGCGCAATGCCAATGAGAATAATCGCCCTAAGCGCCTTACTCTGGGCCGTTTTTCTGGGTGCCACAACAGCTCAGGCGGCTGTCGATAAAATCACCTCATCAACCACCTTAACGCTGGATACGCCATCGCGCTCATTTCCCGTAGAGTCACTTTTAGATGTCGGCATTCCAACACTTAACGATGGCCTCTACCTCACCGATGAAGACGATACCGTATTCCCTGAAGTTCGCTATGCAGAGGCCATTTATTTTTCCAATCAGCTGGGCAAAGTATTGGAAAAAAGCGGTGCCTGGGGTGCTATTCGAGTCACACCCAACAACGATGTGATTATGGATCTTTATATCACTGGCACCATTTACCAGTCCGACGGCGAGACCATGGATTTGGAAATTAAAGTAGTCGATAGCAGCGGTAAAAAATGGTTTAAGAAACGCTACAGCCAGACCACCGGCAAGTACGCTTACGATCGCCGCCTAAAAAGCCTTGGCGACCCGTTTCAAAATCTGTTTATCCGCGTCGCCAATGACCTGCTTAACTACCGAGAAAAAATTAGCGATCAGCAGGCCGAAGAATTGCGCACTATTTCAGAACTGAGATTTGCCAAAAAATTCTCCCCCGAAGCCTTTGATAACTATACCGAGGAAGATCGCAAAGGTATTTTGCGTATCTCGAGGCTGCCTGCCGAAAATGACAGTATTCTGATGCGTGTTCGCAAAATCCGCGAGCGGGATTATCTCTATGTCGACACCATGCAGGATTATTACGACGGCTTCTCCCAACAAATGCATATTGCCTATCAGGATTTCCGTCGCTCCTCCTACGACTCGGTGGTCAAGGCGCGGCAGCTCAACGCCCAGGGCAATAGACAGATTATTTCTGGCATAGGCGCCATTCTGGCGGGTATTTACGGTCGCTCTCAAGCTCGCACCAGCATGGCTGATGACGCCGGCACTGCCACTGCCGCAGTCGGCGGATTTGTTATCAAGTCCGGCCTCGACAAAAAACAGAGAGCATCGGAATACAGCGAAGCCGTGGCCGAGATGGGTTCCTCGTTAGAAACCGAAATCGCCCCCCAGGTTATTGAACTGGAAGATCGCACTGTCACCCTGACCGGAACCGTTCAGGCCCAATATCAGCAGTGGCAAGAGCTGTTGAGTAAGATTTATCAACAGGAACGCAGCACACCATAATCATGGATACCCGAGAATCCAGTGACAGCAACGTCCACCCTGCTTTTAACGGGTCTGCAGATACGTCTATAAAGGGCGCTAAAAAACCGGCGAGCGGAGCCATTCGCCAAAGCGGCGTACAAAAAATAGTGGTCACAGTGCTTTTGCTTCTCGCCAGTGCAGTAATTTTTATCCTGCCCAAAAGCGTCACTACACCCTGGGTTAACTATTCATTGCAATCTGAAAAACCTCTTCCCGCCATAACAGCGGTCAGCCCTTCAACCGCTGCGGAAAAAACCAAATACCGACAGGACTCGCAGACCTTTTTAGCGCAGATTATTGTCTACCGTGATCGCCTGCAAGAAAAGCGCGTCGAACTCTGGGGAGCCTTCGAGTTTAAGCAGGCAATGTTGCAGATCGAGCGCGGTGACAAACAGTACCAATATGGCGAATACGCAAAATCTGTCGCCAGCTATCAGGCGGCCCTAGATGACCTCAGCGCACTGGAGACTCGCGGGAAATTAATTTTCGAAACCGCGGTGAACGACACCGCCAATGCCATCGAAGACAATATCCTCAGCACGGCCACCAGCGCCGTTGAACTGGCCAGCGCCATGGCCCCCGACAATAATAAAGTAAAGCAACTCAGCCAGCGTGTCGCCAACTTGCCACAGCTAATAGAAGCCATGCAACAGGGTGAAAAACTCTCGGCATTGAGCCAACTCAGCGCCGCTCAAAAGGCATTTAACCGAGCAGTCAGCCTGGATCCAAAACATAAAAAAGCCGCCGCTGCACTTGCCAGAACCGAGCAGAAAATAACCGAACAGCGTTTTCGCGATCATATGAGTGAAGGTTTTAGCGCCCTGGACAAAGATAACTTCGAGCAGGCAAAAGCCGCCTTCAATAGAGCGGCCAGTGTCTATGCTAATCACCCCGCCATTGAGCAGGCACTGGCACAGTTGGAGACACGTCGCTCTCAACTGTGGGTGACCCGCAATATGGCTCGTGCACAAGAATTTCAACAGCAGGAAAAATGGCAACAGGCAAAGTCTGTCTATCAAAAACTGCTGTTGGCTGATGCCACACTCACCGACGTTGTGGTCAAACAGCTTCCGGTGAATGTGCGCGCCGACCTCGACAAACGCATTGAGGCCATTATTGCCGATCCGCTGGCGCTGTCTGCCAGCAGCCAGCTTCGCAAAGCACAAAAAGCCCTGCGTGATGCCTCGGGAATCGCCACTCCCGGGCCGCGGTTAAAAAACCAGATCGCAACCCTTGAACAGATTATAAAATCCTCGCAAACGCCCATAGAGGTGGCCTTAAACTCAGACAAAAATACCCAGGTGACCTTATTTAGAGTCGCCAGACTGGGCACCTTTGACAAAACTAAGATCTCACTCAAACCCGGTCGCTATATCGCCGCCGGCACAAGAAGCGGCTATCGGGATGTGCGCATCGAATTTACCGTGACCGACAAGGGTTTCGACACACCGATTACGATTAGCTGCAATGAAGCTATCTAGTAGCGTTTTTTAATCGGGCTCTATAACAGAGCCAATGAAAAACCAGTAAAAATAATGCACAGCACAGGGAATCAAAGACCATACTGATATCACGCAAGCCTCAGCAAGCAAATAAGTGACTAATATAATTAGACAATTATGGCCGACAAAAACACCCAATCATCACTGCCAGTAACTGACTTTACACCGCTAAAAAGTAAAGCGAAAAAACGTGGCAACAGACCCTCTGGCGCTCTGCTTTTTACCACGGCGTTTACATTGATCGCTGTAGTTATTCTGGTTTTTTTATTTGCCGCACGGGCGATTATCCTGCGTCTGGATCCGGCCACAGCGGTGGTCGATATTAGCGGCCTGTCATTTCATATTGGCGACAACTACCTCTTGCTGCGCGGCGAACACCAACTCAATGCCACCGCCCCAGGCTATTACCCACTGTATAAAACTATACAGGTAACTGATCAAGCCACCCAGCAGATCGATGTCGACCTGCAACCGCTACCCGGTAATCTACTGGTCAATGCCAGTCTCAGTGATATTCAGGTGTTAATTGACGACCAGCTGGCAGGCACAGTGCCGGGAACCCTAGAGGCCATTAGCCGCGGTGCTCACAAACTCGAATTCAGAAAATACCGCTATTTCTCACTGCAACAAGCAGTGGAAATTGAAGGCCTTGGCAAGACTCAGGCAATCGATATTTCACTGCAACCGGCCTGGGGACATATAGATATCACATCGATTCCGGCAGGCGCTGAACTGTTTATCGACGATCGGCTCATCGGTCAAACACCCATCACAGCGGAAGCCCTGGAAACCGGTAGTCAGTTAACCCTAAAGGCAGCAGGCTACAAAACCCTGCAGCAACAAGTAACCGTCAAAGCTGGCACAAAAGCCATGCACCCCCTGATTGAAATGGTGGTTGCCGATGGTCAGTTGGCAATCAATAGCTCACCTCAGGGCGCCAGCATCACTATCGACAAACAGTTTTCTGGCGTCACCCCCCTCTTGGTGGATGTGGAACCCTTTAAAAAACATAAAATCGAATTATTTCTTGAGGGCTACCTCAAAGCCAGCCGATCAATTGCCGTAAAGCCTCAGGAGCAGGACAATCTAAGTATTGACCTAACCCCCAATATAGGCAGTGTACGACTGACGGTAAGCCCCTCAGATGCAGTCGTTAAAGTCGATGGTAAGTCACAGGCGAAAGGCAGCCAGACACTGTCTCTAAATGCCAAGCCACACAGCATCAGTGTGGAGAAACCCGGCTACCAGACCAAGTCGATGACGGTTACCCCAAGGCCCGGGCACCAGCAGGCACTCACCGTTAACTT
>Ga0209119_1001644_pt1 | contig 21647 bp, 16 predicted proteins | sample COG_03_FD_184747 | JGI IMG/M metagenome (GOLD analysis project Ga0209119, IMG submission 184747) | Pelagic Microbial community sample from North Sea - COGITO 998_met_03 (SPAdes) (version 2) | ecosystem: Environmental > Aquatic > Marine > Neritic zone/Coastal water | place: Helgoland, sampling... | reverse complement strand
GCTACGAATGGAGGTTTACGCCGCCATGGTCGATAACATGGATCAAAACATCGGCCGATTACTGGCCTTACTCGACGAGTTGGGCATTGCCGAGAATACTGCGGTGATGTTTCTCTCAGACAACGGCGCCTGCGCCGAAACGCCCGGTGGCGCGGGTAATACCGAACACCTGCCCGGGCCGGAGCAGTGGTATTCCCACGTCGGGCCGAATTGGGCCCATGCCCAGAACACGCCCTTTCGCTATTACAAATCGCACACTCACGAAGGCGGAATCGCAACGCCCTTTGTGATTCGGTGGCCCGCCAGGATTGCCGCCGGGAGCCGAACGAATCAGACCGGGCATATCATCGACTTTCTGCCGACCTTTCTCGCCATGGCGAAATCGGATTACCCGAATTCCCGGAACGGCAACACGCTCATCCCGGTGGAAGGCGTTAACTTGCTCCCGGTTCTTTCCGCCAAGAAACCGAGCATTGACCGGCCTGAGCCGCTCTTCTGGTTCTGGTCAAAGAAACGGGCCATTCGCGAGGGCGATTGGAAGCTGGTTTGGCTCAAAAAACGGTGGGAGCTATACAACTTGAAAAACGATCGCACCGAGACGCAAGATCTCTCGGCTCAACATCCTGAGAAAGTGGCCGAGCTCGCCAGGCAATGGGAAGACTGGGCTGAACTCACGGACGTGAAATACTGAACTCGCATCGATGCCCTCCCCAACTTCCTTCTAGCGCCGCCAGTTCCTCCACGGAATGGGCGTCACCCTTGCCCTGCCCGCGCTTCCCAGTATCGCCGCCAACCCGAGTGAAGCAGAGAAAGCACCGCGCCGACTGGTCTGCATCGGCAATCACCTCGGTTACTATCCCGGCTATTTCTCCCCAAGGATCACACGCTCAACAGCCCCACGCTTCAGCCGCTGCGCCCGCATTGGGAAAACATTACGGTATTCTCGCACCTCGATCACGGCCTCAGTGGCGGTCACGCCGGGGTATACGGGTTCCTCAGCGGGGTTTGACACTAAATTGCCCCTCTCCCTTCAACCCTCACCCCCAATGCCACCTCGGCGGCTAGCGCCGCCAAAAAGCAAATTCCTATCAGTTTAATTGCCTGTGTTCTATGATATACTATGACTTAATCACCGCCCATGCACCCTTATAAAGTTCTGCAGCTGCCGGCCAATGCTGGATATTATCCGTCAAGCCCTGAAAGCTGGACGATATCGCCTCAAGCCAAAGTTTCTCGCGAAATAGCTGTAGACCATCCGGATTGTGATAGCCGTGACGTTCGATAAACTCGGGTTTCGCCATGAGTAGGTGTCGCAGTTGATCTGCATTGCTTTTAGTCGCCTGCAGCCAACTCGTGTAATGTGTTCGCTGCGCAGCATCTGGAAGACGACCCAGCATTTCTTCAAAGGCTGTATCTACGACTGCAACCACCTCATGCACCCCATAAGGATAGTAACGGTAACCCATGTAATTCAAAGGAGCATGGTTACACCTCAAGAGGTGGTTCAGGTGCCGCTTCATCGGCTCGAATTCTGGCTGTATTTCCGAATCAGCAACGGCATCTGGGTCATAAGCGAACGCAATCGGCTCATCCGGTCGATTTTTAGGCCCAAAACCTTCCGCGATGCCTGAATACAGCGCCGTGCTTTGGTTGCCCTTAACGGTAAAATTCCTTATTCCATTGAGCACAATGCTGTATGCAGCAGCACCTCCCGTGAAGCGGTTATTCTCCACCGTTCCTCCCACAAAAGTAAAACCACGCTTACTTGGAACCCAGGGCGTCGCACCCACGGGAATCCCCATATGAATGCGCGCTCCCCGCGCATCAATCCAGTTATTCTTAATAATAACTCCTCGGTAGTCTATCGATTTTGGATCCTCATCAAAAGCCCAATATTTTAAAGGGTCGACCAGATTAATCCCCCCGAGGGATTCACGCGAAACCGTCGCAATCACGTTACCGTCTGAAATACTTCCGGGAGCCCCAAAAAACACCATCCCAACATCAGTTGAATCAATAATGAGATTGTTACGAACCGTTGTCCGCTGTGCTGCGCAAGAGATCCCATCCCCCCAACTTCTGCCATCCAAATGAGGGTTTTCAACTCCTTCTCGCCCGTTACCCCTCACGTCAGAGCCGGCACCAAAGAATATGTTGTTTTCAACCAAAATGTCGGACCCTCCCTCATGCACCTTCAAGGTCGACCAAGTCCGAGGCCCAATAAAAATGCAGGCGCGAACAATTTGTCGCTCCGCTCCACTTCCTCCAAAAAATACAAGCGGTTGCGTGCTGATTTTTTTAGCCAGATCTGAAAGGCGATAACGATTACCATCCAGCAGCAAATGCTCGATGCGAACGCCATCCATTTGATTACCGTCAATCAGTTGTCCAAGATCACGATTGGTGATGCGTAAAATAGCGTAATCGTCCAAGGACTTTGGCGCGTAGGTTGTTATACTCTGACCCTCAAATTTGAAAACCAATGCTTTATCAATTTCATACACGGCACTTTGCTCCAAACAGAGGTCTTGTCCGGCATCGAGCACCGCTTGGAGATCGGCCCCAGGAGGCGTGATAACGACGCGGCTTATGCTCTCAGCATAAAGCGCACAACCAAGAACTAGGCTAGCGGCAAAAATAAAGTGTTTGATATTCAATATGACAACGACCCAAATAATCGACAAAACTGAACCCCGATCCCGCAAGCAAGGGAACGGATAATAGACATAATTAAACGTTTATTCACATATTTTTTGTGTCAATATAAATCTAGGGAAAGCCTATTTTTACAAAGGGTCGCATCTGGCATATATTTCAACCTGTATTCTATAGCCTAAATTTAGCTTGTAATAAAATTAAATTAAACGTTTAAATTAATTCGGTCTTTGCATCATAGCAGCCAAACTTCTGCTCAAACTTGCTATAAGTTTTTACCCTTCATCAAAATGAATCACATGCCGCTACAAGTTCTGCTTGTTCACCTAAAATAAAAATGCAACTGGATCACCTAAACCGACGCGACTTTATTAAAACTGCAGGGCTTGGAGCTCTTGCCTATGCGGCACTACCGGGAATTGTCTGGTCCTGGGATGAAGTTCCGTCCCGCACCGGCAAAATCATCACTGGACGCAAGTTGAACATCGCTTGTATTGGGGTAGGCGGCAAAGGTCGCAGCGATGTGAACGAAGTTGCCTCAGAAAACATTGTGGCACTCTGTGACGTAGATGATGAGCGGGCCAAAAAGAGTTTCGCTCGTTTCCCAGACGCAAAAAGATACAAAGATTTCCGTGTAATGCTAATGGAGATGGATGATCAAATTGATGCCGTCACTATCAGCACCCCCGACCACATGCACTTTGCCGCGGCCATGATGGCGATCAAAATGGGGAAGCACGTCTTTGTGCAGAAACCATTGACCCACACAATAGCCGAAGCACGGGCGCTCACCGAGGCTGCACGCAAACACAAGGTAATGACCCAAATGGGCATCCAGGGCCATTCGTTCGAAGGCATACGCCGCATGCGGGAATGGTATCAAGCACGAGCAATTGGCGAAATTAAGGAGATACACGTCTGGACCAATCGCCCCGTATGGCAACAGGGTAAGCGCCCGCTTCCGCAGGCACAGGAAATACCCGCTAATCTGGACTGGAATTTATGGCAGGGAGTTGCCAGCGAGCGCGACTACAATCAAGCTTACGCCCCCTTTGCTTGGCGTGGCTGGGCTGAATATGGCTGTGGTGCCCTAGGTGACATTGGTTGCCATGCCTTGGATTGCCCCTTTGACGTCCTCGAATTGAAGAACCCCAGCAGTGTTGAGGCTATTACCGGCCCACAAAGTGAATGGAGCTTCCCTGAATGGTCAATTGTAACCTATCAATTTTCTGCGACCACTGAGCGCGGCGCCATCAAACTGGTCTGGTATGACGGCAAGAAGCTTCCGGAACGTCCTAAAGAGCTGGAAGCTGCAAGAAAGCTTCCTTCCGGGGATGGTGGACAACTCTGGTATGGCACGGAGGGCACCATCATGATCAGTGACATTTACTGCAAATCAGCTCGCCTCATTCCACAGTCGGCATGGATCGATTTTGCTGAAAACCGTATGCCGAAACAAACCGAGCAGCCATCGATTGGTCATATGCAGGAGTGGATAGAGGCCTGCAAAGGCGGCGAGCCTGCCCAAGCAAACTTTGACTATTCGGGTCCGCTGACTGAAATGGTGCTTTTGGGTAATCTCGCAGTCCGTTCCGGTAAAAAGATTGAATGGGATTCAGAAAACATGCGCTGCACCAACGTCGCGGAAGCCAATAAACTGGTTCGCAAGAAATATCGCAAATACTAAGATCATGCATATCAAAAACACCATTAAGGCATCACTCCTTATTACGAATTGCTCGTTTTTCGCTGTGGCGGCCCTTGCTGAAAACAATCAAAACCTCAGTGCGCCGCCGGAAGCCGCGGCAACAAAAAGCTCCCCTTGGCAACCACTCTTCGCTGACGACTTATCCGATGCCGTTTTTCCTGAAGGGGTCTGGACAAGTTCAAACGGGCAAATCACAGCCAGCAAAGACCAGGTTATCTGGTCAAACAAGGAGTATGAAAACTTCGTGCTCGATCTTGAGTTTAAAAATGGCACGGCAGCCAACAGCGGCGTTTTGGTTTATGTAACGGACATTAAGCGTTGGGTTCCAAACTCTGTTGAAATTCAAATCACAGATGATTACTCGGAGCCGTGGGTCTCCAAAGACGGGACCTGGCGCTGCGGTGCTATCTTTGGCCGCCTTGCGGCCGCCGAAGCGGCAGTCAAACCCGCTGGCGAATGGAACCACTATACCATCATCTGCAAAGGCCCTTCCATTGACGTCATACTGAACGGGAAACACGTCACTTCAATGGACATGACCCAATGGACCTCACCCACGGAGAATCCTAACGGTAGCGCAAAGCCTAAATGGCTCAACAAGCCACTAAGCATGCACCCCACAAAGGGACGCATTGGGCTTCAAGGCAAACACGGCGGAGCCCCGATTTGGTTTCGCAATATAATGATCAAGGAGCTTTAAAACGTGTGTTGAGTGCACCAGAGGGCATCTGCCCGCGCTCCTACCGCGATCTGCTTCAGTGTCCCGCTCGACCCAACTAAATTCCGCCCGACTCTCACTGCACGTGGGACTCGACTTCCCAGTCTTTGTGCAAAGCTGTTAGAGCCTTAACGATATCCGGATTGGCTTCAGCAAGATTATTGTGTTCCGACAAGTCTATTGAGAGGTCTGAAAGAAAAGTTTCTTTATCCGTCTTGACGAGCTTCCATTGCTTATGGCGAACCGCCCACTTACCATACAGCTCCCAATGCCAGGTGTTGTGCGGAGCGCTTGCATCCACATCGGCAATCAAGTTTGTAATTGAGCGGCCATCTATTTTATGGTCTGGCAGCTTGAGTTCAACATACTCTGCAATGGTAGGAAACAAGTCCATACTCGTCACCCAATGGTCACGAATTTCCCCTGCGGGAATGACTGATGGCAGCGATAGGATACAAGGCACACGTATACCGCCCTCCCATAGTGTCCCTTTGGCGCCCCGGTAAGGTCCGGCACTCCCCCCTCCCCCAAAGGCACGCTCTTCAATTGAATGCCCATGGTCACTCATGAATACGACCAGCGTATTTTCGGCTAAATTCAAACGATCGAGCTCATCCAGGACTTGACCCACTTTATCATCCAGCGAAGTCACAAAAGCTGCGTAACGCTGACGATTCGCATCCTCCAAGTCCACATACATATCGACGAATCGTTGCTCTGCCTGCATCGGATAATGCGGAGTGTTCAAAGCAAAATAGAGGAAAAAAGGTTCATCCTGCTGCGCTTGCAAAAAACGCTTTGCTTCCCGGACCATTAAATCTGGAAAATATTCGCCAGATTCAAATACCTCGGTGCGATTGCGCCACAGGTCATGGCGGTTGGGGCCAGACCAATAAAAGAAGTGGGAATAATTATCAATACAGCCCCTTCGATGGCCAAAAAACTCATCAAAGCCTTGAGCCTGTGGGTCTGTCTCCGGCGTTTCCCCTAGATGCCACTTGCCAATCAATGAGGTGCGATACCCCGCTTCTTGAAAAAGTTCAGCAAGGGTAAACTGCGATCCGGGCATTCCCTTATAATCCGTATTGCGCGGAAGTTGCGCTCTGTGTGGGTATCGACCTGTCAATAAAGCCGCTCGCGACGGCGAGCATATCGCCGAGCCTACATAAAACTGCGTAAAACGCACCCCGCGATTCGCAAGCGCATCGATATTCGGCGTCAACAAATCATCTGAACCGTAGCAGTTGAGATCCACGCTACCCAGATCATCTGCAACAATCAACACCACGTTCGTGGGCCCCTGGGCAGAAAGCTCGAAGCCCAGCATACATGCCATGATCCACAAGGAGCTATACACGAATGTGTTAAAAATAAATCTAGACTTCATATCATATACATTCTTTCGCAAAAATCTGATGGCAAGCGCTTTGGTGACTACAGCTGAATAATAGTCAACAGCGGCACGGGCTAGGCTTGCCTAATATATGCATTCCACTGTGCACTAATTCAACCAACTGAGCAAATTATTTTAAATTGTAAGTATTATTGACCAAAACTCTAAAAAGGATCTCGACTGACCAGATTTCGATCCAGTGATCTTGCTGTTGAAAACCCCAAATCACCTAAAATTTTGCATTGCTACTATTGAAGCAAGTAGTAGTCTAAACGTTTATCCATTTGCTTTAGCCTGTCGCATGAAATGACCCCTACCCTCCCTTACTATTTTACGTCTTTCTGCCGATGGTACCTTTGTTGCTTGCTCTTGTTGCCTCTAACAGCAGTGAAAGCACAGGATAAAAGCTTGATCACTGGCCTATCCCTGGAGGCACTAGTAACCGCGGTTAGCGATAACGACACGGCCGATGTGCTTCCCTACCTGATGGAATTGGTAAAACGGAGTGAGGCCGAACCGAAAGCGGAACTCGTGCCGCTTCAGGAACAATGCTATTACTTACTGGCACGCCATCATTACAACCAATATGCCGAAACGCGGGGGCAACCCGATCGCAACGCCTGCTTCGACTTCGCAAATCGCCTGCTCGAACGCCACCCTTCCTCGGTACGTTGCGCAGAAGCCCTCACCTACAAAATTCAGATTTTGCTGGCGGAGAAACAGTGGAGTGAAATCAAGCCCATTCTGGAAGCGGGCCTGACGGGCATTGAGCAGGGGCAATATCCAGCCGCTTACCGCAACCGCTGGTTAACTAATCTTTGCCTGGTTCACGCTATCTTAAAAGAGTGGGTCATCGGAGAGCCCCGTTTCCGGCAACTCAACAACCTGACGCTCATTGATGATAAAATACGGGTTGAAGCAGCGATCTATTTGATTCGAAGCTACGAATCTCAAAATAAGCCGGAGATGATGCTCGAATTTATTCCGGTGCTGTCACGCGCCGGCAAAGACCGCTATGATCCCGAACTCAACCTTTCGCTTTTCAAACTCGGCAATCAATTTTCCGATAAAGGCGATTTCATAAAGGCGAACTACCTTTATTTCCTATGCTTAACGCTTGAAGACATCATAGCCTATAATGAGCAGATGCTGGCGGAGTTTGAGTCCCGCCGTAAATGGTACCTTATCCAAAAAGTCGATCTACCGGAAGACCTGAGCTACGAAATCGAGCAGACCAGCCGCTACATCGCTGAGCTGAAAAAACAGAAATCCTACACCTCCGCACTCAAATACCACCGGGCTCGAAACCTCGACCGCATGGAGCGTCGATACGATGCATTTTTTGCCTATCTTCGTCTCGTGCGCGAGCACCCTGAAGATGACAACGCCGAAATGTTTCACTATGCCGCCTTCATGAAGGCTAGTGACATTGGCTACGTTAAAGAGGTATTAGAACTCGGAGAAAGCTACCTGCAAGTGGCCGAATACCGGATTTATCGAACCGCCGTTTTTGTCAAACTCATCGCAGCCTACTTCCAGCTTGAAAACTACGAAAAAGTCCACTTTCACGGCCGTCAATTCATGCGAGAATATCCGGAACATGCTTATGCCAGCAATGTGGTTCACTACATGGGCTACGCATGGACACGACTGGAACAATTGGACACCCTAGAAAGTGAACTCGGAGCCTACCTGGAGGCATATCCGAACGCCCCGATGGGCCAGAGTGCGCACTATTGGATCGGGATTACGCAAGTCGTAAAGCAAACCTTTGAAAGTGCACGGAATCACTTCCAATTCGTGGTTGATAATTTCAAGAACGGAAACTTTTACGTCGATGCCCGTTTCCGGCTAGGGGTCTGTGACTTTGGCCTAGGTAACTATGCGGTTGCCGAAGAACGTTTCAATGAGTGGGTAAGCGACTATCCTGATAACCACTTGCGTGGCGAAGCAGAAGTCTTCCTCGGTGACATCGCCGCAATCAATGCCCAAGTTCCCGAATCACTCGCACATTATGCCAGCGTTGAGTCCTTTACCTCAAAGATGAATTTAATCGATCACGCTTACTTCGAGAGCTCCCGCCTTCTGGAAGCCAACGATCGTTTACAAGAAATCATTCCGCTCCTCGAGCGCTACTCAGATAAATTCAGCGAAGACGGGAATCTTTCACGTGCTATTTACCGTATAGGTGAAGTCCATGAAATACTCGGCGACCCCGCCCGCATGCTGGAGGCCTACTTCTCCGCCATTGAAAAATACGGCAACCAACTAGGAGCCGAGGGAGTAGATCCCATCCTAGTACGCTATGCCGAAAAATACGAATACTACCTTAGCCGCTACCAAGCTACGGTCGCCTTTCTGCAGGAAATTCTGGCGAACCAGGAATTTCGCATGCAAATGATACAAGATCGCAAAACTCTGCATCTGCACCGCCTCGAAAATCCCAAAATATCAAAGGAGGTCGTTGATTTACTCCTCCGCGACGAGACACTGCGTAAAGGTTTGAACCGCCGCGAGATTCCACAAACAGAGGAGGAAAAGGAACTGGGCACCCCCCCACGCTACGACCACTCGGTCCTGCCTGAAGCGCAGGCAATCCTTGAGGCGAAAGTCGAGGAATTACAAAACCTGCTGAATAACTTTCCAGCCAACCCACCCCGCGAGCGTTTTACCGAACTTTATTGGCTGGCTAGGGAAAAAAACCAACGCACCTTACTACTACGTCTTTTGGTAGTTTTTGATGCGCTGAAAATGCCGGCACCCGACAGCGTTAAATTAACCGTTAATGATCTGCCCGACGCCAGCCCTGCAACCTTGGCATGGATTGCGGACAAAATGCTCCAGCCCGAGCCAGAACTAGCACGGCTTGCCATAGCGAAAGTAATGGAGGAGCATCCCTTTTCCCTGGCAGTTCCTGATGTCCAGCAAGTGCAGGCGGAATTGCTTCTGCGCGACGGTGACCGCGATGCGGCGATTGCTTTACTTCGTCAAATCGTTGACGAGAATCCAGTCTGGCCAAAAGCTTCACTACTGGCCCTTCGAATTGGCGAACTCCTAACCGAGGCAAAGCAATATGACTTAGCCCTTGAACAGTATCAAAGCATTCTGCAGGTGCGTGACTGGCGCGGACCGGCCTGGGCCGAAGCGTGCTATAAAATCGGCCAGTGCTTCGAGGCTCGCAAGGAAAGCCTTAAAGCACACGGCTACTACGAGCGGACCTATCTCTCCTACCGCCAGTTTCCCGATTGGGCCGGCATGGCTCTTTATGCCGATGGCAAGCTCCTCGAAGCGATGAATGAACCGGAATCCGCCAAAAGCGTATATCAGGAGTTCATGGCGCTTCCCAACGCAGAATCTCTCCGTAACTTCAAAGAGGTGAAACGCCGCTATGAATCACTTAACATCTAAACTAGTAACAGGCTTGGCGATTGCCGCTTTGTGCGTGCTTCCAAATGGCTCGGGTCACCTGTGCGCCCAAACCGACAGCAAGGCTGCTGCTCTGAAGGAAGCCAAAGCGCTTTTGACGCAACCACTCGATGTGGTTCAAATCAGAGGCAAATCCCAAACCAAGATCCGCTTAACCGGAATTCAGAATGAGCAGGTCATGTTTAGTATTGGTGAGGGGATGGGAGAAGCCTCTATCCCTCTTGATCAACTGGGTGAACTTTCTTTTCGCATCCAGACCGACAATGATTATAATAAAATTGTAGGTGCGATCGGCAACGAAACCTTGAACCCCCAGCAATTAAAAAGGATTCGTGAGCGCAATTTCCCAATGGTTCGCTTCTTGCCGATTCCTCCGGAGAATTGCTCCTTTCACGAATCCGTAAAAAGACTCTTCGAAGCTTTGATTCTCGCCAAGAGCTACGAAGAAGCACTGCTATTGCTTCAAAACATTGATCTCAAGCAACTAGACCCTGAATTTGAGGATCTGGCAATTCGGCTGTCCAGCGATCTTGCCGACGCCGAGATTTATGACCTGGCCTCCGCAGCGCTACTGGAGATCCCTATAGAAACAATCAACCTCGGCAACCTGAATGCCGCCCTAAAAACGGCCGGCATCATCCGCGACCACGGCAATTACGAGTCCGCAAAGGCGCTTTACGACCGCTTGGCAAGCAACCCCGAGAACCAGGATCGGGAAGCGGTCTTTTGGTCCTTTTACTGTGGTAACTTTTTGGGAATGTTCCAGGATGACCACCACTTTCGCCAGCAGGTCGAGCAATTAAAACCGGGCGAACCGCTGTTTTCGCTGCAACAACTCATTCTCGGTACCTACTACTTCGAGCGGGAGCAATGGCCACTCGCCATAAAAACAATCAGCGAAGGGGTAGCCTATGCCCGCCCTACTGACTCATGGATCGCCGAACTTATGTATCGTTCGGGCATGGCCTATGAAGCCATTGAGGAAAAAGAGATCGCCGCTGCGGTTTATGATGAAACCGCCAAATTCTTCTCGTCCTCAAAATGGGCACAACTCGCCCGTGAAGCCTACCACAGACTACAACCTTAACATTAATCAGAATTATGAATAGAAAATCCCTAATCTCTAATCGCAGCTTCCGCATCCTTCTTCTATGGATCTGCCTCGCTTGCATGCCCTTTACTGCAATGACGGCCCAAGATGCCGAGCCAGCCACTGCTGAAAACAGCGAAGCAACCGCTTCAAAGGACGCCACCCTGATGGGCGCCTTCAAACAAGGCGGCCTTGCAATGTATCCGCTCCTCGTCTTTTCCGTAGCGACTATGGGTTTGGTCATCTACAATGGACTCTACGTTCGCGAAAAAGTGATCATCAACCAGGCCACCATCGACAATAATATAAAACCGGCCATCGATAAGCTTGATATTGCCGCCGCAATCGAGGCCTGTGATCAAAACAAGGGACCGGTGATGAATATTCTGCGCAGTGGGCTGGAAACCACACAACGCGGCAAGTTCAATCCCGAGAAAATCGATCAGGCTTTCAACGAAGCAGCTTCGGTGGAATTGGCGCGTCCCTTTGTTTTCGTCAACTACTTGCAGGTGATTGCATCCGTCTCTCCAATGGTCGGTCTCCTCGGAACGGTCAGTGGTATGGTGAAGGCCTTCCGCACCATCTCGGAACAGGGAATGGGGCGCCCCGAGTTGCTTGCAAACAATATTTCCGAAGCGCTGGTCACCACCGCAAGTGGTTTGCTCGTAGCTATCCCAGCCTTGATTGCTTACTTCGTCTTTAAAAATAAATACGGCAAGATTGCGGCCTCTGTTTCACAAGTCCTTGGGCGCACCCTTCGAGACCTCAGCGAGCGCCACGAAAACCAGTCCAATTCCGCAACTTAAACCTTATCTCGAATGAAATGGGAATTACCAGATAGCGACGACGAACCCGATCTCACTCCGATGATCGACATCGTCTTCCTTTTGATCGTTTTCTTTATGACGGTTGCCAACGTAGTAACCACTCAAAAGAAACCGATCGCGGTTCCGGTAGCTTCAAATGCCAATGTGCCGGAAACACAGGAAAATCGCGAGGTCATCACTGTGGTTCCCGATGGTCAGATTTATCTTGGCGCCCAGGAAGTGACCCTTGAAGACCTCAAGGCCATTGTGGTGGAAGGCTTGCGCACTGTAAGGGATTATCAAGTGCTCCTGCGGGTCGACTCTCTCACCCCCTTCACGCACACCCGCGATGTCATGACCGCCTGTGCTGAAGTCGGTGCGGTCGACATCATCTTCGCCACCTATCAAAGCGACAAATAGCACGATATGAAAGCGACCGATACCTATTTGAAGACTAAAGACCGCGTCGATCTCACCGCTATGATCGACGTGGTTTTCCTCCTCCTGATCTACTTTATGGTGACGACTACCATTATCAAGCAAGAGGCTGATCTGGGGATTAAGCTACCCACCAGTGTTCCTGCAGCGCCCGACACCCCCCTACCGGAAGAACACCTAGTGGACATTTTGCATGATGGCGGGATTCTTTTCAATGGCGCACCGCTGGGCGAACCAGTCGGCTTCCAACTGCCTGAACTGGTTGGCTTGCTGACACAAATTCGCGCCTCTTCCGAGCGGGCAGGCTTTAAAACCCTCATTCTTATTAATCCCGATGAAATGACCGAGCAACAGTCGATCGTCAATGTAATGAACGCCTGCGTTGAAGCTGACGTCACCTCTGTCACCTTCGCCTCCGGCGAGTAATCTATTCTCCCTAAATCATGTCCGACACCCGTCCATTTTACCTTCGCTGGTTTACCAAAACCCGCCTGACAATGGTGATTGGTATCAGTCTAGCCATCCACTTTCTGATTGGTATCTTTTTTGGAGGGGTCGTTATTTTTGACCTCCTCAATGCCCCCGAACCGCAACTGGAGTCCCCACCCATTCCCGAAAGTATTGACCCTATGAAGCGGGAATATAAAATCAAGATGAAGCGTTCTCAGCAACAGTCTGCCGCGCCACTTCCTATTCCAATCATAGCTGAAATCCCTTCCAACCTCAGTCTCGAGAATATCGACCTCAACCTTTCCAACCCCCGTAGTGACGTCCGGATTCGCGGCGCAGGAGACGGCGACGGCACCGGAAAAGGTTTTGGTGATGGCTTTGCTGATGGCTCCGGATTCGAACTGGATATTAAGATCGATTTCTTTGGAATTTCAGGCGGCGGCAAAAACATCGTTTTTGTTATCGATCTGTCCGATTCACTTGCGGAAAGTGGTAAAGAAAAAATCATGCGGGCAGAGGCCAGTCGTGTGCTAGAAGAATTACCGGTAGAGGTCAATTTTGGGCTAATATTCTTTGCAGGACCGAGTTGGCCCGGCATGGATGACGTACGCGAGTCGGCCGATAATTGGGTTTCGAGCCCCCTGAGAAATTCTCCCAATAGCGACCCCGGATCATTCCGTCCAAAGAAGTGGAGTAAGCTACCCAATGCCCGATACTACAGCGCAGATTCCGCAGCACGCAAAAGAGCGATCAAAGCGGTCCGTGAGACCCCCACTCTATTCGGCACTATTTTTGATGTGCCTATGTTTATGGCCCTCAGCATGAATCCCACCCCCGACACCATTTTCTTCATGACTGATGGCCAATGCCCCGAAGAACGAGGAATCACGCAAATCAGACGCATGGTTAACCAACTCAAGCAGCAGGGTAAAAATGTTCCAGTCATCCACACCGTCGGATTAGGGATCGCAGCCAATTCGCACCTGGACCAAATTGCCAGGCTGGGAAAAGGTGAATCGAGATACGTTACGCCTCAGGAGTATCAGCAAAAATATGGAAATTCCAATATTGCGCCGACCAAAGATCCCAGATTTGAAACGAGTCAAGTGATTCCACAAGTTCCAAGCAATGACTACCCCATCGAATTTGAAATCAAATAAGAAATAAGACCGCTATTTACTAGCTCATCGGAGGCCTCGATCCTACCGGTAATACATGCTTTACACTGACCGTTCGTTCGATTCTAGCTGCCAGTCGTCAAAATGAAGAAACGTTTATTTAATTCTAACGCCCCCCTATTCTAAGGAAGCTATGTACCGAAACCTACCGTTTTTCATTTTTGCAGTCTTGCAAGTTTTACCCCTCAACGCTTCAACCTTGCTTGCTTCGCAGAAGCAGGCGACGCGACCCAATATTATCTTCATCCTGACGGATGACCAGCGTTACGATGCCCTAGGCTTCATGAAACGCATACCGTGGCTGGAGACGCCACACCTGGATCGGCTTCGTGCCGGAGGAACCCATTTTACCAATGCCTTCACGACGCATTCACTCTGCGCTCCATCTCGCGCTGGTTTCCTCACCGGCATGCACTCGCACCACAACGGCATCACTACAAACCAAGAAGGCCGTGAGCTCAATCCGTCAAAGACACCCACTTTTGGTCAGCACCTTCAGGCGCATGGCTACGATACCGCTTTCATCGGAAAGTGGCACCTCGGCGACTTCGACGATCCGCGTCCTGGCTGGTCCTACTGGTGCAGCTTCCGCGGTCAAGGTCGCTACGACAAAAACATACTCAATATCAACGGAGAACGGATTCTAAAGGTCGGGTATGTAAGCGATGTTCTGACGGACTACGCAATCGACTTCATACAGCGCGAACGCGACGCACCCTTTATGGTGTATCTATCACACAAGGCGGTGCACCAGCCCTTCAGTCCTGCTGAACGTCATGCTGGCCAATATGCCGGCCTGCCACTTCCAGAGCCGATCAACTGGACGGACGACATGGCAGACAAACCTGCCTGGCAACGAGAGCTGGCTCTCCCACCTGAACGTAGCATGCGCATCCGCCGCAAGAACCCACTGCCCATTCCCGAAGGCCGCAAGGCCCCGCCCTGGTCACCCCAAGCGGGTGCCGGTCAGCAGCGCGATTATTTACGCTCCATCTCGGCAGTGGATGATGGCGTCGGTCGGATTCTCGACCTGCTGGAAGCACGGGGTGAATTAGAAAACACCATTATTGTTTTTGCGGGCGACAATGGATACTTCCATGGCGAACACGGCTTAGGAGACAAGCGCCTCGCCTACAACGAATCGATGCGCATCCCCTTCATCATGCAGGGACCCGGGGTGAAACCTGGCTCTACCGTAGATGACATTATCCTCAACCTCGACCTCGCACCTACCTTTCTTGAAGCCGCCCAGGTTGAGATTCCTGAAAATATTCAGGGACGCTCGCTGTTGCCACTTGCCCGCGGAGAGACCCCTTTAGACTGGCGCACTGCTTTTCTCTTCACCTACTGGCGGGACCTTATCACCAATATACCCCGAATGACTGCGGCACGCAGTTTAGATGCATTGTATGTCAATTACCCCGATGGCGATAGTATCGACGAACTCTATGACCTCGCATCCGATCCAGGTGAGCAGGCAAACCTCGCTACTCTGAACGAGGCGATACCCTTGCGCGAAAAAATGCAACAAACGCTGGAGCAGTTGATGACTGAAGCCGATTACCGCGCCGTGGTTCCGCGCCCCGATGCCGAGGCGCTCAATGGTCGGCCTCTGGGGGTCATGCTCGACAAAAACTTTGGCGCTGAGGGACTGTCCTGTACGGGTTCCACCGCGGGAAACATTCCCATGTCGCACAAACTCGACCCCCACTTCGGTTGCATGATCCTCGAGACGGTTGTCACTCCGGAATCTAACGGCATTATTCTCTCTATGGGCAAACGGGTTTCCGGATTTTTCTTCTTTATCGAAAAGGGCGTACCCGGCTTTGGCTTCAGTGCCGGAGATCGCTTTCACGCACTCGACGGTGATGCCGATTGCCTTGGGCGAAAGACCCACCTCTTGGTTGAAATGGACAACTACACAAGCGAAGCCCGTTTCTTCGTAAACGGCGAACTCGTTCAGACAGAAACAATCTACTGCAAGCTACCGGAATGGAACCGAAATTTTGGTGATATTTACCTGGGATCCGACCCCGAACCTTTAGTCGATCCTTACGATCTGTCCAAGATGGGCGGATTCAAGGGCACTATATGGAACTTTAAAATACAGCGCAAACGGATGACGTTCAAAGCGCTTGAGAGTTACGCACGCCAGCAAAGCGCCGCGGCACTCAAACGCTGAACAATGCCGCCAATTCATCGAATGAAACTTATAATTTTATGCTTCTTCGTAAGCACTTTACTCGGTGCCGTTCAAAAACCGAATATCATCTTCATCCTATGCGACGACCTGGGATACGGTGATCTGGCAATCAACGGTCACCCCTACATCAAATCTCCGAATATCGATCGCCTCTCGAGAGAAGGGCTCACCATTCAGAATGCCTACATGAGCTCCGCCTGGTGTGCTCCAAGCCGCTACGCACTGATGAGCGGTCGCTATCCCGCACACTATTTCCAAAAATCGCTCACGATGAATCCTGCAGCGCCCAACCTATATCGCACCTTGAAAAGCGTCGGTTATACCACCGCTCATTTCGGGAAATGGCATATGAGCGGGAAAGGAGCGGATGCCCCGTCGGTCCCTGAGTATGGGGTGGATGAGAACTTCATCCATAACGGCAAAGAGGAAGGTTGGACCCAGGAAGCGCGCCAGCAACCGCACTGGCGTGAAAATACGACTCAGTATTACGTTGATCTGGCGATTGATTTCATCGAACAACAAAAGTCAACGGATTCGCCATTCTACCTAAACCTGTGGGTTTATCCGACGCATTCCTACATTGATCCGCGCCCTGACATGCTGGAGCCCTATCGCGACCTGCAGGTCAGCATCCGTGATTTTGAGAACCCCCTCATGCGAGACTTTCTCCAATGGATTGGCACACAAGGTGACCTCCAAGCTGCTATGCGAGCCTACTGTTCGGATGTAACAGAATTGGATAAGCAGATCGGACGCCTGATGCAGGCGATCCAAGCTGCCGGGATCGACGAAAACACCTTGATCCTTTTCTCCAGCGATAACGGACCACCCCCGCTCGGCGGTGTTGACAACCGCAATCAATTGGCCGAGCGCATTAAGGAACAACCTACCTTGGTTAACTGCGTAGGCTCGTCCGGACCGTTTCGCGACCGTAAGATTTCCCTATACGATGGCGGAACAAGAGTACCCTTTTTTGTGCGCTGGCCCGGTAAGGTGCCCGCTCAAACAATCGACTCCCAAACAATCTTTACCGGAATCGACCTGCTTCCAACCATAGCCAGTCTAGTTGGAGCGCCAGTCCCTCAAAATCTCGACGGTGAAAACTTGCTTACCGCTTTAACAGGACAGAGTAAAATACGCGCCGCCCCCCACTATTGGAACGATCGACCGGGTTGGACCGCCCTGCGCGACAAGCAGTGGAAAGCTCATTTGCGGAAAGGAAAAATTCGGCTTTTCAACATTCTTGATGACCCCTCCGAGTCGCAGGATTTATCGCAGCGTCTCCCGGAAAAAGCCGCGCATTACGAATCACTACTCAGTTCCTGGGAAGCGAAAGTACTCAGTCCGAAGTAGCTATTTTGTATACTCTAACCTTCTTGGAGGGTTCCCGCTACTAACCGACTCGAATGGGCCCTATATCAGTAAATTGATTGACCCGTCTGTGCGCCCTTATTGCGCAGGAATTGTGCCGTATTCATGCGCCCATTGGCCAAGGCCTCATCCAGAGGTGTTTGGCCTAAATCATTGAGCGCATTTACCTTTGCACCATTGGCAATAAGCAGTTCACTGACCTCACACGCATGCTTTTCATAATAACTTCGCGCCACCTGGTGCAATGCGGTTTCTCCTGATTTAGAGTGATGTGGTTGCTGATCCTTAATCATACTTCCCGCAGTAAGCTTCACATTTGGATCCGCACCTTTGGCAAGCAGTAGCTTCGCTAAGTCCAGGTAGGCCTCATCACCAGCTTGAGCCGCCCCATGCGTCGCTGAAAACAAAAGGGTCTTTCCCGTGTGCCGAGTCTTGGCATTTACGTCCGCTCCTGCATCTATGAGTAGTTGAGCGTGCTCCTTATTACTCGCAAGGTGCAAGGGGGTATAATGTAAATCACACAATGCCCTGACATCAGCTCCCCGCTCGATCAAGAGCCTTATCATTTCTAAATTTTTTCCCCGCCAATCCTCATTTACAGCATGATGTAGTGGCGTCATACCCGGTTCATCCTGCAAGTTAATATTACCGCCATTATCGAGAAAATCCTGAACTGCGATTTGGTCGCCTCGGCAAACTTCACTTAGAAAATTTGATTCCTTCTTTCCAAGGTAAATGGAATCAATATGCGGACCACAACTGCTCAAAAGTAACAGTGCGACTATGTAAATTTTTTCATATGAAAGAGACTTGTACACCGTATAACTTATAAATTATTTGAATTAGATCGCAGGCTAGTTGGGCTTGGGTTGAATTCGCCTTATTTGAGCAGCTGCATTTTTGGTGATTTTTGCCCAGCACTACTTAAAATTCCCAGATTATTAAACTCCCCAAATGGGCGACCGGGAATCTCGCCGATGTATTCGGACAGACGTTCCTTGAGTTTTTCTGCTACCTCAGGCATCTGATGATAAAGATTATTTTTTTCCTTAGGATCGTTGGCAAGGTAGTAGAGCTGGTCGTCGTCGTAGTAGGTCGTGTGGGTATTGGCTGCCAACGAACCCAGTTGACGATTATTCACGTAGTATGGACGCGGCTCGGTAAATCGACCGGTCGCTTTGTTACCTTCAAGGCGTTCCCAACGGTAACCCGAGTCAATTTTTTCATATATTTCTGGGCCGTAACGCACGGCCACGTATTTATAATCCTTAGTACGCACGGCCCGCGCGTAGCCGATCTCGCAGAAGAGCGCATCCCTTACCTGCCTCTGACTCCCCTTGATGACCGGCAATAGGCTCACGCCATCGACCGCACGGGTCGGCAGGCTTGCCGCGCCCGCAAGCTCCAACAGAGTCGGCCCAAGGTCGACATGGCTGACAAGTTCGTCGTAGACCCGCCCGGGGGAACGGATGCCATTTGGCCAATTCATGACCAAGGGCACCCGCATACCTAAATCATAAAGAGAGGATTTTCCCCAAACCAAAGGTCCGCTAATGGTCTTCTCCCCATGGTCGGCGGTAAACAGGATCAGCGTGTCATTACGAATCCCATGTGTATCGAGTTTCTTTAGGATGGCAGCCAGCGAGTAATCGAGCCAGGTCTCACGAGCGGAAACAAGATCCTTACCCGCCGCCTTCACTTCATCAATAATCTCCGCTCGCGTGGGCATAAAGGAATAGTCTTCCTTGGGTCGGTAGCCCGCGCTGGTATAGCGATTATCGGCACTTAGGGTCTTACTCAGGTTGTTGCGTACCGGACCGTGGGTAATGGTCGGAGCCATGTAGAGAAAGAACCGTTCATCCTTATTCTCATCGATAAAGTCGAGCGCCCCTTTTGTAATCCATTCCTGATTGTGAACATCCAAGGCATCGTTGTAGAGTTCCTTGAGGTTTGCTTTGTAGTAGCTCTCTACATAATCAAATCCAAAAGATCGCATGCGCTGACTGAGGACGCGGTGGTTATGCCGCATTTTCGCATTGGTCGTTGCATCAGTCCGAGGGTCGGCATTTTTGGGGTATATCAGCAAGCCCTTGGCAGCCCAGTTGACGGTATGTATCAGATCGTCATCAGTGAAATGGCCCTTACCCACCATTCCAGTCCGATAACCCGCTTGTTGCAGCCACGCGCCGAGGTTCTGGTTGTCGCGCTCGAGTTCGGTATCGGAGACTGCAAAACGCCCGAGGGTGCCAAGGGGATAACGTTGTAAGAATTGCTCACTGGTGTTGCGCGAAGGCCATCGGCTTGTCATCAGCGCGTAACGTGAGGGGCCACAAACGGTGGAGGCCGCAAAAGCTTGCGTAAATCGAAGGCCGGTGGTCGCCAAACGATCGAGCGTGGGGGTTAGGCAGTCACGACCCTCAAAAGCAAAGAAGCTATCGCCTGCCATGTCATCGACATTGACAATAATAATATTGGGGCCTTTGGCGGGCGTCTGAGCGACCACTTCATAATAAAGCGAGTTTGGGCCAACTACCAATTGAAGCTTGCGATTGGCAGGTAAGTCAAAGTTGCGGGTGCGCAAGCCACCGGTGCTCCCCGTCAGGGAACCATAACGTGCCAGAACAAATTGATCCCCCAAAGCAAAGTTGCCACGGTAATTGGAGCCATCGAGGATCCACTCCGATCCGAGTTCGAGGTCCAGCTTGCCTGCATCGAGTTCCAATACACCACTACCTCCTGTGTCCGGCAAGGTCACTAGCGTGGTGGTGCGCCCTATCTTAAATTCACCCTGGCCTCTGTGATAAAGGGAGGCTTTTGAGCCCTCGATTCTTAAGTGGGTCATAGACTCCAGCCTTTCGCCCAGACGAAAAGACAGAACCGGCATACTGGCTCTACCCCGCAAGACTAAAGAACCATCGCGTACATCGAGCGCAATTGGCCTTGCCAAGGGACGATCCAGGAGCACTTCGTAGCCATCAATTACGGCATCGCCGTCTGCGGGAAGCTTGCCAGAATTCCAGTTGGACGCGGTTGACCAGCGATTATCGGACCCATTGTTATTAAAATTTACAGCACTGGCAGCGACAAGCAGCGAAAAATAGAGCGAGGCGACTGATGTATATTTTAATTTAAATAATAGCATTGATAAAGTTAGTTGATTTTCAGGATAAAATTCTAAGCTTTGCGTCAATCTGTGAATTGTAGCGTTTTTCTTGTTAAAATTCTGCCAGCTATCTGCTGCTATGATACAAAAAAGGCCGCCCTATTATCAAAGACGACCTTTTGTAAATGCTATGTTTAAATTAGCATTAGGCGTGTCTGCGACGAAGCACAACCACTGCCATTGCAAATAAACCGCTTATGATGGCGTAAGTGCTGGGCTCGGGAACTACATCGAAGCTGAAGCCCTGCAAACCAGCACCACCAGGATTACCACTAATTGTGCGAAATGTCATTGCTTCGCCCGCTGAAAGAGAAATTCCAGTGCCATCAATGGTGCCCGAGGCTGAAGTATTTGGAATCAATTGCTCTACCACGGTACCGGTAGTATCTTCCACACCAAAGGATGAGCCCCCATTCGCTAAGCGATTATCATAGGAAAAATCAACGAGGTTCAGTGCAAAACCAGAGACAGCGGTTGAAGTTCCAGAAACGGTGAAGGTGATAAATTCGCCGTTCTCCAGAGCATTAGCGTTACCTTGAGCTTTCGTAGATAATACCGACCCGGTTCCTGCATTGCCATAATCAGTAGGCCAAGTAAGTAATGCATCAGCAGAACCTGAGTAGGTAAGGGTAAATGAAGTGTTGAAAAGTGCAGACGCAGTCGTAGTACCCGCACTCGCATTATCAATTTGATTCCATCTGGCGGCGCCTCCTGTGTCAAAAATAGCGTCCGACGCAATGCTACCCGACCCATCAATAGTGTATGTGATCGAGAAATTAGCTGTGCTATTTACAGCGAATTGCTGCGCGCTAGGAGACAAGTCGACATTAAAACTTGTCGTAACCTGACCATGTGAGACAAATGCGGTAGTCACGCAGGCCGTAAACGTAATTAATAAGTTTCTCATGAATATAGGGGTTATAGTATTAGCAAGGGGGTGATAGTTTAGTTAATCGTTTTTTCAAACTTGCTCACATGATTCAATTAATCTATTCGCGATGCAAGCATTTTTTTTTGTTTTTTTTTTAATGCATTGCAGTCGTCTCAC
>Ga0209119_1001643_pt1 | contig 21664 bp, 19 predicted proteins | sample COG_03_FD_184747 | JGI IMG/M metagenome (GOLD analysis project Ga0209119, IMG submission 184747) | Pelagic Microbial community sample from North Sea - COGITO 998_met_03 (SPAdes) (version 2) | ecosystem: Environmental > Aquatic > Marine > Neritic zone/Coastal water | place: Helgoland, sampling... | reverse complement strand
CTGCACCCTGCACCCTGCACCCTGCACCCTGCACCCTGCACCCTGCACCCTGCACCCTGCACCCTGCACCCTGCACCCTGCACCCTGCACCCTGCACCCAAACCATCAGAGCTCGAATCCATAGAGGCTTTGGCGATCAATCGGACTCCGCTTAGGATTGCAGTGATTTTCAGAGAGAGCGAACAACTGTTTGAGCGAAGCGAGTTTTGTGAGCGCTGGAAATCGCAGCAATTCTGGAGTCGATCGCCAAAGTCTCTATGGATTTGAGCGGACGGCACAAGTTATCAGCAAGCGCGAATAAAACAAAAAGGGATAAATCAAAGGGGGAAATATGGCGGTGACCCTCACCAGCCACACCTCGGCACACAGCGTAACCACTACCGTTGCTCCCTTCCGGGCCTGGCGGGGTTCGCGGCTGGCTGTTGCGAGGGGACCAGTGAGGGCCACCATTGAAGCGCGGGATTATCACGGGTTTGCCGCACAAGTGCAACAGCTCCACAGCGAAAAAACCGGTATTAAGCGCAGAAAACGCAGCCAAGCCCAGATCAAAATAGCCCATAAATTGATCACTTTTAATGTGGTTAAATTTCATCGGTTCGTTACACTACAGCTTGATCTCGGAAACAAAACCATAAAAACGGATTTCTATAAATGAGTCACTTCCCGACAGCCACCCAGCCCCATATCGCAACTCGCTCATTTTTTAGACCCAATCCCATCAAAGCAATAACCGCGCTGTTATTACTGACACTACTCACCAGCTGTGGTGGCGGCGAAAACAACGTCAGCACAGGCAACCGCAGCGGCACCCTACACTGGGGCAATGGCACCGAACCCCAAAGCCTCGACCCCCATATAGCCACCGGCGTCCCCGAACATAAAATCATCGTCGCCCTGATGGAAGGCCTAGTCCTCAAAGACAGCAAAACCCTCGAACCGCGTCCCGGCGTCGCCACCTCCTGGGATATCAGCGAAGACGGCCGCGTCTACACCTTTTACCTGCGCGAAAACGCCCGTTGGTCCAATGGCGACCCACACAACGCTCATGACTATGTCTGGTCCTGGTGGCGCGCCCTGCAACCAGCACTGGGCAACCTCTACGCCTACATGTACTTCCCCATCGCAAACGCCAAAAAATATTACGAAGGGGAAATCAGTGACTTCGAACAGGTCGGCGTCAAAGCCCTAGACAACCATACCCTCCAAGTCACCCTTAACAACCCAACCCCCTACTTTCTGCAACTGCTCGACCACTACAGCCTCTACCCAGTGCATCGCGCCACCATCGAAAAATTTGGCGACGCCGATCAGCGCGGCACCCGCTGGACCTACGAAGGCAACATAGTCGGCAATGGCCCCTTTCAACTATCTGAATGGAAAATTAACCGCCGGGTAGTGGTCGAGCGCAATCCCCACTACTGGGATGCCGAAAGCATCAGACTGAATAAAATCATCTTCTACCCCATCGAAAATGCCGTCACCGTCGAACGTATGTTCCGAGCAGGGCAACTGCACTACAGCGGCACAGTGCCCGCAGATAAAATCGCCACCTACAGAGAGCGCAACGACCCTGCCCTGCATATAGCCCCCTATCTTGGCGTCTACTTCTACCGCATCAATACCCGCGTGCCGCAGCTGCAAGATAAGCGGGTCAGACGCGCTCTGGGCATGACCATTGACCGCGACAAGATAAGCGAACGGATACTTAAAGGCGGACAGATCCCCGCCTATACCATCACTCCGCCGGGCACTATGGGCTACTACCCGAAAAGTGATTTAGCCTTTAATCCCGAGGCCGCCCGAGAGTTACTGGCCGACGCCGGTTACCCCAATGGCGAAGGTTTTCCGACTACGGAAATCCTCTACAACACCAGCGAAGGCCACCGCAAGATCGCCGTGGCTATTCAGCAGATGTGGAAAAAACACCTCAATATAGATGTCAAACTGCTCAACCAAGAATGGAAAGTCTATTTAAACAGCGTCACCAGCCGCGACTATGAAATCGGCCGCGCCGGCTGGATCGGCGACTATGTTGATCCCAACAACTTCCTCGATATGTTTCTCTGCGATGGCGGCAACAACCGCACCGGCTGGTGCAACCCGGAATATGATCAGCTGATACTCAAAGCCGCGCCGGAAGCCAAAACCCACGCCGAGCGTCTGGCTATATTTAATCGTGCCGAGACTATGCTGCTCGACGATATGCCAGTGATTCCGATCTACATTTACACCTCGAACAATCTGGTGAATACCTCGGTAAAGAACTTTAATGACAATATTCTCAACCAGCCGTCCTTTAAAGAAATCTACCTCGAAGCTGACCCAGCAGATGCAGGAGTGAAAAACTAATGTGGCGATTTGCCCTCAACCGTCTGCTACAAGCTATTCCGGTACTGCTAATCGTTATCAGCGCCACCTTTATGCTGGTGCACTCGGCACCAGGCGGGCCTTTTTCCGCCGAAAAAAGCGTGCCGCCAGAGGTGATTGCGGCTCTGGAAGCCCAATACAATCTCGACCAACCGCTGTGGCAGCAATACATCAGCTACCTAGGCGACGTGGTGCAGGGTGATTTTGGCCCCTCGTTTAAATACTCGGGACGCACAGTCAATGAACTGATCGCCGCAGGCATACCCGCCACCGCGGAGCTGGCATTCTACGCAATGATGGTTGCGCTGATTATTGGTGTCAGCGCCGGTGTCGCCGCCGCCATGCGACCCAACACCATGCAAGACTATGTACCCATGTCCGCGGCCATGCTCGGCATCTGTATGCCCTCGTTTTTATTGGGGCCATTATTGGTGCTGATATTTGGTATCTATCTGGAATGGCTACCGGTCTCCGGCTGGGGTGATATGCCGGGAGATAAAATTATGCCCTCGATCACCTTGGGCACCGGATACGCTGCCTATATAGCGCGACTCTCTCGCGGCGGCATGCTCGAGGTGCTGTCTCAGGACTATATCCGCACTGCCAGAGCCAAAGGCCTATCAGAGCGCGTAATCATCTTTAAGCACGCAATGCGCGGCGGCCTGATCCCAGTAGTCGCCTTTTTAGGACCCGCCTTTGCCGGCCTCTTGGGCGGCTCCTTTGTAGTGGAAACCATTTTCCAAATTCCCGGACTCGGACGCTTCTATGTCCAGGCGGCCTTTAACCGGGATTACACCATGATCCTCGGTATGACCATCTTCTTCGCCACATTGATTATTCTGTTTAATCTGCTCTCGGATATGCTCGCCATCTGGCTTGACCCGAAACTGCGTCATCAAGCTCGGGGGAATAACTAATGGGCCTGTTTAAAGCCTCAGAACAAAATCAAGAGCAAGAACAAGGCACCTCACTGTGGAAAGATGCCTGGATCAAACTGAGTAAAAACTATCTGGCGCTATTTGGCCTGAGTATTTTAGGCCTGCTCTGCCTGGTCTCTATACTCACTCCTTGGATCGCGCCCTATGGTTACGAAGAACAAAACCTGATTCTCGGGGCCACCCCACCGTCCCTAGCACACTGGTTAGGCACCGATATCTTTGGCCGCGATATGCTCACCCGCATTATGTATGGCGGCCGTGTCTCCCTCACCGTGGGCTTTATCGCCACCGCAGTAGCGTTGATAATCGGCGTGCTCTGGGGCGCCATCGCTGGATTTGTTGGCGGCCGAGTGGATGCGGTGATGATGCGTATTGTCGATATTATGTACGCCCTACCCTTTATGATTTTTATCGTGCTGCTGATGGTGGTGTTTGGGCGCAATATTCTGCTGCTGTTCCTGGCCATTGGCGCAGTCGAATGGCTGACTATGGCGCGGATTGTTCGCAGCCAGGTGATGTCCCTGCGCAAGCAGGAGTTTGTCGAGGCTGCTCACTCTCTGGGCCTGTCTCAATGGACCATTATTCGTCGCCATATTATCCCCAACACGCTAGGCCCGGTGATTGTTTACACCACCCTGACCATCCCCAGCGTCATGCTACTGGAAGCCTTTCTCAGCTTTCTTGGGCTCGGCATTCAACCGCCACAGAGCTCCTGGGGTCTGCTGATTAATTACGGCGTCGAAACCATGGAGGAGTACCCCTGGCTGCTGATATTCCCTGGTGTGACACTGTCCCTGACTCTGTTCGCACTTAACTTTCTCGGCGATGGCCTGCGCGATGCCCTCGACCCCAGAACCTCAAAGGATTAATTGATATGGCATTACTTGAGGTAAATGGGCTAAGTATCTATTTTCACAGCAGAAATGGTGTAGTGAAAGCCGTGGATGACGTCAGCTTTACAGTCGACGCCGGCGAGACCCTGGCGATTGTTGGCGAGTCCGGTTCGGGAAAATCCGTCACCTGTTACAGCCTGCTCGACTTGCTGCCGAAGCCACCGGCCAAAATTGAAGCGGGCACGGCCCTATTTGATGGCATTGATCTACTGAGTTGCGATGCTGCACAGATGCGACGCTTTCGCAGCAATGATATTGCGATGATCTTCCAAGACCCCATGACCTCACTGAATCCCTTTATCAGTATTGGTGAGCAGCTGATTGAACCGCTTATTTATAACGAGGACAAAAGCGCTCGCCTGAGCCGTTCTGATGCGCGTCTGCGCGCCATAGAGCTACTCGATGAAGTGGGTATTATCGATTCGGAACAGCGCTTTGACTGCTTCCCCCATGAGTTTTCAGGCGGTATGCGCCAGCGGGTCATGATCGCCATGGCGCTGATCAACGAGCCGCGGCTACTGATCTGTGACGAGCCCACCACAGCACTGGATGTGACTATTCAGGCGCAGATCTTGGCACTGATTAAAACATTGCAGCAAAAGCGCGATGTGGCGGTGATCTTTATTAGCCATGACCTAGGCGTGGTTGCCGGTATTGCCGACAAAATAATCGTTATGTGCGAGGGTACGGTGCGCGAGGCCAATGATGCGGAGGGCATCTTCTATCGCACTGAAGATGATTACACGAAGAAATTATTAGCCGCAATTCCCGAGGGCGCCAAGGTTATGCCCAACCGCGCTCAGGTGGATAATCCGCTGATAAAGGTACAAAACCTGAAAACCTACTTTCGTGATTACAGCACTACTCCCGCAGGCCATATCAAGGCAGTGGACGGTGTTTCCCTAGAGATTCAGCGGGGTGAAATCCTCGGTTTGGTGGGTGAATCCGGCTCGGGCAAGTCCACCTTGGGGCGTTCAATTCTCCAACTCGCGCCAATCACCGCTGGCTCGATTCATTTTGACAGCATTGAACTCAACAAACTCAGCCCAGCTAAGCTAGTCCCCTGGCGGCGCAAGATGCAGATGATCTTTCAAGATCCCTATGCCTCGTTAAATCCCCGTATGACGGTCTACCAAACCTTGGCCGAACCGCTGCTCTATCACAGTCTGGCCAATGCCAAAAACATTGACCAGCAAGTGCAGCAGCTAATGGACGATGTAGGTCTGGCGCGGATTAATATGCGTAAGTATCCCCATGAGTTTTCCGGTGGTCAGCGCCAGCGTATTGCTATCGGGCGCGCTATTGCCACCAAGCCTGAACTGATTATTGCCGACGAACCAGTCTCGGCTCTAGACGTTACCATTCAGGCACAGATTCTCGATCTGATTCTGAATCTAGTGGAGAAGCATAACTTGACCATGATGTTTATCTCCCATGACCTCTCGGTAGTGCGCTATATCTCCGATCGGGTGGTAGTGATGAACAAAGGCGTGATAATCGAAACCGGTGACACTGAGGCGCTGTGGGCAGATCCCCAGCAACAGTACACACGAGATTTACTCGCAGCGATTCCATTGGCCGACCCAAAGTCTGAGCGCCTGCGCCGGCTTAGCCGTTAGCGCTCGATAGCACTAGGTTTAACCAACAATTATTCTAATAAAGAGCACAACTATGTCAGATATGTCAGACCTTGTTCAAAGCCACTATGCCGATGGCATCCTCTCCGTCAGCATCAATCGTCCAGATAAAAAAAATGCCCTCACCTCAGATATGTATGCCCAGTTAGCGGATATTTTTGATCATCGCGCCACTCATGAAGACGTCAATGTGGTGGTGTTCTCAGGTGGCAAGGACTTCTCTGCCGGCAATGATTTGGAAGATTTTCTCGCCCGGCCACCGGCCGTTGAGAACGGCGCAACAGCCCCAGTATGGGAATTTATGCGTGCCCTCTCCACCTGCCCAGTGCCGGTTATTGCCGCCGTCGATGGGTTTGCGGTGGGTATAGGTACGACCCTGCTATTGCACTGTGAATTTGTTTATTCGACGCCCAGCACGGTGTTTATGCTGCCGTTTATCAATTTAGCGGCGGTACCTGAGTTCGGCTCGTCGCTGCTGCTGCCGATACGCACAGGCTATGTTAAAGCCGCTGAGATGCTGCTCTTGGGAGATCGGTTTGATTCTGCAACGGCCTTGCAATACAACCTGATCAATCAGATTTGTAGCACTGAAAATTTGATCCCCTGCGCCATGGCCACAGCGACAAAATTAGCCGGCAAGTCACGAGATGCGCTGGTGCAGAGCAAAGCCTTGATGCGCCGTAACATAGAGCCACTGGCAGAGCGTATTAGTACTGAATCAGAAGCGTTTTCGAAGCGTGTTGCCTCGCCGGAAGCCAAGGCGGCGATATCCGCAATTTTGAAACGTTAGGTGAGTTTTCTTGCCTTAAGCGAGATGCTGAGGCTCTGAGATCCCTAGACGCCTTAAGGAAATTAACCGCAGTACTGCGATAATCCAGATAGATCCTGGGCATACCCAACCTGCCTGCACAATTCGCTGTGCCGTAACCGCATAACAGCCATTACACTGACTAAATAGCGCAGCTAATACCCGTACCACGCAATCCACAGTAACCACCGGGATTTTTAGCCAGATATTGCTGGTGATATTCTTCAGCATAAAAGAACGGCGGCGCCATACGGATCTCAGTGGTAATCTCACCAAAACCCAACTCAGACAGCTGTCCCTGCACAGTCTCGGCCGAGGCCAGTGCCTGTTCAAGCTGTGCCTCAGTGTCACAGTAAATCACCGAACGGTATTGGCTGCCCTGATCATTGCCTTGACGCATGCCCTGAGTGGGATCATGAGACTCCCAAAATACCCTCAACAACTTCTCAAAGCTTATCTGTTGCGGATCAAATACCACCAGTACCACTTCAGAATGGCCGGTCATACCCGAGCAGGCCTCTTCATAGCTGGGGTTGGGAGTCGCTCCTCCAGCATAGCCAACCGCTGTGGTGACCACGCCCTCTTGCTGCCAAAATCGGCGCTCAGCGCCCCAGAAGCAACCCATACCCACTACCACTGAACAGAGCCCCTCAGCAAAGGGCGGCTGCAATGGCTGGCCATTAATAAAGTTGCGGTTGCTGATTGGCATAACAGTATCGCGACCAGGCAATGCTTGGTCTGCGGAAGGAAGGTTTAACTTAAACATGGTGAATCCCAGCACTTGCCGTCAATTAGAATTATTAGTGTGTACGTACGCGCTCTTATAACCGACCTAAATAAGATCTAGCCCCAATTGCAGATCGTTTTTTATATCAATAATATCTTCCAAACCCACAGCGATACGAATCAGATTTTCACCAATTCCAGCCTGTTGACGATCTTCATCCGAGAGCCGCCCATGAGTCGTGGTTGCCGGATGCACTATGGTGGTTTTGGTATCACCTAAATTCGCCGTTAGAGAAAGCATCCGCGTGTTATCAATCACAGTCCAAGCCTGTTCACGACCACCGGCAACGGCAAAAGACAGCACGCCACCAAAATCAGATTGCTGTTTCTTCGCCAAGGCGTGACCTGGATGATCTTCCAGGCCAGCGTAAAACACCTTAGTGACTTTGGGATGATCATTTAACCAGGTCGCTAACGCTGCGGCATTCGCCGAGTGTGCCTGCATACGAATACGCAATGTCTCCAGCCCTTTGAGAAATATCCAGGCATTAAAGGGACTCATAGTGGGGCCAGCCGCACGTAAAAAGCCGACGACTTTTTCCATCAACTCACTGCTGCCCACAACCGCACCACCGAGGGCGCGACCCTGGCCGTCGAGATATTTGGTCGCCGAATGAATCACAATATCGGCGCCCCACTCGAGAGGTTTTTGCAGCACTGGGCTACAGAAACAGTTGTCCACGACAAATAGCGCGCCAGCCTCTTTCGACAGCGCTGCCAGTGCTTCAAGATCGGCAACTTCCGACATCGGATTAGACGGCGTCTCGCAAAATAGCATTTTGGTATTGGGCTGAATGGCCTGCTGCCAAGCATCGAGATCGGTGAGTGAGACATAGCTCACTTCGACACCGAATTTAACAATGTAGCTATTCAGCATCACCCGAGTGCTACCAAACACATCTCTAGAGCAGAGAATATGATCACCAGACTGTAACAACGCCATAACGATACTAAGGGTTGCCGCCATGCCAGATGAGGTTGCCACTGCCTGCTCGCCCCCCTCCATTGCCGCAAGCCGCTCTTCAAAAGCTCGCACAGTGGGGTTGGTGTAGCGGGAGTAGACATTGCCCTGAATTTCATTGCTAAAGTGCTTGGCGGCCAGCTCGGCATTGTCAAACACATAGCTTGAGGTGAGGAACAGCGCCTCTGAGTGCTCGGCCTCATGGGTGCGCTGATAACCGCTGCGGATGGCTAAGGTTGCCTGCTGGTAAGCCTCAACCGCCGCGGCTGGTTGGTTGTTGTCTTTGCTGTCCGACATAATTGCTTAGCTCTCCATAAATTTGCATAAGCGTCCAAAACTCGGCCCAAAATAGCCGCGAAGTTTAATTAATATGCGCTTCGCTGTTGTTATTGTGAATACCAATAACCTGATTTTTTTCTCTGCCTTCAGGGGCGCCACCGGCGCCCTTGGCATTGTCATTGCGCTGCTGATCAATCTGTGCCAAATAGGCTTCGTCGACATCGCCAGTAACATAATCGCCGTTAAACACGGAACATTCAAATCGTTTGATCGATGGATTGCCCTCGGCAGCGGATGCTACCAGATCTTCAAGGTCCTGATAGATCATCCAGTCGGCGCCAATAATTTCGCCCACTTCCTCATCGCTACGACCGTGTGCAATCAACTCTTTGGCCGACGGCATATCGATACCATAGACATTGGGATAGCGCACACCGGGAGCCGCTGAGGCCATGTAGACCTTGTTAGCACCGGCATCACGGGCCATCTGAATAATTTCTTTCGAGGTGGTGCCGCGAACAATAGAGTCATCCACCAACATCACGTTTTTGCCAGCAAACTCAAGCTTCACCGCATTCAGTTTTTGACGCACAGACTTCTTGCGCTGGGTCTGGCCCGGCATAATAAAGGTGCGACCAATGTAGCGATTCTTCATAAAGCCTTCACGCAATTTGACACCCATGGTCTCAGCCATGGCTTGAGCGGAGACTCGACTGGTGTCGGGAATCGGGATCACTACATCGATGTCATGATCGGGCATTAGACGGAGTACTTTTTCGGCGAGTTTTTCACCCATTCGCAGACGACATTTGTACACCGAGATATCATCCATCATTGAATCCGGACGGGCGAAATACACATGCTCAAACATACAGGGCACTAACTCAGCCTTGGCCGAACATTGCTGAAAGTGGATCTCGCCTTTATTGTCGACAAACAGCGCTTCACCTGGCTGGAGGTCTTTAATCTGGCCAAAGCCCATGCTGTCGAGCACAACGCTCTCTGAGGCAACCGCGTACTCAATGCCCAACTCAGTTTCCCGAGAGCCGTAACAGAGGGGTCGAATTCCGTAGATATCGCGAAAGGCAAACATGCCGTGGTTGGCAACCACACCGACGACGCCATAGGCTCCGCGACAGCGCAGATGGACATTTTTTACTGCATCAAAAATATCTTCGCTCGAGGGTTCGAGCTTGCGGCGCAGCTGTAATTCGTGGGCAAAGACATTGAGCAAGACTTCAGAATCGGAATCGGTATTCAGGTGGCGTAAATCGGAGCGGAAAATATGTTTGCGCAATTCATCGGCATTGGTCAGATTGCCGTTATGGGCGATGCAGATACCATAGGGGGAGTTAACATAAAACGGCTGTGCCAGAGCGGGACCGGAACTGCCGGCGGTGGGATAACGCACATGGCCAATGCCAACATTGCCTACCAGTCGCGCCATATGCTCGGAACGGAAGACGTCTCGGGCTAGGCCGACACCTTTGCACACATGGATTTCACCATCGTTGTCGGTGACGATGCCAGCGGCATCCTGACCGCGATGCTGCAAGACGGTTAAGGCATCATAGAGACGCACATTAACATTTGAAGTTCCAGAAATTCCAACAACACCGCACATCTGTTATACCCAACCTAGTAGAAGATCTTTAATCGCCGCCGCTGTCTCTCTGCCCCAGACTTCAAAGCTCTGGAACACCGGAATCAACGCCGACGCTTGCCACCAGGGGTCTTCGTCAACCGGCAGCGCACTGGGCAGGATCACCACCAGCGCAAGCACGATTAACAGCCCCCGAAACACACCAAAAATCAGTCCGAGCATCCTGTCGGTTCCGCTCAATCCGGTTGAGCTGACTAATTTACCCAATAAAAAATTCACCATACTGCCAAGCAGTAAGGTTCCGACAAACAGACCACCAAAGGCTACCAGCTGCCTGATTGATGGCTGATTGATCATATTTGTTAACAGCTCTGCCGCTGGCTGTTTAAAGTTCACCGCCACGGCAAAGGCGAGCATCCAGATAACCAGTGACATGGCCTCTTTGACGAAGCCCCGCACTAGACTGATCAGCGCCGAAAAGGCGATCAGTCCGATAATGATCCAATCTACAGTGGCCACGTCCATTGACTAACCTCGCATCAGGGAATGTACTGCAACACAATCGCATCGGTGGCAAAATTACTGTCAATTTTGCTCTTCTCGGCGATAGCTCTGCGCTTGTCAGCTTTGGGGCCTACATAGACCCGATAGAACGTGGTGCTTTCAACAATCGCGGTCTTGACGAAGGCTTTAAAGCCACTCTTGCGCAGTCGCTGCATCAGCCCTTCGGCTTTGTCTTGGGCTTCAAAACTGCCAGCCTGAAGCACCCATGCGCGGGGCAAGTCGTTCTCATTGAGGCCGTAAAAGCCTTCACTGACATCGACAACCGGTTTTGACTCGGCAATATTAAACAGACTGTCTATCTTGCCTAACTTGGCTCCGCCCTCCGGGCGCTGAGCTTTGGCAACTTCAATTGGGGCAATTTCTGGCGCCGCAGGCAGGCGACTCTGGCGATCGATTTTCAATGGATCGGCAAAATCAAATACGATTGGCAAGACGATCAAACCCAGGGCGCCAAGCACTAGCGCCCCGATAATTCGCTGCTGTAACCCATTACTCATTGAATACACCCATCTGACTCACGCTGCATATTAAGTACTGCCGAGACGGTGTGAAAAGAGCCGAACACTACAATCACGTCGTCTTTAGCGGCCGCTTTAAGGGCACTTTGAAATGCCTCTTCAACCGACTCGAACAATCTACTTGAAAGGCCCGCATTGTATAACACTTCGTGGAGCGTTTGAGCTTTAGTGGCTCTCTCGCTAGCGCTTATTTCGGCGATTCGCCAGTCGGCAAAAATCTCTGACAGAGGCTCGACAATACCCAACCAATCCTTATCATTGAGCACCGAGGCAACAGCGAGATAGCGCCCACTTATGGGTTTCAGAGCGACGGCCAAGGCTTTCGCCGCAGCGGGATTGTGGGCCACGTCGAGAATCACGGCTCGGCCGTCAATTGAAAGCTGCTGCTGGCGGCCACTGAGGGTTAAGCCATCCAGTGCCGAGATAACTTTAGCGCCATCAAGAGTAAAGCCAGCACAGCTCAACGCCTGTAGCGCCGCAGCCTTATTAGTGGGCAGCAATCCCGATGAGGGCAGGCCTCGAAAGCACTGAGACTCTGCGGCCAACGTTTTGAGGCCAAGACTTAAACTAAAGCCATTAATCTCTGAGCTTAAAGTAAAATCTTGGCCGATAACAAAAGCTTCTGCGCCAGTGGCCGCGATCATCTGGGCAAAGCCCTCTGGGCCATCCGCTTCGGCAATCACTAGGGGTTTCGAGGGACGGGCTATGCCGAGTTTTTCCACGGCGATTAATTCTCGGGTATCACCCAACCAGGCCTGATGGTCGAGGGCAATACTGGTGACCACGGCGACATCGGCGTCGATAATATTGATCGCGTCGAGACGCCCGCCCAGTCCAACTTCCAACAGCATCAGATCGAGCCCTGCATCGACAAACACCAACAGCGCAGCAAGGGCGCCAAATTCAAAATAGGTTAATGAGATATCACCCCGCGCCACTTCAATCTCATCAAAAGCCCGAACAATTGCGGGGTCGTCAACCGACTGCCCCTGAACGGCAATACGCTCGTTGTAATGGAGAAAATGGGGAGAGGTAAACAGACCGACTCGGTAGCCGTGGGCCAGCATAATCGCTTGCATGCTGGCGAGGCAGGAGCCTTTGCCATTGGTGCCCGCTACGGTAATAACAGTGGGCAGAGAGATTGCGCAGTTTTGCTCGAGACGCTGCTGCTTGATCGACGACCAGACCGCAGCAACGCGGGCAAGGCCTAAATCAATTTCCGCCGGGTGCCGCGCTTCTAGCAGAGTCAACCACTCCGCTAGGTTGCGCTCAGGCATCGACGGGTTCTGGCAGGTGCATAAATTTGGAGAGCATGCTGGCGAGACGATCGCGCATCTGGTGACGGGCAACAATCATATCGATCTGGCCCTTTTCCAGCAGAAACTCACTGCGCTGGAAACCTTTGGGCAATTTTTGACGAATGGTCTGTTCGATAATATTCGGACCGGCAAAGCCTGCTCGGGCACCGGGTTCGGCAATATTGATATCCCCCAGCATGGCCAAACTGGCCGAGACGCCACCGTAAACCGGATCAGTCATCACTGAGATATAGGGCACGCCAGCAATGCGCATACGTTCAAGAATGGCACTGGTTTTGGCCATTTGCATCAGCGAGATCAAGGCCTCCTGCATGCGCGCACCACCGGTAGCTGAGAAACAGATCAGTGGTTTGTTTTCGGCTAATGCCAACTTTGCTGCACGAGTGAACTTCTCCCCTACTGCATAGCCCATAGAGCCACCGTGGAAGGCGAATTCAAAGGCCACTGCCACTACAGGTATCCCCTTAACACTGCCACTCATGGCAACCAGAGCGTCTTTTTCACCGGTTTTTTTCTGTGCATCAGTGAGGCGATCTTTGTATTTTTTAACATCGCGAAACTTGAGGCGGTCTACGGGTTCAACCTCTGGGGCAACTTCAGTGCGGCCATCGGTATCGAGAAAGATATCCAAGCGTCGGCGAGCGCCAATACGCATATGGTGTTCACATTTGGGGCAGATATCGAGATTGCGTTCTAACTCTGGACGGTAGAGCGGTGAGGCACATTTGGGACATTTTTTCCAAAGCCCTTCTGGAACTGAATTAGAGCGTTCGTTTGTGACACTCGATGGTCCTTTGGGTCGAATCCGCTTCAGCCAGTTCATCTATTTCCCTTTCGCTAAAATCAATTAGTACTCAATATTACTAAGCCAGAATCTTACAGGGCGCAAGTTTTACCCTTTAGAGAAAGCTGTAGCTCTTCATGGGTCGGCAGTTTAACACGACAGTTTGGCCGAGCTAAACAGTGCATTAGGTTATTTTTCCGATTCTCTTCTTGGTTCTTTAGCAAGCTTTTAAATAAGCTCTTTAATCAAAAGCACCTTCAGCCCGCTGCTTTTGCCCGCTGGATAAAGTCACGTACCTTTGTGGCATCTTTTATCCCCGGCGCTGACTCGACGCCACCGCTGACATCGACCATATCCGGCGCCACAGCGGCCACTGCCTCAGCGACATTGTCGGGGTTTAAACCACCGGCCAAAATCAAGTTAAAGTTACGCTCCCGGGGCAGTCTAGCCCAGTCAAAGCGCTCACCGGTGCCGCCGTACTGACCTGGATGCCAGGCATCAAACAGCAGGCTGTGGGCTGCTTTATGGCCTTTCGCCTGTGCCGGTATATTCAGATCATCATGCATGCGCAGGGCACGAATATACGGAAAGCCAAACTGCTGGCAAAACTCGGCGCTTTCGTCACCGTGAAACTGCAGCAGATCGGGTTTCACCTCAGCGATCACCTGCTTAACAAATTCTTTATCAGCATTGACCAACAGCACGACACAGAGAACGTCAGAGGCAATTGCCGCTCGAACGGCAACCGCCTGGCGCAAGTCGATATAGCGCGAGCTCTTGCGATAGATCACTAGGCCCAACGCATCGGCGCCAGCCTGTTGCACCATAAGCGCTTGCTCTGGCGTAGTGATACCACAAATTTTTACCTGAACTGACATGCCTTCACCTGTGAAAAAACGGACTATAAAACCTTCTATAAAAACTTTAGCAACGCTGTAACTCTAGCTTTCCATAATATTTAAGAAAAGCGGCCCCTTGGGCATCAGCGGAATAATCGGGTCATTGGGATAGCCCACATTAACCAAATAGAGTCCTTTTGGCGATGCCGTTGCCGCACTTTTTGTGCGATCGCGCCCCTTGATCAACTGCCCTATCCAACTTGGGTCGCGACGACCAAGGCCCACTTCCATCAGTGAACCGATAATATTGCGCACCATATGCAAGACAAAGGCATTGGCTGTGACCTCAAAGACCAGCAACTCTCCAGCCTGAATAATCTTGGCGCTAGTGATATTGCGATTGGGTGAAAGTGACTGGCACCCTGCGCCACGAAATGCAGAAAAGTCCTGCTCGCCAAGCAGATACTTGCAGCCCTCTTCCATGGCCGCGGAATTTAATGAATTACGCACCCAGGTAATGCCCTGAGAGAGGATCGCCGGTCGCGCCGCAGCGGCGTGAATCACATAGCGGTAAGTGCGAGAAGTGGCGCTGAAGCGGGCGTGAAAGCCCTCTGTGACTTCATCGGCCCAGAGTAGCCCGATACTGTCTGGCAGCTGGGTATTAGCCCCTTTGATCCAGTTGCGGCCGGTGCGCAGTGCCGGAGTATCGAAGTGTACTACCTGATAGCTGGCATGCACCGCAGTGTCGGTGCGCCCTGCACAGCTGACAACAATTTCGCAGTTGGCTACGGAGCTTAGAGCGCGCTCCAGTTCCTGCTGTACCGATGGGCTGTGCTTTTGTTTTTGGAAGCCACAAAAAGCACTGCCGTCGTATGAAACGACGGCAGCATAGCGTTTAACGCCTGAGGGAAGGCTCTTCCCTTGGGGAATTTTGCCGTTGCGGCTGTAGACCCAATCTAGTTCTGTCATGGGGGAAATTATACACACTGACCGGCTTGTTAGCCCAGCTAAGGTTTAGCGGCTGGGCTTTTATTTTCCGACTTCTCGCTAACTTGCTAACTTGCTAACTTGCTAACTTGCTAAAGAGTATCGAGCAGCGTTTGCGCCTTGGCCTTGCCCTCTTCATCGGCTTCGCCAAGTAGCTCTTCAAGAATTTCCTTTGCACCTTCGGGATCACCCATTTCAATATAGGTTTTAGCCAGGTCTAGTTTGATATCAACGGCATCGAGGCTGTCGATATCATCCAGGGCGCTGAATTCTTCTGCGGCTGGGGCGTCTTCAACTAAAACTGGGGGCTCATTATTGGCTGATGGCTCTTTATTCGCTGAAGGCTCTTCATCCGCTGATGGCTCTTTATTCGCTGAAGGCTCTTCATCCGCTGATGGCTCTTTATTGGCTGATGGCTCTTGATCCACTGAGGGCTCTTTATTGGCTGATGGCTCTATATCCGCTAAAAGCTCTATATCCGCAAAGGACTCTTCATCCGCTAAAGACTCTTGCACCACTGATGACTCTATATCCGCTGATGGCTCTTCATCCGCTGATGGCTCTATATCCGCTGATGGCTCTTCATCCGCTGATGGCTCTGCATCAAAATCGGCAAACATCTCATCCAGATCGCTAGTAAGCTCGCCTCCATCGGGGAACTGTAGCACTGTCGACTCTTGAGGAGAGTCTTTACCCTCAATATCGAAGTCCTGAATATCCAGTGTATCCATATCCAGATCGTCTAGCTCAAAGGCTTTTAGTTCGACATCGGAAAACCCAAGGTCTTGAAGTTCCGGGAGCTGGCCGCCGGAACTTTCTATTTCTGATTCCGACTCTAATTCAAGGCTGTTTAAATCCAGATCACTGGCACCCTCTTCCAGGCTGGTAACTGAGCCAGTCTGGGGGCCGGCAATAATCGCGGCCATTTCAATAGCGGCGCTATCTTCTGTCAGCAGAATTTCCTCATAGAGCGGGCCTAATTCTTCTTTGCGGCCTTCACGGAAGAGGATTTCCATAAGCTTTAACCGCGATGAGGCATCAGCGGGATCTTGTCCACGAGCGTCTTCAAGGACCGCGATCGCCTGCGGGGTATTGCCCAGAGAGAGATAGACCTCAGCCTCAGCCACCGCTTCGACCATCATCTCAAAAACCTCTTCATTGACGGTTTCTTCAGCAGTGTCAAAGATCTCGGCATCGCTTTCGTCAAACAGGTCATCGTCCGGATCCAACTCCAGATCGTCTAACTCATGAAGTGTTGCTGCCGCAGTGGCATTACTCGGCGCGCCCTTATCGTAACTTTCATAGCTGCCCATAGACAGGTCGTCGAGAGCTTCGTCATCCCGTCGCGAGGCAGACGATCTACGCATCAGTAAGACCGCCAAAAGCAGAATAAGCGCGATCAAAGCGCCCCAAAAATAGACTGGAACGGCGAGCAATGAAGCACTGAGATCGCCCTCAGACTTAGTCAGTTCAAACGCCCCACGATCAATATCCGCTTGTTTTTGTGCCTGATCCACTAGCGCCGCCATGGCCGCAACCTGGGCTTCCAAAAGCACTAGACGCTCGCGGAGTTCGGTATTCTCGAGCTGCACCTTGTTGACTTCATCATTGGCAACAGCCAGATCCGAGGACAGCTGTTGACTGATATCGGCAGCAGAAGAGTCGACAAGCCCAGCGGAATCGGAGCGCGAGCCAGCGTCAGCCTGATCTTCACCGTCTGCAACAGCTTTATTCTCTGGAGCTTGAACAGAGCCGGAGACCAACTGTAAGCGCGCGTCAGTGCCGGCCTTATCCTGTGGAGAAGACTCCGAATCATATTCATCACTATAAATAATTTCGATATCATCTTTAACGGCTGCTTGATCAAGCAGAGCCACAAGACCAATCTGTGAGGCTACCCTATCGCCAGCCTGCTCACTAATTTCATCGCGCGATGGCAGTCGCAACACCGACCCCTCCATCAGACGATTGGCATCACCACCAGCAAAGGCTGTGGCGTTTTGTTCATAGAGCGAATCCATGGTCTGAAGAATCGTGGTGCCACGAGGACGCAGACGTTTGGCTACATTCCACAGGGTGTCACCGACTATCACCTGGTGCTGGTCTCCAGACAGGGCAACCTGATCAGCGCTGGAGGTGTCTTCTGCATCTGGCTGATCAGCGCGACTGCTCGCCCGTGGCGGTGTAACCACCACAGGAGATAATTGATCTTTGTAAATAGGCAGATCTAGCAGCATGGTGTAAGCGCGCATCACGCGACCTTCTGGCCACTGTAATTGCACCAGAAAATCTAGATAGGGTTCGACAACAGGCTGTTGGGTAACAATATTAATAATGCGCTGATTGGAGCTGTCTCGCCCGGTGGAAAACTGCAACCGGCTGAGAAAGAAATCCCGGCTCACCCCGGCCCGCTCAAAAGCCTCGGCTGAAGCTAGTGACACTAGGATTTGATTATCTTGGAGATCACCAGAGTTAATGATTTGAACACGAGCAGCGAGGGGTTCATTGAGGGACGAGTTGACAGTAATCTCACCCAACCCCACCGCAGAGGCGGACGGTATTGTCGCCAGCGCAGAGATCAATATGGCACTGACAACAAAAGCTAATTTGAGGCTCTGTTTAAATCGGGCAAGAAGCATAGCGCCAAGATTTTTCAGCGAATTTTGCTTATTCTTTTGCCCAGACTCTTGAATTAAAAGCGCCGACCACTTCCGAGGTGTCATAAAGATATCCTATCAAAAGCCTCTTAATCAGGGCTATAAACTAATTATTTAGCGACTAACCTGCAATATCTCAGGATGCCTGCCATCCTAAAGTCTTAGCACAGTATTAGTCAATTGACGCGCTTGTTTAATGCTGGTCTGGTGCTTAGTTCTCGCTTTACTTAATGCTCTATTAGGATTCTCAACATACGGCGCAAAGGCTCAGCCGCGCCCCACAGAAGCTGGTCACCCACGGTAAACGCGGAGAGGTACTGTTCACCCATATTCATTTTGCGTAAACGCCCTACTGGAACGTCCAGACCACCGGTTACTGCGGCAGGTGTTAAATGCTTAACTGAAGACTCTTTATCGTTGGCAATGACCTTGGCCCACTGGTTGCCTTCAGCCAACATGGACTCAATTTCATCCATGGGTACATCCTTAGTCAGCTTAATGGTCAGCGCCTGACTGTGGCAGCGCATAGAACCAATACGCACACAGAGGCCATCCAATGGAATAGGATTGCCTTCGCGGTTCAAGATCTTATTGGTCTCCGCCTGATTCTTCCACTCTTCACGGCTCTGGCCATTTTCAAGCTGAGAATCGATATAGGGCAGCAAACTACCCGCGAGAGGATAGCCCCAGTTATCCACAGGAAAACTATCTGAGCGCAGCGTATCAGTCACCTGACGATCAATCTCTAAAATAGCCGAACCGGGGTTGGCCAATGCATCAGACACAGAGCTCTTAATCACACCCATCTGATTGATCAACTCACGCATATTTTGCGCGCCGGCACCAGAGGCCGCCTGATAGGTCATGGAGCTCGCCCACTCCACCAGATTGGCATTAAACAGACCGCCAAGGCTCATAAGCATAAGACTGACAGTGCAGTTACCACCGATATAATCTTTAACGCCATTCGCCAGCCCGTCTTTCACCACAGACATATTCACCGGATCCAGCACAATAATTGAACTGTCATCCATACGCAGCGCAGAAGCCGCATCAATCCAATAGCCATCCCAACCGGCTTTACGCAACTGCGGGTAGACTTCTTTGGTGTAGTCGCCGCCCTGACAGGTAACAATAATATCCATCTGTTGCAGGGCATCGATATCGAAGGCACTTTGCAGCAGAGGTATTTCAACACCCACATCGGGGCCTACTTGGCCTGCCTGAGACGTGGTGAAGAAAATTGGCTCAATATGGGCGAAGTCATTCTCTTCACGCATTCTCTCCATCAGCACAGATCCAACCATGCCACGCCAACCGATAAATCCTGTCTTTTTCATTGTTCTAAATCCTGTTGTAAATCTTGGTTAAATTCTTTTATTGTTCAGTGCTACTGCTTACCTATGAGATGGCGGTATATAACCTGTCATCCCATCCAACCTGTCATCCCATCCAACCTGTCATGCCATCCAAGCATGTCATCCAAGCATGTCATCCCACTATGGCCTGTCATCCCACCCACGCCTGTCATCCTGAGCGAAGTCGAAGGACCTCCTGAACAGGGAACCCACGGCCTGAGTCTCTGCCAACTTGATGAGATCCCTCCACTCCGGTCGGGATGACAGCGCTGTAGCTAGACTGGATGGCACACAAGCCTGTCATCCCACCCAATCTGTCATCACACCCACGCCTGTCATCCTGAGCGAAGTCGAAGGACCTCCTGAACAGGGAACCCACAGCCTGAGTCTCTGCCAACTTGATGAGATCCCACCCAAGCATGGCATTACAGTCAAAAACTTGGATGGCGCTCAAAGTCTGGTATCACAAACTAAAGCGCCGCCACCACCGCATCACCCATCTCAACAGTCCCCACCCGCGTCATACCATCAGTATAAATATCACCAGTCCGTAACCCCAGATCCAACACAGCACTAACAGCAGCCTCAATCGCATCAGCAGCCTCAACCGCATCCAAGGAATAGCGCAACATCATCGCCACAGACAAAATCGTCGCTAAAGGATTAGCCACAGCCTGTCCCGCAATATCCGGCGCCGAACCATGGCAAGGCTCATACATACCGCCCCCATCCTTATCCAGCGAAGCAGAAGGCAACATACCAATAGACCCAGTCAACATAGCCGCCGTATCCGACAAAATATCGCCAAACATATTACCCGTCACCACCACATCAAACTGCTTCGGCTCCTTCACCAACTGCATCGCCGCATTATCAACATACATATGGCTCAGCTCCACCTCAGGGTAGTCCGCCGCCATCGAAGTAATCACCTCACGCCACAGAATAGTCGCCTCCAACACATTGGATTTGTCCACCGAACAGAGACGCTTACCCCGGACCATCGCTGCTTCAAAAGCCATGCGACCAATGCGACGAATCTCAGACTCATTGTATTTGTAAGTGTTGTAACCCTCGCGCTCACCATTATCCAGAGTACGAATACCCCGGGGCTCACCAAAGTAGATGCCACCCACCAACTCACGGACAATCAAAATATCCAAACCCGAGACAAACTCAGGCTTTAGCGAAGAGGCATGGGCCAACTGCGGATACATAATCGCCGGGCGCAAATTACCAAACAGCTCCAACTCAGAGCGAATGGTCAACAAACCCTTCTCAGGACGCAGATGACGTTCAACATCATCCCACTGGGGACCACCCACAGCGCCCAACAGAATCGCATCGGAAGCACGGGCCTTATCGAGAGTTTCCTTCGGGCAAGGCTCACCAACAGCATCCAACGCCGCACCACCCAGATGGGCGTAATCCAACTCAATACCTAGACCAAATTTCTCATTAACCGTCTCAAGCACTTTCACCGCTTCATTAATAATCTCTGGGCCAATATTATCGCCCGGCAATACCAATACTTTCTTCATACTACTCGCCATTATTTTATAGCTCCAAATACCCAAGGATGCTGAGCCGCACGCTCAGTCTCATACTGCTTAATCGCATCGGCTTCTTTTAGCGTCAGGCCAATCTCATCTAAACCGTTTAACAGACACTCCTTACGGAACTCATCCAACTCAAAGCTAAACACATGGCCAGAATCTGTAGTGACAGTCTGTGATGGCAGATCGATCGACAACTGATAGCCCTCCTCAGCCTCCATCTCCTTAAACAGAATATCCACCTGCGCTTCAGTCAACATCACCGGCAACAAACCATTTTTAAAACAGTTGTTATAGAAGATATCCGCATAACTGGGCGCAATCACCGCATTAAAACCGTAATCCTCTAGCGCCCAAGGCGCATGCTCACGGCTGGAGCCGCAACCAAAATTCTTCCGCGCCAAGAGCACAGAAGCACCCTTATAACGAGGAAAATTCAGCGGAAAGTCTGCTTTCAACGGACGGTTAGAGCAATCCGCACCGGGCTGCCCCTCATCCTGATAACGCAACTCATCAAACAGATTGGGCCCAAAGCCACTGCGTTTGATCGACTTTAAAAACTGCTTGGGAATAATCATATCCGTGTCTACATTGGCGCGATCCATAGGACCCACCAAACCACGATGTGAAGTAAATGCCTTCATTACACCACCTCCGCTTCTTGTGACGTGAAGCTTCGCACGTCAACTATATGACCCGCCACAGCGGCCGCAGCGGCCATCGCAGGACTCATCAAATGGGTACGCCCACCATTGCCCTGACGACCTTCAAAGTTGCGGTTCGAGGTAGAAGCACAGTGCTCACCGGCCC
>Ga0209119_1001641_pt1 | contig 21685 bp, 14 predicted proteins | sample COG_03_FD_184747 | JGI IMG/M metagenome (GOLD analysis project Ga0209119, IMG submission 184747) | Pelagic Microbial community sample from North Sea - COGITO 998_met_03 (SPAdes) (version 2) | ecosystem: Environmental > Aquatic > Marine > Neritic zone/Coastal water | place: Helgoland, sampling... | reverse complement strand
AAATCATGTCTGATTCGTTAATACCTTTCCAGCCGGCAATAGAAGAGCCGTCAAACATTTTTCCGTCAACGAAGAAATCATCGTTAACTTCGCCGATAGGCATAGAAACGTGCTGCTCTTTACCCTTAGTATCAGTAAACCGCAGGTCAATCCAGCGAGCTTCGCTTTCTTTAATAAGATTTAGAGTCTTCTCAGACATGTGTTCCTCCAATATGGAATTCGTTGTTCGTTATTTTAGAAGCCTTGCAGATTTCTATCATAGGGCCGCCTGCCTGCAAAAAATCCCAGCAGACTTTTCGAATGATATAAGTGCAATAGTCGTGCCAATAGGTCAGCGCTTTCGCCAATCGACCCACATGCTCTCCCTCTAGCGCCCAGCCTGCCATTTGACACCATGACAGATAGCGAATAAAACCATCCCAGATATCCGTTTGCACCCTAATGGTGCGCCACCAACAAAAAAGCACCATTAAGGTGCAATTATCTTTGCTTTGCCGGTAGCCGCTATTCGACCCGGCCAGTATAATGCCCAATCAGGCAAATTCCGTCACTTTTTCTGATCTATTTTGCCCCAAAGCGCCAATTAAGCCGTTATTTCGCGCAATACAGCTGCAAATGGAATGCCCCTGATGCAACCAATTGAAAATGTAACCAACCCCAAACCCGACGATATTATTATCGATGTGCGCCATCCTGACGATGCTGAGCAGCGGCCACTTTACATCGCCAACAACCAGATAATCTCGCTACCCTTCTTTAATCTTGGCAAATACGTCGATCAGCTGGACAGGCACCAGTCCTATCTTCTCTATTGTGACAAAGGAATTATGAGTCGCCTGCATGCCGACGCTCTGAGCAAGCAGGGCTTTACCAAAGTCGGCATTTTTACCCCTTCAGTAAATAACCGCTAACCCCAGTTATCCGCCAATTCGCTGCCAGACTGTGATCTATTTCACATTATTTTAGTTGATTAGTACCCATTTCCACTGAGAACGGACTATATTTAGCACTTACTCGCTATATTAAAAAATTAAATCTGCCGCAGGATGCAGCCGATGATGAGCACTGAAAACTTGCTCGGGGAACCCAAGGAAGCAGAGAACTCCAATCCCCGCTCTCTCAAAGAGTCGATACAGATTGAGTTAGAAAAGCACGCACTGGAAAACCTTAAGTTTGGACTTGGCGTCTCTGTGATAAGCGCCGCCATACTATTTCTACTGGCCACAAATCAGCTTCCCTCAGCACTTCAATGGATCTGGCTGGGTAGTGTAGCCACGTCTGCACTAATTACCTGGTTGTGGATGGTCAGCGCCAGCCGTTCAGGCAGCCTGTCAGTCCGTCAGACCAGTGCAGTTATTATTATCGCCTCAAGTCTGTTTGCCATTCTATGGGGTTTGGCTGCACCTCTATTTATCAATCCCCAACAACTCGAAACCTCGGCACTCACAGTCATTGTTATCGCAACTCTGGTTCTCTCCTGGCCACTCACCCACACCCACAGCAGGTTTTATCGCCATTTGTTTCTCAGCACTATTTTCGTATCCCTGTTAGGCGGTCTGTATATTTCATATCCGCAGATACACCCAGGCTTTTTGGCTTTAGTGGCTCTGCTTTACGCCCTGATAAACAAAGCCGTGGGGAATTACCGCCAGGGATTGATCGAGGCGACTGGCAATATGCTTAAAGCCGATCAGCGCTCCCAGCAAATTATCACCACCAGTCAAAAGATAGCCAGCCTGATCGAACAGACACCACTTGGTTTTATTGAGTGGAATCAGCAGCGGCAAATTATCAGCTGGAATCCAGCCGCCACCACTATTTTTGGTTACGCCAAAGAGGAGGTTCTGGGTCGCACAACAGACTTTCTATTTGATCAGAAAAAAACATTCTTGCAGCAGCAAGTCGAAAATGATCTTTTTCTTTTTGGCAAAGATTTTTCCGGTACCGCAGACAATATTACCAGCGACGGCACCGTGATTATTTGTGAGTGGAATGACACACCGCTGTTTGACGATGCAATGAATGTAGTGGGAGCCGCCTCTTTTGTCGAAGATGTTACCGACAGAGTTAAATCGGAAACCCGCATCAAGCAGCAGGCCTACTTCGACCCGCTGACCGGACTGCCAAACCGTCATCGACTCATGGAGGAGCTAACCCGAGTAATCGCTCTTGCCCAGCGTAATCAAAATTACTGCTCACTGTTATTTATAGATCTCGACCACTTTAAAGAAATTAATGATACCCGTGGCCACCACTATGGGGATCTGGCCCTGACTCTGTTTGCCCAGCGCTTGCGTAAAGTGATTCGAACTGAAGAGGCGGTCGCGCGGCTCGGCGGCGATGAGTTTGTGGTGCTGCTGGAAAACCTCGGTCAAGAAGAAGAGGCCTCGCGCCTGTTAATTGCCCAGGTTGCTGAGAAAATCATCGATGCCGCCCGCGAACCCTTTGTGATCAAAGACGAAAAATTTCGTATCAGCTGTAGCATCGGCATTGTTTTATTTAATGATGGTAGCGCCGATGGCAATGCCATTTTACAGCAGGCTGACAAGGCGCTTTACACCATCAAGCGCGAGGGAAAATCGAACTTTTACTTTCACAACCAAAAGCCTCATTCAGAGCTTCAAGCTCAAGCGCTGCTTTTGGAGCAACTGCGGGATAAGGCCAACACCGAATCCTTTATCCCTTTTTACCAGCCCATTCTCGACACAGAGAGCAACCTGATTAGCGGGCTACAGATATTTTTGCGCTGGAGAAATCCCGACAACGAACTTATCGCCGCCAGTGAGATTATTCAAGTACTTGAATCCGGCTCGATGATTGTCGATATCTCCCTGTCACTGCTCGAGAAAATATTTCGCCAAATTGAGCTGTGGAAAAATCAGGACCTATGGCGAGAAGAGCAGAAAATTTACTTTACCCTCAGCCTACGCGAGCTCGAGCACGCCTCTTTTATCGACAAACTCAACAAATTAATGTCCCAGTTTAGTATCGACCCAAAAACCCTGATCTTTGGCTTACACGCTGAAACACTGCCAAAAATACACAAACCTCTGGGAGTGCATCTGGGCAAGTTAAAGGCCATGGGGCTTGGTTTTATTGTCGACAATGTTGGCTATCAGAGCCTGCCGATTCAAAAATTACGCGATTTTGACATCGACACCATCAGAATCTCGCATAAATTAATGTCTGAATGCACCTATATGGAAAGCTCGTGGAATCTGGTCAAAGGATTGCTCGAGCTTTCCAAATCCGTCGACTTAAAATGTATTGCCCCCTGCGTTGAAGAGCCCGAACTGCATCATCTTTTACTGGATACAGGCTGCCAGTTATTGCAGGGAAATCTAATCGCACCACCCTCACCAGCGACCTCAATCACGCGAATGTTGATCGAGCGCAACGTCAGTAGCAAAGAAGAGTCTACCGCTTAGTAAAAAGAACCGTAGCAGTTTCTGAGAATTCCACTATAATCGCGACCTTTTGCGCCTACTGGTAACTCTCATGTCCATTGAAAACTTGCGTAACATTGCAATCATCGCCCACGTTGACCACGGTAAAACTACCCTGGTTGATAAACTTCTGAGCCAATCAGGAACTCTCGATCGTAAAGACGTCGGCTCCGAGCGACTGATGGACTCCAATGATCAGGAGAAAGAGCGTGGCATTACCATTCTGGCAAAGAACACTGCCATCAACTGGAATGACTACCGCATCAATATCGTAGACACCCCTGGCCACGCCGACTTCGGTGGTGAAGTAGAGCGCGTACTGTCTATGGTTGACTCAGTACTTCTGCTGGTCGACGCCGTTGACGGCCCGATGCCACAGACACGCTTTGTAACCTCAAAAGCATTTGAGCAGGGTCTGCGTCCGATTGTTGTTATCAATAAGGTCGACCGCCCTGGCGCCCGCCCAGACTGGGTTCTGGATCAGGTATTTGAGCTGTTTGATAACCTTGGTGCCACCGACGAGCAATTAGACTTCCCGGTTATTTACGCCTCGGCACTCAACGGCATCGCCGGTCTTGAAGCCGATGAAATGGCTGAAGATATGACACCGCTTTACGAAATGATCGCACGCGATGTTCCAGCACCCAAGGTTGATATAGACGGACCTTTCCAGATGCAGGTCTCCGCACTGGCCTATGACAGCTATGTTGGGGTTATTGGTGTCGGTCGAATCACCCGCGGTAAGCTCAAGCCCAATCAGCAGGTTGTTGTTAAATCTTCTGACGGCAAAGAGCGCAAAGGCAAGGTATTAAACGTTAAAGGCTATCTGGGTCTCGAGCAGATCGAAACTCAACTGGCCGGTGCCGGCGACATCGTCTGCATCAACGGTATCGATGGCCTGAGCATCTCCGACACATTGTGTGATCCAGAGCATATCGATGCACTGCCCGCACTGAGTGTTGATGAGCCAACCGTAAGTATGACCTTTATTGTTAACGACTCACCTTTTGCAGGCCTTGAAGGCAAGTACGTAACAACCAGAAATATTAAAGACCGCCTCGACCAGGAGCTGATTCACAACGTAGCACTGCGTGTTACCCAGGGTGATACGCCAGACAAATTTGTTGTCTCAGGTCGTGGTGAATTACACCTCTCGGTTCTGATCGAAACCATGCGTCGCGAAGGTTTTGAAATGGGCGTATCACGTCCTGAAGTAGTCCAGAAAATTGTTGATGGCAAGGTTCAGGAACCCTATGAGCACGTTGTTATCGATGTTGAAGAACAGCATCAGGGTTCAGTGATGGAAGAGCTGGGTATGCGCAAAGCAGAACTCACCAATATGGAACCCGATGGCAAAGGACGTGTACGTCTCGAGTTCAGCATGCCGTCTCGCGGCTTGATTGGCTTCCGTGGTACCTTCCTGACCCTAACCTCAGGCTCGGGCATTATGACCAGCATCTTTGACAAGTACGGTCCCGTTAAAGAAGGCGAGAGCCACAAGCGTCAAAATGGTGCTCTGATCAGTATGGTCAAAGGTAAAACTGCCGCTTACGCACTGTTTAATATTCAGGCTCGCGGCCGTCTATTCCTCGGTCACGCTATCGATGTCTATGAAGGTCAGGTTGTCGGTATTCACTCGCGTGCCAATGATCTGGTTGTAAACCCAATCAAAGGCAAGCAGCTGACCAATGTCCGTGCCTCGGGAACTGATGAAGCACTGACTCTGGTTCCGCCGATCAAGCACACCCTTGAGCAGGCACTGGAATTTATCGAAGACGACGAGCTGGTAGAAGTCACACCAGAGAGCATTCGTCTGCGCAAAAAGCTGTTGACCGAAAACGCCCGCAAACGCGCGCCCAAGTAAGCAGGCTCTAATAGGAATACTCTGGCGGGTCATCACGACCCGCCAATTTCTATGCTACATTTACTACCAATGGATGGTGAGATGTATATGACTGAAATGGATAGCAAAGACTCAATACCCAGCGGATTTCTCTCCTTCTCGCTGGTCGCTCAAGAAATTATCGCCGTACTCTTCGCTTTTTACTCCTATCAGCAGGGCGATATGTCCACCGCCACATTTTATCTGGCCATGGCTGGGCTGCTGTTGGTTGGCCTTGGCATTCACAGTATTTTTGGCCGCCCGCGCCTCGCCAGAGCGCTGCTGGCAGCGCTACTTATCAGTAGCTTTTTCTACCTACTTACCGCTACCCCAGACAGTTCAGCCATGATGTGGTGCCTGACTATTATTCCAGTATTGGTAGGAACCTTTGGCTACCGCTACAGTATTTTAATTCTCAGTAGCGTGCTGGCTGTCGCTGTTTGGTTGCTCTACGGAACACCGCAAATAATTTCAATGCCCGACTCCGCTGATGTCAGCGTAGTGCGCTTTCTTTCCGCTTATATCGTTTTATCCCTGTTTGCCGTCGCCATGGATATATCCCACTCCCGCAGTCTCAACAAATACAAAGACCTGTCTCTCAGAGTCGATCAAATCGCCCATCAAGACCAGCTCACCCAGCTACCCAATCGCCACGATATGGAGCGACGACTGGAGAAAAAATACCAGCAGTACCGACTGATCAATCAGCCCTTTTCGGTACTGCTCGCCGATCTCGATAACTTTAAATTTATTAACGACCGCTACGGCCACGATGTCGGCGATGATGTTCTCCACGCCATAGGTATTCTGCTTGGCGAACCACTGCGCGGAGAAGATGTAGTCGCGCGCTGGGGCGGCAATGAATTTATGGTATTGCTACCCACCGCCAATGCCGATGCAGCGGTAAATATTGCCGAGCGGCTGCGCTCACAGGCAGGCAAGTTAACCATGGAGGCTCAGGGCGATAAACTGCGAATATCACTGAGTGTCGGTGTTGCATCAATTGATAAATGCACTGGTATTGATGATTTAATCTCTACAGCTGAAAACGGCCTCTATCAAGCCAAACATATGGGCCGGGATATGGTGGTGGTAGGCTAGCTGACTCAATCCCGGTACAACCAAAATAATCCATTCTGCAATTATTAACGCAAGCCGAAACTCAAAATAGCCTCTTATTACAGTGGCAGGGCGTTGCGACCCATCAAACTGCACAAGCTATTTTTAGCGAACAAACTATTTATATAACAGTCCAAATAGAATAAAGTAATAAAAAAAAGCCTGCACGATCAGGCCAACTTCTAAAAATAATTACCTTGCCGGCTCCAAATATGAATAGCCCAGTTTTGCATAATATTAACCATACGAAACACTTATTACGCGGTTGCACACTGTTATTGCTCGTCAGCCTATTGGCTGGTTGCGGTGGTGGTGGCTCAAGTGAGGGTTCAAATAGCAGCGCAAATAATGTGCCGAATAATCCTGCAAATAATAATGACTCAAATACTGACAGTGCTGACGGAAACGATAATACCGGGAGTACCGACGGAACTGACGGAACTGACGGAACTGACGGAACTGACGGAACTGACGGAACTGACGGAACTGACGGAAACGATAATACTGGCAGTACTGATGGAAATGATAATACTGGCAGTACCGGCGAAAACGAAGATATTGGCGGCGGAGATACCAGCAACTGGCCCGAATCCGTTTTTATCAATGAAGCCTCTTCCTCTAATTCAGCTTTTGACGATGCGGATGGTGATAGCCCCGATTGGTTTGAGTTATATAACGGCCAGTCAACAGCCGTCGACCTAACCGGCTGGAGCATAACCGACGATATTTTTGAACCGGCAAAATGGGTTTTTCCGACAACCGAACTGGCCCCCGGCGCCCATCTACGCATATGGGCATCGGACAAGGACAGAGCCGCACAGGGGATATATAAAACCTTAGTCAACCGCGGCGATAACTTTCGTTATCTAGTGCCAAATTCAACTCCAAGTAGTGCCTGGACCAGCCTAACGTTTAATGACAGCAACTGGCCGCAGGGTGCCAGCGGATTTGGCTATGGTGATGGCGACGATGCTACCCAAGTAGCCTCAGGCACAGCATCAATTTATACACGAATCCTTTTTACTGTTAGCGATTTGCAATTAATCGACAAGCTCTGGCTAGATATAGATTTTGATGATGGCTTTGTTGCCTATATTAACGGTGTCGAAATTGCGCGCTCAAATATGCTTCAGGGAACTCCTTCATTTAGTTCCACTGCGATAGTAGATCGCGAAGCGACCATCTATCAGAGCGGTCAGCCTCTGAGGTTCGAAGTCGACGGCTTACAGACTTTATTAAATAGCGGAGAAAATGTTCTTAGTGTTCAGGTGCATAATATTTCTAGCGGCTCCTCCGACCTCAGTCTAATCCCCTACTTAACGGCGTCTTACCTGAGTGCAACAGCGGATGGCGAAACCCCTCCGGCATTACTCAGCTTTGAAAACCCCGGCCTACATACCAACTTTAAACTCTCCTCAGAGGGTGAAGTGCTGACTCTCTTTGATAACAATGGCAATCAGATTGATAGCCTAAATGTTACCGGCCTCACCACTGATAAAAGCATTGGACGATCACTGACTGACGGTCGCATTATGTTTTTTGCAACGCCTACACCAGGAACGGAAAATGCTGCTGAGGAATTTACCGGCATTTCAACAAACGAAGTTATTTTTTCTCACAACGGCGGCGAGTTTAACGAGCAGAGCGTAAGCTTAAGTGGTGCCAACCAAGGCGAAGAAATTCGCTACACTCTGGATGCCACTGTTCCCAATACTCTATCGCCGATCTATTCCTCTGCTATTAACATTGCCGAGAATACGGTTGTTCGTGCGAGAATTTTTCAAGATAATTTTATACCTTCGCGCACATCAAGCCGCACCTTTATTACCTCCAATACCCATTCCCTACCCATAGTTACACTGGTCAGCGAACCGGACAATTTCTTCGATGCACAGCAGGGCATCTATATATACGGCCCCGAAGAAAACTATGAAGATGAACTGCCCTTTTTCGGCGCAAACTTCTGGCAGGATTGGGAGCGAGACGTTCACTTTAGTTTTTATGAGCCAAGCGGAGAACTCGGTGTTGCCCTCGACGCTGGGGTGAAAATATTTGGCGCTTGGAGCCGAGCCAACAATCAGCGCTCACTGTCTATTTTTGCTCGCAGCCGCTATGGCTTTGGCAAATTGGAATACCCGCTGTTCCCCGAACTTAATTACCAAAAGTTTGAGTCTATTGTGTTGCGCAATGCGGGAAATGATTGGATAGAAACCAATATGCGCGATGTTATGGCGACAAGCCTAATGGATGGAAGTGGTCTAGAAACTCAGGCCTATCGTCCCGTCGCCGTTTACCTCAATGGGGAGTATTGGGGCTTTTACAATATTCGTGAAAAAGTAAATGAGCATTTCCTCGACGACAAAATCGATGTTGATAAAAGTGAAATAAATTTACTTGTCACTAATGGAGAAGTCTCTGAGGGCAGCAACGAATCCTATAACGAACTCATTGACTATGTCAGGAACAATAGCCTAGCTGTACAGAGCAACTTCGACTATGTGGCCAACCAAATTGACGTTGATAATTTAATTACTTATCTGGTCGCACAAATTTATTTTGATAATTGGGATTGGCCAGGCAACAATATGAAATTCTGGAACTCTCCATCAACCAAATGGCGGTGGATTTTATATGATACTGATTTTGCCTTTGGGGCTTGGAATAATACTGCCTACAACAAGGATACCCTGTCATTTGCATTAGAAGAAAATGGTCCAGGCTGGCCAAACCCGCCCTGGTCGACACTGCTTTTTCGCAAGCTGGTCGAAAACAATCAGTTTCGCAATCAGTTTATCAATCAGTTTGCCGACGAGTTTAATAGCCGCTTTACGACCGACAGTGTCAGACAACATATTGATGCTATTGCCGACTCTATGGAACCTGAAATGGAAAACCATTTTCAGCGTTGGGGTGAGGGTAAAACCGTCTCTGACTGGCAGTGGCAAGTGGATGGATTGAGATCTTTTAGCGACAACCGACTGCCATTCTTAAAGTCTTATATTCGCAATTATTTTGGCATAAGCGGACTCTATCAACTGAATATTGCGATCAATAATATCGCCGGCGGATCCGTGACATTAAATTCCCTGCAGCTCAGCAGCGCCAACTGGCAGGGTCAATATTTTAATGATATTCCCGTATCTCTAACCGCTGTCCCTAATGCCGGCTATGTGTTTTCTCACTGGCAGGGGGATATTGATAACGCAAATAGCACTGTTGAATTGAGTAGATCGAGTAGTACCAGTTTAGAAGCGGTATTTATCCGCGACTAATATTCAAACTAACATTGAGAGTAACGAAAACAGTTCAGGGTATGGTCATTGACCAGCCCCATCGCCTGCATATATGCATAGCAGATAGTCGAGCCAAAAAATTTAAAGCCGCGCTTTTTCATATCACTGGCGATTAGATCGGACAGCTCGGTCGCGGCGGGAATTTCACTATGATTCGCCCAGCGATTAACAATTGCCTGGTTATCCACATAGCTCCAGAAATAATTACTAAAGCTGCCAAACTCTTTTTGGATATCAATAAACAGGCGCGCATTGGAAATCGCACTGGCAATCTTTAGGCGATTGCGAACAATACCCGCATCATTTACCAGACGCTCAATATCCTGCTCATCAAACGCCTCCACCCTGTGCACATCAAAATTGGCAAAGGCACTGCGATAGGCCTCTCTTTTACGTAAAATAGTTATCCATGACAGGCCTGCCTGCGCGCCTTCAAGAATGACAAACTCAAATAATTTTTTATCGTCGCGGCAGGGCACCCCCCACTCATTGTCGTGATACTGCTGATACAGTGGATCATCACCGCACCAGCTGCAACGGTTTAAATCTGTCATTTGCCTTTCCTCAACTTGTGACCTAGGGTATATCTTAAAAGAGGGTATATCTAAAATCGGTCATCTCTAAAATAGAGTCTATCTTAAACCCACACAGATATTTTCTATCGCCAAGTTATAGCCCAATCAATAACCCACAGGGTAATTTTATTTCAATGTTTAAACAGTTCCCGGCCATACGACCCTACAGCAAACAGTTTATTGCAGTCACAGCGCCACACCAACTCTATGTCGAAGAGTCGGGAAATCCCGATGGCACCCCAGTACTATTTATTCATGGCGGACCCGGCGGCGGCACAGCAAAAACCGACCGCTGTTTTTTTGATCCAGAAAAATATCGAATTATTCTTTTTGATCAGCGCGGCGCAGGCCTATCAACCCCCCATGCCCGGTTGGAGGACAACAACACCAGCGCCCTGATCGAGGATATAGAATCCATACGCAAAACCCTAGACATTGACCGCTGGGTAATTTTCGGTGGCTCCTGGGGCTCGACCCTCGGACTGCTCTATGCCCAGAGCTACCCCGAACTGGTTATGGGCCTAATACTGCGCGGTATTTTTTTATGTCGTGACGAAGATATCAACTGGTTCTACCAAGATGGTGCCGGACGTATCTTCCCCGACTACTGGCAGCAGTATTTACAGCCAATACCCAAGGACGAGCGCGGCGATATGCTCGCCGCCTATTACAAACGCCTGACCAGCAGCAATGAACTTGAACGCATGGCTGCCGCCAAAGCCTGGTCAATCTGGGAGGGACGCTGCGCCACTCTGCAAAGCAACCCCGATGTCGTCGATCGTTTTGCCAACCCTCATATGGCAATGGCCATGGCGCGTATCGAAGCTCATTACTTTATTAACAAAGCCTTTCTAGAGCCCGATCAAATTCTTAACAATGCCGACAAACTAAAAGATATTCCCGGCACCATTGTTCACGGCCGCTACGATATGGTCTGTCCGGTCAATCAGGCCTACGCATTAAGTGATGCATGGCCCACGGCAAAACTGGCAATTATTGCCGATGCAGGGCACTCTTCCGGTGAGCGGGGTATTACTGATGCATTAGTGCGTGCCACCAATAACCTTGCCTACCAGCTTGAGCTCGATAATGTGGATTAACGCAAAGCAACAAGGCCAGCGACAAAAAAATTATGATCGGACTAATTCAACGGGTAACCCATGCCAGCGTCAGTGTAGATAACGCTGTCTGCGGCGAAATTAATCAGGGCATTTTGCTATTGCTCGGCATACAGCGCGAAGATGACCAGAACCATGCCGATCGGCTTTTAGAGAAAATACTTAACTATCGAATTTTTGCCGACAGTGCCGGGAAAATGAATTTATCACTGCGCGATATTAACGGCGGCCTGCTGATCGTATCCCAGTTCACACTGGCTGCAGATACCAAAAAGGGGTTGCGCCCGAGCTTTACCTCTGCCGCCGCGCCAGAACATGCCGAAGCGCTCTACAATCACTTTACTGCGCGGGCCAAAACCATTCATCAGGACAGCCAGTGCGGAATTTTTGGCGCCGATATGCAAGTCTCCCTATGCAATGATGGGCCGGCTACCTTTTCGCTTCAGAGCTAGCTTAAGGCCGCCACCAAACGCTGATGAAACCCCTCAAAGCCGCCATTGCTCATAATCACAATATGTGAATTTTCTGCCTTATCGAGCAGATTCAAAGTACTCGCCAACAACTGCTCAATATCATCACAGACTGCCGCAGGAACGGCACAGCCCTCGGCAACAGACTCTATATCCCAATTTACCGCCGCACTTTTATACCAGAGCACCTGATCAGCCCTATCCACAGCGCCACTTAAAATACCCTGATGCAGCCCCATCTTCATGGTTGCCGAGCGCGGCTCAACAACGGCAATAATTTTTTCATCGCCGACTTTGGCACGCAATCCTTCAAGAGTTGTTTTGATCGCCGTTGGATGGTGGGCAAAGTCATCATAGACAGTCACCCGGCTATCCTCATGAATCGCCTCCATACGCCGCTTAACCCCAACAAACTCGCTGAGCGCCTGGCAGGCAGTATCCAGACTGACACCAACCGTGGCAGCCGCCGCTATAGCAGCAACCCCATTCAACACATTGTGCAGCCCGCTATGTTGCCAGCGAACTTCGGCAACCTGACCGTCTCTATTAGCAATCTGAAAATGCGAGCCGTCCTCTTGCAACAGACTATAGCTCCACGCTGATTCAGCCTCACCAAGAGTCTGCACCTGACTCCAGCAACCCTGATCTATCACCTGCTGAATATTGTTATCGCCCGCTGGATAGATCACCGTACCAGTGCTTGGAATAGTCCGCACCAGATGATGAAACTGTTTTTGAATCGCCGCTAGATTTTCAAAGATATCAGCGTGATCAAATTCGAGATTATTTATCACCAGCGTATTGCTGTGATAGTGAACAAACTTGGAACGCTTATCAAAAAAGGCACTGTCATATTCATCCGCCTCAACAACAAAGTAACTGCTCTCACCACTGCCATCACCACCAAGCCGCGCGGAGAGACCAAAGTCACTGGGTACACCACCAATTAAAAAGCCCGGATTTAAACCAGCGTAATCAAGAATTTTGGCCAGCATACTGCTGGTTGTGGTTTTGCCATGAGTGCCTGATACAGACAATACATGGCGATCGCGAAGCAGATTTTCCCCCAACCACTGTGGCCCCGAAGTGAAGGCAAGACCATTGTCGAGCATATACTCCACACAGGGATTGCCCCGCGACATAGCATTGCCAACAATAATAAGATCTGGCGCGGGTTGCAGTTGCTGGGGATCAAAACCCTCGATCAAAGTTATCCCGGCCAGCTGTAACTGCGTACTCATAGGAGGATAGACATTGGCATCACAGCCCGATACCTGATGACCGAGCTGCTTGGCGAGCTGTGCTAGACTTCCCATAAAGGTTCCGCAGATACCAAGGATATGAATATGCATATTTTGCCTTTTTCGAAAAATTATAATTATTGAGTGATTATGTCACCACGCAAAAAAAACTGCTAAATATCTGCGTTTATAGTCTAAAAATACTGGTATAAAACAGTGAACAGTAGCTGCCTTACAAGCAATAAGCTGAATAAAAGGACTAAATCATAGTGAATAATTTTTCCGTTACCATAAGTCTGATTACGATCATCGCCCTCTGCGGCTGTAGCAGTGGCGGCGGTGGATCAAAAAGTTCTGACAGCGGCACCACTATTCCCCCAGTAATCAGCAACCAGGACAGTAGCATTCCACCCTGGAGCAGCTTCTCTGCTCAAGCCCAGGATCCCGACGATCTCGCCGCGCTGGCCAGCGAGTTTGAAACTGACGAGTACGCCGGCATGGGTGCACTGGGTATGATCAATGCCTCTAGCGCCTATGCCCGCGGAGCTACTGGCGAGGGTGTTACTGTCGGCGTTATAGACTCCGGCGTCTATGAAGAACATGCGGAATTTTCCCGTGGTAGCGGCGAGAAAGTCACCATTGCCGGCAGCGATTACAGCATCGATACACCGAGAACCGACGAAGCCTTGACCCACGGCACCATCGTCGCAGGCGTTATCGCTGCTAATCGAGATAACAATAACATTGGCAATAACTTTAAAATGCATGGCGTCGCCTTCGATGCCAGTATCATCGCCTACGAAATACCCCTAGGCTCTGGCGGTGGTCCCTATCAGCCCCTCGAAGTTGGCGCGGTTAACTTCTCCACCGACAACTATTTCGCCAGCCGCTTTACCACTATGGCCAACCAGTCCGAAATCATCAATATGAGTTTTGGCTTCTCCGGCGTAATCACCTCTTACAGTGCCACAGATATAGAATCCGCCTTTAGCGCCAGTCTTGATGCCTTAAGACAATCTAATAAAAATCGCGGCGATCGCTCAATTTTTGTTATCGCCGCTGGCAATGCTTGGAATGATCTCGATGAATTTGGCAATATGGTAGACGCCAGCTCACCGGAACTGCTGCCCGGCCTGCCCTATCTATTCCCCGAATTAAAAGACCATATGCTCGCGGTAGCCGCCGTTGATAGCAGCGGTGAAATCTCCTTTTTCTCTAATCGCTGCGGCTCCGCTGCAGACTTTTGCCTGTCTGCTCCCGGCGGTGGCGATGCCAACAACGATGGCGAATTTGATGAAACCGAAATAATCTGGGGGCCAAGCCCGCCGCCAGCCGATGGCGACCCCGACAGCGACTACTATGCCGGCACCCTCGGCACCTCTTTCGCCGCCCCACTAGTCAGCGGCTCACTGGCACTGCTCAAACAATTATTTCCCACTGCCGGCAATCATGAACTGGTCAACCGCCTGCTGGTCACCGCGAATAAAACCGGCATTTACAGCGACAGCAGTATCTATGGTCAGGGCCTATTGGATCTGGATACAGCCACCCGTCCGGTCGGCGCAACAGCCGTTGCCTCTGGTACCAGCCTCGACAGCGGTTTAGTCCCGCTTAATCAAAGCAGTATCAGCACCTTTGGTGGCGCACTGGGCAACAGCCTGCAAAGCGCGCTTAGCGGCCGCAGCATGACTGTCTTTGATGAACTCGGCTTTCCATTTATCCGAAGTGCCAGCGCACTGATTGGCAATAGCTCGACATCATCCAAAGCCTCGACCCTGCATCACCGCACAGAGCAACTTGAAACCGGCAAGAGAATTCAGGTTGGCACTGCAATCGACCATTGGCAACAGGACAACAACTCAGGTTTCTATACAGACAATCCCAGCGATCAAATACAGCCAGATTACTTTGCCCTGCAAACGCAAAATAGCGCTGGCGGCGAACGCTTTGCCGGTATTAATGCCAACCCCGGCTGGTTCTTTGGCGTCTATGCCAATTCATTTGTCTCCCCGGGCACCACCAATGATGACAGCAGTTTTGCCGCTCCCTGGTTGCGCTTTGCCCGCAATGGCTGGAGCAGTGGCGGTGCAATCGCCGTTGGCGGTGGGAAGTTACGGCTGGGCGTTTTTGAAGGCACGGCCAGCTGGAATCGTTTACAGCCAGTCAGCGAACATCGCGGCAATGGCGCTATGATGGAATACAGCCTACCCGCCAAAACCTTTGGCCTAAATATTCAGAGCGGCTTTGTTAATGAGCGCGACACATTCCTCGGTACCGAAGTTGGGAGCGCATTGGGTCAGCTGGAAAATAGCGAAACCTACTTCGCCGGCATCAATGGTCACCTGCAAATCAGAGATAACTGGCAGGGGCTTTTTGCCCTCTATAGCGGTACCACTGACTCTGGTTTAGAGCAGCGGTTAGATAACAACCTGCTTGATATCGGCGACTCCATTACAAGCAGCTCATGGTCTTTAGGACTAAGTGGTCACTCACTCTGGCAGCATAATGATCAGCTGAGCATCTACCTCGCCCAACCTCTGAGAATTGAGCGTGGGCAGGCCAGCCTGCAACTGGCCAGCGGCAGAACTGTCGACCGGCAGGTGATCTACCAGACCGTCGCCATCGACCTGCAACCTCAGGGCCGCGAACAGCAGCTGGAAATGAACTACCAGTTTGCCTGGGGTAGAGCCACCGCATCCGTCCGTGCTGAATATATCCATCAGCCTAATCACAGTCGTCAAAATAGCAGCTACTCAGAAATCACCTTTTCACTGCATATGCCTATCGGGCGCTAGCAGCCACTTTCTGATTTCAGCCTAAACCATTACCATAGTGTCTTAAATGGATTTAACATCGATAGAGAGTCGACTTAAAAATAAGGGAAGTTTTTATATGGGCAAAAGAAATGCATTTTATGCACAGTCCGGCGGCGTCACCTCAGTGATCAACGCCTCCGCCTGCGCCGTTATCGAAACCTGCCGTGCCAACAGCGATAAAATCGGAACCCTGTATGCCGGCAAGAATGGCATTCTCGGCGCACTCCATGAAGAGCTGATCGATACCAGCCTCGAATCTCCCGCCGCTATCCACGCCCTAAAACACACACCCGGCGGTGCCTTCGGCTCCTGCCGCTACAAAATGCAAGATATTCACGACAGCGATGCAGAATACCAGCGGCTGATAGAAGTCTTTAAAGCCCACGATATAGGCTACTTCTTTTACAACGGCGGCGGCGACTCCGCCGATACCTGCCTAAAAGTCTCGCAGATCTCCGAACAGATGGGCTATCCGATTCAAGCCATCCATATCCCCAAAACCATCGACAATGATCTGCCGCTTACCGACTGCTGCCCCGGCTTTGGCTCTGTCGCCAAATATGTTGCCGTCTCCACCAGAGAAGCCAGCCTGGATATCGCCTCCATGTGTGCCTCATCGACAAAAATATTTATCCTCGAAGTCATGGGCCGTCACGCCGGCTGGATCGCCGCCGCCGGAGGCCTCGCCGCCGAAAAGGCCGGTGATCCACCACATATTATTATCTTTCCGGAAATTCCCTTTTCCCGGGAACAATTTATCGCCAAAGTCGAAGAGACCGTCCAGCAAAAAGGTTACTGCGTCGTCGTCGCCTCCGAAGGTGCTAGCTATGCCGATGGCGCACTGATCTCCGCCTCAGCCCATAAAGATGCCTTTGGCCACCAACAGCTCGGCGGCGTTGCACCAACACTGGCCAGTATGGTTAAAAAAGCTCTGGGCTATAAATACCACTATGCCCTCGCCGACTATCTACAGCGCTCGGCAAGACATATCGCTTCAAAAACCGATGCTGAACAGGCCTATGCCGTGGGGAAGGCAGCGGTAGAAAAAGCCCTCGAAGGCAAGCGCGCGATTATGATCACCATTGAGCGCAATAACGGTGAGGAATACAGCTGGTCCCTGGGAGAAGCACCACTAACTGATGTTGCCAATGTAGAAAAAATGATGCCGCGCTCGTTTATTACTGAGAATGGCTTTGGGATTACTCAGGAGGCCAGGGATTATTTACAGCCGTTGATTATGGGGGAGGATTATCCTCCCTATAAAAATGGGGTTCCTGAATATGTGACATTGAAGAATAGTTTGGTGGCGAAAAAACTGGATTCGGTTTTTAGTCGATAAACAACAACGCTATCTATCCCTTCTCTACCCGCCTGAACAGCTCTGACATTGAAATGTTGAGTGTTCCGGAAATTTTCTGCAGCTTATCAATGCTAATACTATTTTCACCACGCTCGAGATTGCCGTAATAGGTTCGATTAATCCCTACTTTATCCGCAAACGCTTCTTGGCTCAGTCCCGCATCCATTCTAGCCTCCCTGAGATATTTCCCAAGTTCGCGCTTGTAAGCTAGTCCTTTAACTTTCATGCGAAGAAGACTCAGCCAATCCAAACCTCTAGTCCACTGTATATATACGGAATTACTGTTCTTCCTCAATTTGGCAGATAACCAAGAGTGGCGTAATTTACAATTTTTATACCCACTGGGCATAACCAATATTAAGACCTTTTATGCCAATCGAAACTTATTACACCCTTGTTTGATCACAATCAGGTTCGGGCAAACTATAATTTGAAGTTGTTGTATATATGCGGTATTTATAATCCTGTCACTCAACGGAAAGAGCGATTATGCGACCAGATAACAGGGAAAAGATTTGCCCAGATGGAGCAAATCAACGGTTTGATATTGTTGGTTTTGATCAAGATCTAAGCTTGGAAGAACTAGACGACCATAATGATTTTGTTAAACAGTTAGACGCCTCGAAAAACCCCAATGATCTTAGAAATCGTCTGCTAAGCATGTTTAAACAGTTAGGATTTTCTGACTTTGCCTTTATGGGCTTTACCCAGAATCATAAACCCCAAATCTTTTTAACCACATTGCCCGAAGAACTACTGACCAGCTATCAGGACCAGCGGCTGTACAGGCACGATATGGGCTTGGATTACCTCAAAGCGGATAATCCCACCCATTTCCACCATTCAGATATCCAACAAATCATCGACAGCACCTGCGCTCTAACCCAAACCTTCGATAAGAACAGGGAAATACTGGCTCTCTATCAAAAGTTCGAATTTAACGACGCCTATCTGATGCCTTATAAGCCCGACGGGAAAGAGGTAGGCAGCCAAGCAACAAATAACAAAGAGACGAAAAGCAAAAAGACAGGCAAAAGAGGAAGCTTGCTGTTTTCGCTTATGGCAAAGGGGGCAACTGTAGAAGAATTTATGGTGCTTACCGAATCTCGTGGCGCGATCTTGCATTTACTCGGAAAAACCGCGATACGTGTCTATCAAAACAACTTTAAAAGCCATAACTCCGCGCCGCGAATAAACTCTGAAACTTTAGGCCAAATCTGACCTAAATCTCCGCCAGGCAGCCGATAATTAAAACCATGGGCGCTTTAATGCGCCCGATCAATTAACCCCCCGCCCACTATGATCTTGCTCCTCAACACCGCATAATAGCCGCCACAAAAAGAATAGACCTCAAGGACGCATACTTTCATGTCTGCAGCACTACTTAACTTCTATCAAAAAACTGTTCTTCGCCATCCCCTCGCGGCCATTTTTATGGTTCTGGCGCTGGCGATTGCCATGGCCCTTGGGCTGCCCAACTTTAAGCTGGATGCCTCGGCGGATTCCCTGACTCTGGAACATGATGACGATCTGAATTTCTTCCGTGAGGTAGTACAGCGCTACGGCAGTGATAACTTCCTGATCGTGACCTTTTCGCCAATAGAGGGCGATCTATTCGACGATAACAATCTGCAGACCCTCTCTTCTCTGCGCAACGAATTGGCCGAGATCAAAGGCGTTGAAAGTATGCTGTCGCTGCTTGATGTGCCCCTGCTGTACAGTCCGAAAGTTGAAGTTGCGGATTTAAAAGGCGAGCTAAATACATTGCTGTCGCCCGGCGTTGATCGCGATCTGGCACGCCAAGAATTTCTTAACAGCCCTATCTACAAAGACCTTATTTTAGGCAGCGACGGTCAGACCACCGGTATGCTGGCGACCCTTGAACTGGATCAGAAGTATCTGGATCTGGTGCAGGCTCGCGATGCCCTGCGTCTAATCAAGTCAACCGATGGCCTGAGCCCAGAGCAGCAGCTTGAGCTAGATGCGGTGAGTAAAGAGTTTCTGGATTACCGCACGGCTAAAGCGGCTGTTAGCCACAAACTGGTTGCCGATGTGCGCAGCCTGATGGATGGCTACCGGGATCGCGCGACTATCTTCCTTGGTGGGCCGGATATGATTACCGCGGATATGGTCGACTTTATTAAAAGCGACCTGGCGATCTTTGGCGCCGGCATTTTGATCTTTGTGATCGTCACTCTGGCGGTTATTTTCCGTCAGCTGCGCTGGGTTATTCTGCCACTGAGCACCTGCGCCCTATGTCTGGTTATTATTCTCGGCTTCCTCAGCTGGATCGACTGGCGCCTAACGGTTATCTCATCAAATTTTGTCTCGCTGCTGTTAATTATTACATTGGCGCTGACCATGCATCTAATTGTTCGCTATCGCGAGCTGTATCGCACCCAGACAGAGGCGACCCAGGAACAGCTAGTCATTGATACGGTAAGATCCATGGCAAAACCCTGTCTGTATACGGTGCTAACCACTATCGTCGCGTTTATGTCGCTGGTAGTGAGTAATATTCGCCCGGTAATTGATTTTGGCTGGATGATGACCATGGGTATCAGCCTGGCGCTGGTGGTAGCGTTTATTATTATTCCGGCGGGAATGATGTTGGTGGGTAAGGGTAAAGACAGCGCCGGGAATGATAACTCGGCATCGTTTACCTCAGTATTCGCCAACTTTACCGAGCGTCACGGCAATATTGTGCTGCTGGTTGCCTGCGGACTAAGCGTGCTGTCGATCTATGGCATTAGCCGTCTTGAGGTGGAGAATCGCTTTATCGATTACTTCCGCAGCGATACAGAAATTTACCAGGGCATGGAAATTATCGATGCCTCCCTGGGCGGCACTACACCTCTGGATATTATTATCCAGGCGCCGACCTTTGCCGAGCCTGAACAGAGCTTTGCCGTTGATGAAGACAGCGACTATGGCGACGACGCTTTTGGTGAGGATGCCTTCGGTGACGATACCGAAGAAGACGAGTACGGCGACTACAGCTATGAAAATGATGGCTACGGGGATGATGGCTTTGAAGATGCTTTCGATAGCGACGCCGATGCCTTTGGCGAAGATAGCGCCAATGCCCTTAAAGATACCTATTGGTTCACCTCGACCGGTCTCGCCGACCTAGCCAAGCTACAGGCATTTCTCGAAGCCCAGCCAGAGGTAGGCAAGGTCAGCTCGCTGGTGCAGATCTACGATGTCGCCAGCGACCTCAGCGGCCATAAGCTCAATGATTTTGAAATCGCCTTTATGCGCAAAAGCTTTGGCGATGAAATCTACCAGCAGATGGTGGCGCCCTATTTAATTGAAGATATAGATGAGGCGCGGATTCAGTTGCGTGCTATGGAAACTCAAGGTCTGTTGCGGCGCGCCGATCTGTTGGAAAAAATCCGCGACTACGCCGTAAATGAAGTGGGTATCGCCAGTGAAGATATCCGCTTTACCGGCTTGCTGGTGCTCTATAACAATATGCTGCAGAGCCTATTCAAATCGCAGATCCTCACTCTGGGTGCTGTTTTTGTCGGTATTATGCTGATGTTTTTGGTGCTATTCCGCTCGATTAAAATTTCGGTTATCGCCATCTTGCCAAATTTCCTAGCCGCGGGAATCGTTCTCGGCGGCATGGGTCTGGCGCGTATACCGTTGGATATGATGACCATTACTATCGCGGCAATTACCGTGGGTATTGGTGTCGATCACGCGATTCATTACATCACCAGATTCCGCCGTGAGTTTGCCGTGGATGGCAACTACCTGGGGTCGATGCACAGGGCCCATGCCAGTATCGGCCTGGCGCTGTTCTATACAGCAATTACCATTATTGTCGGCTTCTCGATTCTGGCGCTGTCTAACTTTATTCCATCGATCTATTTTGGTCTGCTGACCGGACTGGCCATGACCGCCGCTCTGCTCGGCTCGATGACTCTACTACCCAAGCTGATTTTGCTCACTAAGCCCCTCGGGCCTGAGACTAAAAACAACGCTTAATTTTGGATAATTTGTAACTCTATGCCACTTGTCACCCTGCAGGACATCTTTCTTAGCTATGGCCAGCCACCGCTAATCGATCATATCAATCTGGTTATTGAGCCGGGCGAGCGAGTCTGCCTGATCGGCCGCAATGGGGCGGGAAAATCCACCCTGTTAAAAATTCTTACCGGTCAGGTGATTGCCGATGACGGCGTACTTAAACGCGCCGCCGGAGTAAAGATTGCCCAGCTGGAACAGTCGGTACCCCATGATGCGGTTGGTTCGGTGTTTGATGTTATCGCCGAGGGTCTGGGTGCTGAGGGAAAGCTGGCGGCTCGTTACCACCATCTGATTCTCGAGCTGAGCGCCAATCCTACCGATAAGGTGATG
>Ga0209119_1001636_pt1 | contig 21721 bp, 24 predicted proteins | sample COG_03_FD_184747 | JGI IMG/M metagenome (GOLD analysis project Ga0209119, IMG submission 184747) | Pelagic Microbial community sample from North Sea - COGITO 998_met_03 (SPAdes) (version 2) | ecosystem: Environmental > Aquatic > Marine > Neritic zone/Coastal water | place: Helgoland, sampling... | reverse complement strand
CAGTATGGAGATTCCTGTCAGTGCGCTCAAAAGTTATTCGATGTATGCGGGCGTACAAGATGCTTTGGTCCAATGGTGGTATGGACACAATGCCGTCGCATTCTTTTTAACCACCCCATTTCTTGGATTGATGTATTATTTTGTACCGAAGGCTGCCAACAGACCTGTATATTCCTATAAATTATCCATCGTTCACTTCTGGTCCTTAATATTCATTTATATATGGGCAGGACCCCATCACCTTCTCTATTCTACCCTACCCGATTGGGCACAAAACCTTGGGGTTGCTTTTTCAATCATGCTAATTGCGCCGTCTTGGGGTGGGATGATTAATGGACTCCTCACCTTGCGAGGGGCGTGGGACAAAGTCCGTACCGATCCTGTTTTAAAATTTATGGTGGTTGCCATCACTGGCTATGGAATGGCCACTTTTGAAGGGCCGATGCTCTCTCTTAAAAATGTAAACGCTATTGCGCACTTTAGCGATTGGGTGATTGCACACGTTCATGTGGGAGCATTGGCATGGAACGGCTTCTTAATATTTGGAATGGTTTATTGGATGGTTCCCAAATTATTCAAAACAACACTGTGGTCCACCAAACTTGCGAACTGGCATTTTTGGATCGGGACGTTAGGAATTATTATGTACGCTTTACCAATGTATGTGGCAGGATTTATTCAGGCTTCTATGTGGAAACAATTCAATCCAGATGGAACGCTTACGTATGGTAATTTTTTAGAAACAGTCACGGAAATCATTCCGATGTATTGGATGCGAGCTATTGGCGGTACCATGTTTATTGTAGGCGCGTTAATAGGTGTTTACAATATTATAAAAACCGCTAGAGCAGGCTCTAAAGTCACCGATGAACTTGCCGAAGCAGCACCACTTCAAAAAGTCACGAAGAAGCGAACTTCAAAAGAAGCGTACCACACTTGGTTGGAAAGACGCCCTGTGAAATTAACCATTTTTGCAACCATCGCCATTCTCATTGGTGGGGTAGTACAAATCATACCTTCCTTAATTGTGGATGATTACATCCCTGTAATTTCGAGTGTTAAACCTTATACACCTTTAGAGTTAGAAGGTCGAGATATTTATATCCGAGAGGGTTGTGTGGGCTGTCACTCTCAAATGGTACGTCCTTTCAGAAGTGAAGTCGAACGCTATGGCGAATATGCCAAAGCGGGCGAGTTTGTGTACGACCACCCCTTTCTTTGGGGAAGCAAACGGACGGGGCCTGACCTCTTACGTATCGGTGGGAAATACAGTGACAACTGGCATTTGAACCATTTCTACGACCCACAAACGACCTCATCAGGTTCTATTATGCCCGCTTATAAATGGCTTATTAATAGTGAATTAGATAAAAGCGATACGGAAGCGAAAATGGAAGCGATGGTCTCACTTGGGGTTCCATATACAGAAGAAGAAATAGAAGGGGCTCAACAATGGATGCTAGAACAAGGCACTGAAATAGAGCGAAATTTATACAACGATCCCGATTTTGCAAAAACCTATGAAGCGGACAAGAAATATGCACAACAAAATGATGAAGATTTTATTGAAATGCGCAACCGTGAAGTGGTCGCATTGATAGCATATTTGCAACGTCTTGGAACCGATATAAAAATACAAACGGGTGCTACATCCCTAATAGATTTAAATAAATAAGCTATGTTAAAATATGTAAAAGGAAACCTAGAGAACATTGATGGCGTACAAATTTACCCCATGATTTCATTACTTATATTCTTCATTTTTTTTGTGGTGCTATTCTGGTGGGTGGCTACCGCAAATAAAGCACATATTGAAGAAGTGAGTAACCTCCCTTTAAATGACGATACTATCAACCCAAATCAATCACTGTTATGAAAACAACCGCATCATTTTTAAGGGTTTTTGGAGTGGCCCTCTTTGGATTTCTATTTTTGAACTGGATTGGCACTACCGATGAAACCTCTTCCTTTATTGAACAACCTTGGCTGTGGGGGATCTATGGGTTTATCATTTTTGTGCATATTGCAGGAGAAATATGTGTGGGTGCTTTGCAAAGGATTCTATACCAAACGCTATCACCCGAAGCCAAAAAGAGATATGACGAAAAAGCTGCCTTAAAAAAAGCAAACCAATTCACATGGTTCAAAGAAACATACAAAGCTGCTTTAGGCAGCAAAGCCGTCGAAGAAGAGTTTGAAATTATTTTAGATCACAACTACGACGGCATCCGAGAATTGGACAATAAATTACCGCCGTGGTGGGTCTATGGTTTTTATGGCACTATTTTATTTGCCGTTGTGTATCTCGTACGTTTTGAAGTATTGAACGATTACAATCAAATTGAAGAATACGAAATTGCGGTTGCTGACGCAAAAATAGAAGTTGAAAAATGGAAAAAAACTGCTAAAAATCTAGTGGATGCAAGTACCGTCACCCTGCTCACAGAAAGTGGAGATTTAAAAGCGGGTAAAACTATTTTTACAACGAACTGTGCGGTGTGTCACAAAGCAGATGGCGGTGGCGGAATTGGCTCTAACCTAGCCGATGAACACTGGATATTAGGAGGCGGTATTAAAAACATTTTTAATACCATTTCAGAAGGAGGCCGAAGTGGAAAAGGAATGATTGCTTGGAAAAACGAATTAAAACCTTTGGAAAGAGCGCAAGTAGCCAGTTATGTATTGAGTTTTCAAGGAACCACGCCTGCCGAACCTAAAGACGCTGAAGGCGAATTATGGGTGGATCCAGAGTGAGGAAAATCAATGATAATAAAATTAAAGAAATCGTATTTGACACTATAAACTTAAAATTGTGATGAGAATTTAAAACAACCCGATGCTAGTCATAAATGAAATATCCGAATCGCTCTCAAAAAGCAAAAAACCGCTTATCAAGCAAATCTATGATAAAGCGGACAAAACACTCCTTGTCATCGGGTTGCGGAGGGGTGTTGAATTGCCAGAAAATCTAACCACTTCTAAAGCAAAAATCATGGTGGTACAAGGGGAAATCGATTTTAATACGGCAACGTCTAGTTATCGACTGGAACGCTTCGATTCTTTTGAGATTCCTCCAGACACAAAGCATTCGGTAGTCGGAGTTTTTGATGCCATTTTCCTACTCCTTTTAAGAAAATCGAACAAGACCCCATAATGGCAGAACAAGGACAAGATAATTTCAGAGATACAATTGGAACCTTAAACACCGAAGGGAAACGCGCTTGGGTATTTCCTAAAAAACCAGATGGAAAGTGGTATGACTACCGCAAATATGTAAGCTATGTTTTACTTGTATTTTTATTTGCGGCACCCTTTGTCAAAATAGGTGGCAATCAATTTTTGATGTTTAATGTGCTAGAGCGGCGATTTAATATTTTCGGGATTCCATTTTGGCCACAAGACTTTCACCTCTTTGTGATTATGATGATTGTTGGGGTGGTATTTGTCATTTTATTTACGGTCGCCTTTGGGCGTATATTTTGCGGTTGGATTTGCCCTCAAACCATTTTTATGGAAATGGTTTTTAGAAGAATTGAATACTGGATTGATGGAGATAGAGGCAAACAAATCCGCTTATCAAAAATGCCCTGGAACGCTGAAAAAATAAAAAAAAGGGTGCTCAAATGGATCGTATTTTTTATCATCTCCTTCCTAATTGCTAATGTGTTTCTTGCCTATCTCATAGGGAGCGACGAACTGTTAGGCTACATATCAGATGGACCTTTAAAACATCAAAGCACGCTTATTTCTCTCCTTATTTTCACTGCTGTTTTCTACTTTATTTTTGCTTGGTTTCGAGAACAAGTGTGTATAATTGTGTGTCCGTATGGACGCTTGCAAGGGGTGTTGCTAGACAACAAATCCATTGTAGTTGCATACGACCATAAACGGGGTGAAAAAGAAGCGGGACGGGCGAAGTTTAAAAAAAACGAAGAGCGACCCGAAACGGGCAAAGGCGATTGTATTGATTGTTTTGCATGTGTGCACGTCTGCCCCACTGGCATTGACATTCGGAATGGCACGCAGTTAGAGTGCATCAATTGTACCGCCTGTATTGATGCCTGCGACTATATGATGGAAGCAGTTGATTTGCCCAAAGGACTCATTCGGTACGACAGTGAAGACGCAATTGAAAAGAAAGAAAAGTTCAGTTTTACGCCACGCCTCAAAGGCTATACGGCAGTCTTGGCGATTGTCACAGCAGTACTCATTGGGATGCTTTTTTTGCGCAATGATGTAGAAGCACAGTTTCTTAGATTGCCTGGGGAATTGTATGAACACAAAGAAAATAATATCATCAGTAATGTCTATACCTATAAAATTTTCAATAAAACCGTTGCGGATATCGATGGAATTCGGTTTGAATTGCTATCCCATAAAGGGACTATAAAACTAGTGTCTCACAGTGATTTTACAATAGAAAAAGAAAAATTTGCCGAAGGCACATTGTTTATAGAAATAAATGCCGCCGCCTTAACGGGCGACAAAGACCGATTGAAAATAGGGATTTATAGTGGTGAGCGGCTGATTGAAACCATCACCACCGCCTTTTTAGGACCTAGAAGTTATAAATAAAAACAGATGAAAAAAATGAAATGGAATTGGGGAACAGGAATTGTATTTGTAATGCTGGGGTTTATTAGCTTTATTCTCTACTTTGTAATTACAATGAGTACGGATGAAAAATTCAGTCATGATCTGGTCACAGAGGATTATTATGCCAAAGAAATAGCGTATCAAAACGAGATCGATGCGGAAACAAATACGCAAAATCTTATCGAAAAAATAGAGAGTAAAAAAGTACCAACTGGATGGCTGATTGTATTCCCTACAGAATTTGATACCTCAAAAATTAAAGGAACCATTGCGCTCTACAGACCTTCTAATCAGCAGTTGGATTTTGAATTACCACTCATTTTTAAGGATCGTAAACTACACATTCCAGATAAAAATTTGATAGGTGGCCGTTGGAACATTACCATTGACTGGATTTATCAAGATAAAGCGTTTATGTATAAAGAAAAAATCGTGTATTAATGTTGTGGTCAGCACTTGTCCTCGGGTTGTTAGGAAGTTTCCATTGTATTGGAATGTGTGGCCCAATTGCGTTTTTATTACCTCTTGATCGCACAAACAGAAGCAAGCGCATTTTTCAATTACTAAGCTATCATATAGGACGATTGTTCACCTATGGACTGCTGGGTTTTGTGTTTGGACTGCTAGGAAAAAGTCTGAATTTATTTGGCATTCAACAGCAATTATCCATTTTTATTGGCGTGAGTATGATTGTGATGATTTTAATCCCTTCAAAAATATTCAGTCAATATAATTTTTCAAAGCCATTGTATGCGCTCGTCGCAAAATTGAAAAGTGCGATGGGTGTACATTTGAAAAAAAAGAGTTCTAAAACCTTTTTTGTATTGGGGTTTTTAAACGGTTTGTTGCCTTGTGGATTGGTTTATATGGCGGTGTTTGGTTCCTTGGCAAGTGGTGGCGCGACGTATGGTGCCTTGTATCTTGTGCTGTTTGGACTGGGTACCGTTCCGTTGATGACGGTTGCAATTTATCTAGGGAATTTTTTAAAAGGAAAAGCAAAACAAAACATCTTAAAAGCCATTCCCGTGTTTGTCGTGGTTATTGGCTTATTATTTATTCTGCGCGGAATGGGGCTGGGGATTAAATACATATCGCCTTCAGAAATGGTCACAGAACAACAAATCGATTCACAATACGACTGCCATTAACTCTTAAAATAGTTGTGTAAATTATTAAAGCTCGTTTCTAAGGTTTTGTTCCCAAGTCCATGAAGACTGAATCATCTCTTGTAAACCACGGGTTGCTTCCCAATTCAGCACCTGTTTCGCCAAGGCTGTAGATGCAAACATTTCGGGGACATCGCCAGGTCTTCGCTCTGTGATTTCATAGTTTAATGGGCTTCCACTCACCGCTTCAAAAGCTTTGATCATTTCGAGTACCGAGTACCCTTTTCCTGTTCCCAAATTAAAAACTTCTAGGGGTTGAGTGGACGATGGATCGAGGAGTCTTTGGAGTGCTTTTAAATGAGCGTCTGCTAAATCCACCACGTGGATGTAATCTCTAATGGGCGTGCCATCTTTGGTTGGATAATCATTTCCGAATACCATTAGTTTTTCTCTCACACCTGCAGCTGTTTGTGTGATATAAGGCATTAAATTATTTGGGATTCCTGTGGGGAACTCCCCTATTTGTCCGGATTCATGCGCTCCAATAGGATTAAAATAACGCAATGAAATGACGGATATCTCTGATTGTGAATTGGTGAAATCTTCTAGAATTTCTTCTGCAATTTTTTTAGTATTTCCATAAGGAGAAAATGAACGTTGGGTAGGGGCATCTTCTGTAATGGGCATTGTGGAAGGGTTTCCATAAACGGTTGCCGAAGACGAGAAAATAAGGTGATTGATGCCATTATCTTGCTGCGCTTTCAATGTATTGATTAATGAAAAAAGATTGTTTTGATAATACATCAACGGATTTTGAATGGATTCCGCCACTGCTTTATGGGCTGCAAAATGAATGACTGCCTTTGCATCTTTATGGGTTTTAAAAACAGCTTGGGTTGCTTCAGAAGATTTCAAATCGACCTGTTCAAAATGAGGTCTAACGCCTGTAATTTTTTCAATTCGATCTAAAATTTGAACATTGGAATTTGACAAATCATCAAGGATCACCACCTCATAATTGTGGTTAATCAATGTGATGACTGTATGGGACCCAATGTAACCACAACCGCCTGTAACAATAATTTTTTCTTGCATCTGTATATTAAAACTCAAAGATAGTTAACTGGTTTTATATTTTGAAGGAAAATATCAAATCGTGTGGATTTGTAAAAAAAAATGTTTGATAGTGGAGAAACATTTGACTTAATCAGAAACTTATTGATCCGTTTTTTTTAAGTTCTCGATGCTTTCTTGCAAAGATTTATTTTTGGTCTTTAATATTAAGTTTTTTTCAATTTGGTCGTAAAGCATTTCTTTAACCTCTTTTCCGTAATTTGAATGAGGTTCATTTACAATATTTGTGTCCGATAAAAGCATATCGCCTTCATCAAAAAGCAACCATTTCACGTTTAAATCTTTATAATTATCTAAAATAATAGCTAATTTGTCCGTCCCAAAAGACTTTCCAGAGTCTAAAAAGCCATTAGAAAATTTACAAGTCCTACAAAACCAAGTGGGCTTTATATTCTTATAATTAAGATATTGCAATATTTTTTCTTTATGCGTCATTAAATAATTAGATAATTATTTTTATTTTTTAGATATTTATATTATATTTGCAACAGTAATACATCAGTAAAGTAACAGAAAAAAATGAAATAAAAAAATAGAATTTTTCTATGATTAATAAGTCGGACAGAGAATCAATAAAGAGCGTTATCGGACATCCATATGCATCTCTCATTCAAAAGGAATTAATTGATAGTAACGAATTTAATAAAGTTGGTGCGCCCTACTCTAAAGGACATATCACTAATGTAATGAACGGTGAAAAACATAAGATCATTGAAGCGGCTATTTACAGAGTCGTCAAAAAGTGTTTGAAAATTCAAAAAAAAAGAGGATTCCTAATCAATAAAAAAAACGCGGATGTAACTGCAATCTCGAAACTTTAAATTATTCGCAAAAAATTAAATCTATGGTTAACTATTACAAAATTACAACTTTTAGTCCTTATCCGCAAATCAATGAATTTAGGACTCAGGCGTTAAGGTTTTTGAGATTCATAAAACGATAAATTAAGACACATGATAATAATTATTTATATTGTACTACTTATGGGCTACGGCACTTTAATAAGCATCTATTATCAAGATAAAAAGTATAAAACTGCAGCTATATGGGCTTTAATGTTTTTATGTGTTATTTATTTAATGATCGAAACATATATCAAAGGCTACTCTCTGGACTTTATATGAAATCAACACCTTTACAAATTCAAAAATGCAAGCTCATTATTTTGAGCTTGCTTTGTTTTTAAATGACCTAGGTCGGATTAATTATGTTTTAGATAATTGATAGTTTTTTATAAAATAGGTGACATAGTGAGGAATTAGGCTTCCTAAATAGTAAGGTAGATTCATCAGTAAGTATGGGGTTCCGCTGGGTGTTTTTGTTTCTTGTATTGAAAACTCCCCTGCAAACATCCTAATAGCATAGGGATGATTTGTGCGTTCTATAAATTGATGAAGTGATTTTAATGAGCCCGTACTTCCTGATTTAATTTCAATTGGAATTAGCTTTCCATCCATCGCAAAGACCAAATCCACCTCTGATGATGCTTGCTTTTTTTCTCTTACCCAAAAACTAGGTAATTCGAACTTATTACTTTGGATAGAAATGATTTCCTGAGTTACAATATGTGGTACAATAGCACCTTTATAACTTTGGCTTAAATCTTCTAAAACCAACATCTCTGCTCGAATACCTAAAATATGATTAAGTATGCCCGTATCCAAAAATTGCAGTCTAGGTGATTTTTTTAAATCTGGTATTATAGGAAGTTCGGTAGCAGTCGTTGGATAAATAAGTTGAATAACCTTTGCTTGATGTAAATTCCGCATTGCTTCGCCAACCTCTCTTGAGCGATAGTTAGAATTGCCAAAATTTTGGAATTTAATTCGCTCATCAACAGCATATGCCGCTGATGACATAATATGCTTAATCACATTTTTGGCCGTTGTATTCGTTGTATATTTTTCTGAATCACTAATGTAGGAACTCCAAATACTCTCATAAATAGAGGAGAGATCGACGATACTGTTACTTTTGGCAAATTGACTAACTACTTCTGGCATTCCACCTATAATGGTGTATTTATTGAACAAATCGAGTAACGTTTTATGAGCAACGTTATTTATAGGAATATTATTTAGTTGTTCTAGACCTGTACTGTGATCAATTGCTTCTAAATATTCTATAAAATTAAAAGGATATAGATATAAAAACTCAACTCTTCCTACAGGGAAACTTTTAACATTTTTAAGTGCAAATTCGAGTAAAGAACCTGCTGCTATAACATGAAGATCAGGAGCCTCTTCATAAAAATATCGCAAAAGCTGTATTGCTTTTGGCTGTTCTTGTATCTCATCAATGAAAAGTATTGTATTACCGATATCTTTCGAAATGATGTTATTTGAAATAAATAGAGCTTCAATGATTGTATTTACATTATCCGTTTGTTCAAAGTACTGGCTATCTGCTTTTTTCTCTAAGTTAAGGTATAAGCGATTTTTATAAGTTTTTGAAAAGGCATTGATCAAAGTAGTTTTCCCAACTTGTCTTGCACCTCTAACAATTAAAGGTTTTCGATTGGATTTGATTTTCCATTTATGCAATTGTGCTGTAAGATGTCTTTTTAAAATCAAAATATACTATGTTATAAAGTAAGTGCAAATATAATATATTTTGTAACAAAGTAAGGGTTGTTTTTTAGTCTTTTTGTATCAAAGTAAATAGTGATCTTTATTTGAGCGGTCATATATTACACCCATTTTAATCATTTTATTGAGTATCAAGTGTGACCTCGGCAAGAGTATTCCATGATCTTGACAAAGCTCCGTAGTCTAAATAGAAAGCCAAAAATCATAGATTTTTATTTTTGTTTCTGCTTGAAAACTCTAATAAAAAAACAAGCTCTTTATTTTTACTTCTAAGGAACTTAACAAGATTATTCCATGATCTTGACAAAGCTCCGCTTTGAGAATAGTACAAACAAAAAAACACTCAAGCAAGCTCTTTATTTTTACTTCTAGGGAACTTAACAAGATTATTCCATGATCTTGACAAAGCTCCGCTTTGAGAATAGTACAAACAAAAAAACACTCAAGCAAGCTTGGTGTTTTTTTTGTTTGTACTATTCATTCGTGACCTCGGCAAGATTCAAACTTGCAACCTCTTGAGCCGTAATCAAGTGCACTATTCAGTTATGCTACGAGGCCATTTTGAGGGTGCAAATATAAGCTAATAATCTTTTTATCAAAAGAATATTGTATCAATTTCAAAAAACTTACTTTTGTGACTATACTTTAATTATTTTTAGTCATGAAAATAGAACAAATCTACACCAGTTGCTTGGCCCAGGGCGCCTACTATATCGAGTCCAATGGCGAAGTTGCAATCATCGATCCACTTCGAGAAACACAACATTATGTGGATAAAGCTACTGCCAATAATGCAAAAATAAAATTCATTTTTGAAACCCATATTCATGCCGATTTTGTGTCCGGTCATGTGGACTTGGCTAAAAAAACAGGAGCGACGATTGTCTTTGGTCCAAATGCCAAAACAACCTTCAATTCTTACAATGCCTCCGATAATGAAGAATTTAAAGTTGGAAACATTACCATTAAAGTATTACATACCCCTGGTCATACACTAGAATCTGTGACGTATTTACTCATTGATGAAAACGGGCAACACCATGCCGTGTTTACAGGCGATACGCTGTTTTTAGGAGATGTTGGACGTCCAGATTTGGCTGTTAAATCAGACCTCACTGAAAAAGATTTGGCGGGAATGTTGTTTCAATCCTTGCGATCAAAAATTATGACTTTAGACGATGCTGTGATTGTATATCCTGCACATGGAGCTGGATCGGCTTGCGGGAAAAATTTAAGTAAAGAAACGGTTGGCACCATTGGAGATCAAAAAAACACCAATTACGCCCTACGTTCCGATATGACCAAAGAAGAGTTTGTCACAGAAGTCCTAGACGGCATCAGTCCACCTCCACAATATTTTGCCAAAAATGCCAAAATGAATCAAAGTGGGTATTCCAATTTGGAACAAGTATTATCTAATGGTGACACCCCCCTTTCTGCGCAAGTGTTTGAACAATTGGCAAAATCCGAAGAGGCACTTATTTTAGATGTTCGTACACAACAAGACTTTATAAAAAATCACATTCCAGGGTCTATTTTTATTGGACTTAATGGCGGCTTTGCCCCCTGGGTTGGCGCGCTCATTACAGACATCAATCAACCCATCCTATTAGTCGTTCCTGAAGGGAAGTCAGAAGAAGCTGTGATCCGTTTAGCCCGCGTTGGCTATGACAACACGCTTGGCTATTTAGAAGGCGGGATGGACGCTTGGATCGCTTCGGGAAAAACAACCGATCAAATAATTTCTATTTCAGCAAAAGAGTTTTCAACAAAAACAAGAGAGAACAACCTCCATGTTTTGGATGTTCGTAAGGATGGCGAATATAACTCGATGCATTTGAAATTGGACGATCTGCAGCATTTCGCATTGGATTACATCAACCATCAAATGGATCAAATTGATGCCAATAAAACCTATTACATTCATTGTGCTGGTGGCTTCCGCTCTGTGATTGCGGCATCCATTTTAAAAGCACGTGGCTTTCGTAACATCGTTGATATCGCTGGTGGATTTACAGCGCTTAAAAAGACCGATTTATCACTATCTGAATTTGTATGCCCATCCACAATTTAATTGCTTTGACTATGACCACAACTCTTGAAATCTTAAATGTGGTGGATGTGCCCATACCATTATCACTAAACTCAATGATTTAGAAGGCATTCAAAATGTGAGTGTGGATACAGAATCTTAAACGATTTCAGCGCTTAAGCCTGCTTTTAGAAGTTGAGTACATTGAGGTTCCAACTCCTCATACACCCCCGTTTTAACGGTACATTTTCCTTTATAATGAACCAGTAACGAACATTGTTCTGCCTGTTCGTAGGAATGCTTACAAACATCAACTAGGGTTTCTATCACATGGTCAAAAGTATTGACCTCGTCGTTGAACAAGACAATTTCATTTAAATGTCCTTCTTCAACTGAAACCTCTACATCTTCTTTAATTTTTTCTTTTGTACTCATAATGACTTAACGAATTTCAGGGCGACCCAATTGTTTCGTGTTAATTTTTTCTCAAGTTTCAAATCGAGTTCGTTGCAAGTTGCCTCAATCAACTCACAATCGCTGTCGTAAAAACCACTTAAAAATAAGGAACCATTTTCATTTAAACAAGTAACATATGTACTTAAGTCATTCAACAGAATGTTTCGATTAATGTTTGCGATGACAACATCAAAACGTTTTCCTTCAAGTAAGGACGCATCCCCTTCTAAAACCTTGATGTGGTGACAATCATTTCGTGAGATATTTTCTAAACTATTTAAATAACACCAATTATCAATATCAATGGCTTCTAAAGATGTAGCCCCTTTTTTTTCGGCCAAAATAGCTAGCACACCGGTTCCACAACCCATATCCAAAACAGATTTGTTGGTAAAATCAAATGCTAAAATATGTTGAATCATCATGTGCGTGGTTTCATGATGTCCGGTTCCAAAGCTCATTTTGGGTTCAATAATAATGTCATATTCAACATCAAATACTTCATGAAAAGGCGCACGAATCGCACAGCGATCTTCGACAACAATGGGGTTGAAATTCTTTTCCCATTCGGCATTCCAATTGGTTTGCGCAATGGTTTCAAATTCATAACTGATGACAAACTCCTCAGAATTTAAAATCTGAATTGAGTCTAAAATGATGTCAAAATGATCTGCTTCTTGAATATAAGCAATGACCCCATCGGGGGTTTCTACAAAGCTTTCGAAACCAGAAAAGCCAAGCTCCGCAATCAAAATTTCGGTACCTGGCTGAACGGGTTGAACTTTAAATGTGTAGCCTATATAGATAGAATCTCCCAAATTTAAAATGCGTTTATGATGGCTGTAAATTGCTCTACATCCAATGCTGCGCCGCCAATTAGACCGCCATCAACATCTGTTTTTGAAAAAATTTCTTTTGCATTTGCGGGCTTCACACTTCCACCATACAAAATAGAAACCTCAGCTGCTAAGTCCGCTGAATATTGGTTCGCAATGGTTTGACGTATAAAAGCATGCATGTCTTGTGCTTGTTGTGGAGATGCTGTTTCCCCTGTTCCAATGGCCCAAACTGGCTCATAAGCCAATACAATATGCTCCCAGGCAGATGCTGGCAAATGAAATAAGGCATTCTTAATTTGTCCTTCGACAATCGTTTCTTCATTTCCCGATTTACGATCTTCCAATTCTTCTCCAAAACAGAATATCGCACGCATATTGTGAGCTAATGCCGTATCTACTTTTTTAGCTAAAAGGGCATCGGTTTCATTAAAATACGCACGACGCTCACTGTGTCCTAAAATAACCGTTTTAACGCCAACACTTTGAAGCATTGCTGCACTGATCTCACCTGTATAAGCTCCGTTTTCTGCAAAATGCATGTTTTGAGCAGCCACTATAACTCGACTGCCTTTAACTGAGTTTGAAGATGCTAAAAGACTCGTAAATGGGGGTGCAATAATAACTTCTGCTTTACTGTGTTTCAATTCCTTCAGCAGTTTAGAAACGAATAATTCTGAATCAACATAGTCGTTATTCATTTTCCAATTTCCTGCTACAATTTGTTTTCTCATTTTAAATTATTTATTAGTGTTATATCTGATGTTTTAATGGCATTAAAAACTTTAATCGTTCCTTGTTTGTCAATAATCATATAGCGAGGAATCCAATCCAAATCTAAAAATGTGCCCATGGCTCCTTTCCATCCAGATTGCATCAAGTAATGATCGCCTTTAATTTCTAATCTATCGACCCCTTTTCTCCAAGCCTTTTGCGTTTTATCTAAAGATAAATACACAAAATCAACTTCGGAATGCTTCGCCTGAAGTGCTTTCACACTTGGCAAGCCTTCCAAACAATCTTTACACCAAGAGGCCCAAACATCTATAAAAACAGTGTTGCCTTGGTGGTTTTCCAAAATGGTTTTAAATAAAATAGAATCTCCATTTAGTGTCACAAACGCATCGTTTAAAGCGGCCTCTGAAAATTCAGTTTCGACGCGATTTTGACAACTTAACAGTGTACTAACGAAGAGTGATACTAAAAATATGTGTTTCATTTTGAAATTTTATTTAAGAGTCTAATTTAATTTTTGGATCTAAATAGGTGTAAATAATATCAACAAAAATATTGATCAGCACAAAAGTAAGGGCAATTATTAAAACAGCCCCCATAATTACGGGTAAATCTAAGGTGTTTAGTGCATTTACGATTTCTTTACCCAATCCATTCCATGCAAATATATATTCTACAAAAACAGCGCCAGCCAACAGAGAGGCAAACCAACCTGAGATCGCAGTAACCACGGGATTGAGCGCATTTTTCATCGCGTGTTTGGTAATAATTTGAAATTCACTCAAGCCTTTGGCACGTGCGGTGCGAATATAATCTTGATTAAAGACTTCTAACAATGAGTTACGCATCAGTTGTGTAACAACCGCCAACGGACGGATTCCTAGAACCAAGGCGGGTAATATTAAGTTTTTTAGTTTTAATTGATAGACCTCTCCAAAGTCATCCAATTCATAAAGACTCCCCGTCATTTCCAATCCCGTGTAGTGGTGTAATAAAAATCCAAAAATCCAAGCGGCCAAAATAGCACTAAAAAAAGAAGGCAAACTCATCCCAAAAGTACTGACTACCAAAATTGTTTTATCGACCCAATGGTCTTTATACAATGCGGAAATCACTCCTAAAAATAGCCCCAATACCAACGCCACACAAATAGAAGCAACCGCCAGAATAATGGTGTTTGGAAGTGTTTCTTTAAGTATTTGACTGACTTTTTTTCCTTGCTTGGTGAAGGACGTACGAAGGTATGGATATTTTAAAACGACGGTGGTATTGACGGTTTTAAACAAGGATTGAAAACTGTAAGGATGGGATTCTAAAAAGGTGTAATCTTCATCGGAATTTGAATGAAATGACAAGGGTGATAAATCATTTAGATAGTACAAATATTGTGTAAGTACAGGCTGATCAAATCCATATTTTTGTTTTACGATTGCCAATTGTGCTTGGTCTTCATTTTGACCTAGCATCATTTGTGCCGGATCGCCGGGCAAGACATTGAATAGAAAAAATATAGTGGTGACAACTCCTAAAAGTGTCCAAAATGAATGCTGTATTTTTTTTAATATATATCTCCCCAAAAGGTTTAAAGATCTAAATTATCAATGTCATTCCAGTGTACTTTTTGTTGGACCGTACCTTTATTTAATTCCAAGACACCTGGGTTGGAACGCACCACGGTTTTGAGAGCTTTTTCATCACATAGATAAAACTCAAAATTAAGTCCGTAGGTTTCATTTATTTTGGAAATTGCATCTTCTCCAGAAGCACTTAACCCAATAACAGTATAGCCTTTCGCCTGTGCATTTTCCGATAAGGCTTTCAGGTTTTGCAAGCCTTCTTTTTCTGCGGTGTCCAAATTATAAGATACAATCATGATGAGTTTTTCTTCGTTAAGAAAAGCGTTGGTCAAATCTTCATCCTCAGATTCTATCGAGAAATCCAAAATGGAGGGCTGATAGCCTTCGTCAATAACTTCCGTTTCTACACTCACGTAATCACCCTCAACATTGGGATAAGACCCATCGGTTACAATTGTTTTTTCTTCTCCATTTACATTAAAAACCCATGTAAATTCTTGAACGGCTTTAGGCGCATCTACAGGGGTACTCATGTTTTTAATGAGGTTATCCCCTATTTTGTAAGCTCTAAAATCAATACTCGGTAAATGCATCAACACATGGTATCCAAAAGCAAGACTGGCTATAAAACTCAGAAGTGCAAGAATAGTGTTTGGTAACGGCTTAAATATAGGAGTGATGTACGATTTTCCAAAAAACAAAATCAATACAAACGCCAATAAAATCACATCTTTTGTAAAGCTTTCCCAAGGGGTTAATTTTAAAGCATCGCCAAAACATCCACAATCCTTCACTTTATCAAAGTATGCAGAATAAAAGGTGAGAAACGTAAAAAACACAATCATGAGCAACAAGCTCCATACGGTGAATTTTGGCTTGTATCCAATCAATAAAAACACGCCAAGAACGACTTCAAAAACCACCACCAAAACAGAAATGATAAGCGCATAGGGTTCCAAAAAAGGAATATTTAAAACCTCTGCACTAAAATATTCTTGAAGTTTATAAGAAAACCCCAAAGGATCATTGAGTTTTATAAAGCCTGAAATTATAAATAAAATTCCAACAAAAATACGAGAGAAAGGAACTAAGATTTTCATATTAAGATTCGTTTAAGTGAATTAAAGCAAAGATGGCATAATTGATCATATCCTGATAATTGGCGTCAATTCCCTCGCTAACAAGGGTGTGGCCGGCATTGTCTTCTATTTGTTTGACCCGTAATAATTTTTGTAAAATCAAATCGGTCAAGGAACTCACACGCATATCGCGCCAGGCTTCGCCATAATCGTGATTTTTATCCAGCATCAACTGTTTGGTGACCGCAATTTTGTCTTCATACAACGCTACCGCTTCCTCAAATGACAAGTCGGGCTGCTCCACAACTCCCTTTTCAATTTGAATGAGTGCCATGACGCAATAATTAATGATCCCCACAAACTCACTTGCAGCGCCCTCCTCTACCTTTTGAATGGCGTTTTGCTGAAGTCCTCTAATGCGCTGTGCCTTGATGAAAATCTGGTCTGTTAACGAAGGTAATCTAAGAATTCGCCATGCGCATCCATAGTCTTTCATCTTTTTACTAAACAGATCTTGGCAGACTTGTACAACGGCATCGTATTCTTTTGAAGTATTTTGCATGAAATAAATCGAATTTTCCGTAAATTTCGCTTAAAATATTCAAAACATCAAGATTTATGGTTTAAAGTTTTAAATCTTGACAAAAACAACCAACAATACCTTTTTATGACTCTCAATTGTAACGGCCAACTAATTGACCTCAACACTCCTAAAGTGATGGGTATTTTGAATGTGACTCCCAACTCATTTTATGATGGTGGACGCTTTAAAGACAAAAAAAGTATGTTAACACAAGTTGAAAAATTACTGAAGGAAGGGGCTACTTTTATCGATATTGGTGCTTATAGCTCGCAACCAGGCGCTGATTTTGTTTCGGAAGAGGAAGAATTAAAACGACTTATTCCCATTGTGAACTCCGTTGTCAAGACCTTTCCTGAGAGCCGTATTTCGATTGATAGTTTTAGAAGCCGTGTTATTAAAACATCCATTGAAGCTGGTGCCGCAATGGTCAATGATATTTCTGGGGGTCAATTAGATCCCTTAATGTTTGAAACGGTTGGAACGCTCGGTGTCCCTTATATTATGATGCACATGCGCGGCACACCGCAAACGATGCAAAAAATGACCAACTATTCGGATGTGGTAAAAGAGGTTTATACTTATTTTACTGAACGGATTCAATTGGCAAGAACACACCAACTAAAAGATATCATTTTAGATCTTGGGTTTGGCTTCTCGAAAACTATTGAACAGAATTTTGAACTTTTAGCGATGTTCGATTATTACAACAACTTAAACCTCCCTCTTTTGGCGGGAGTTTCTAGAAAATCGATGATTTATAAAACCTTAAATACGACAGCAAACCAAGCGCTTAACGGCAGTACAGCACTGCATATGGTGGCACTTCAAAAAGGTGCGAAACTCTTAAGGGTTCACGATGTGAAAGAAGCCATGGAATGCATTCAACTTCATAAGGCGCTTCAAAAATAGCGTTCATTTTATATTTATTATATTTATTAAAATTTTCAGACCAAGTGGACATATTCAAAGACTTATTAAACTTCAATATATTAGACCTTATCGACATTGCTTTAGTCGCATTTTTGCTGTACTATGTCTATAAATTGATCAAAGGCACCGTTGCCATCAATATCTTTTTTGGGATTGTAATTTTTTACCTCTTTTATTTATTGGTAGATGTGTTACAGATGCGCATGCTAAGCAAAATCTTAGGCGGTTTTATGAGTGTTGGAATCATTGCTTTAATTGTAGTGTTTCAACCAGAAATTCGTAAGTTTTTATTAATGATTGGCTCCACAAATTTGAGCAAAAGCGGTTCCTTTATGAAACGTTTTAGTTTTGTAAAAGCACAACAGAATACGGCTTCTGATGCTGAAGTCATTGTAAAATCCTGCACCAAAATGGGCAGCAGCAAAACTGGGGCATTGATTGTGATTGAACGCAATAATAATTTAGATTTTTTGGTAAAAACGGGAGATGACATGAAAATTACCGTGACGCAACCTATTCTTGAAAGTATCTTTTTTAAGAACAGTCCCCTTCATGATGGGGCTATTATAATTTCAGAAAACGTAATCAAGGCTACACGAGTAATTCTCCCTGTTAATAACGAGAAAAACATCCCTTCCCGCTTTGGACTACGCCACCGTGCTGCGATTGGAATTACTGAAAAAACAGATGCACTGGCTCTTGTGGTGAGTGAGGAAACTGGACAGCTTTCCTATGTAAATAACGGAGAGTTTGTGATCTATACAGATACGCAAGATTTGATCGAGAAAATCAAAGCCGATTTATCTTAACGTTAACTATTTTTAGTTAAAAACTGAGCATCGTATAAATTTCGGTAATGCCCCTCTTTATTTTTCAACAAGTCTGCATGGGTGCCTTTTTCAACGATTTCACCCGCATCCAACACAATAATTGTATCTGCTTTTTTGACGGTTGCCAAGCGATGCGCAATGACGATCGACGTACGTCCGTGTGTGATTTTCTGAGTCGCCTTTTGAATGAGTTGTTCGGCATAAGAATCTATCGAAGCGGTGGCTTCATCCAATATTAAAATTTTTGGATTGGTCACGTAGGCTCTTAAAAATGAGATTAATTGACGCTGCCCCGAAGACAACATCACGCCTCTTTCTTTGACATTGTAATGATAGCCTTTCGGTAAACTCATGATGAAATCATGAATACCAATTTCTTTAGCGGCGGCTACCACTTCCGCTTCACTGATATCGAGATTTTTGAGGGTGATATTATTCAGGATGGTATCGGCAAACAAAAACACATCTTGTAGTACGACTGCTATATTTTGTCTTAAATTTTTAACTGAAATTGTTTTGATGTCTTTAGAATCAATCGTGATGGTTCCAGAATTGATATCATACAAACGGTTCAACAGATTGATAATGGTTGATTTTCCAGCACCTGTTGCCCCTACGATGGCGATCGTTTCTCCAGCAGTCACTTTAAAAGACACCCCTTTTAGAACGGGTTCATTTTCGACATAAGCGAATTTAACATCTTTAAATTCTAAGTCCCCTTTTAAATTTTTAAGAACGCCCTCGCCACGATCTTGAATATTTGATGTTGTGTCCAATACTTTAAAAACACGATCGGCAGCCACCATCCCCATTTGAAGGGTATTGAATTTATTTGCAATTTGATTCAGGGGTCTAAAAATCATTGGCACCATCATTATAAACGCTGTTAAATCGCCAATAGAAGCCGTTTGATCGAGTACTGTATTAAGGCCTCCAAGCCAAATCACTGTTCCTAAAGTCACAGACGATAAAAGGTCTGCAATGGGGAAAAACACAGAATTATACCATACGGTTTTGATCCACCCCTTTTTGTGGCGCTCGTTGATGGCGCTAAAATTTTCGGATTCAATTTTTTCTCTTGCAAATATTTGAACAATTTTCATACCCGTGATGCGCTCTTGTACAAAAGAGTTTAGGTTAGACACTTCGGTTCGCACATCTTCAAATGCTTTTTTCATGTACCGCTGAAAAACTTTGGTGGCTATCAAAACGATTGGAAGCGTACAAAAGACAATGACACTGAGTCGCCAGTTCATATAAAACATCACCCCACCTACTACACTCATTTTTAAAATGTCGCTAAAAATCATAAACAGTCCTTCTCCGAAAATATCGGCAATGCGCTCCATATCGGTCACTGTTCGAGTGATCAAAACACCCACCGAGGAGTTGTCAAAATACTTCATTTTAAACCCAAGGATATGTTTAAAAAGCTTAATCCGAATGTCTCTTACCACGGACTGCCCTAACCAACTTGCATAATAAATAAACAATAAATTACACGTAACTTCAAGGACCAAGAGCCCTAACATTAAAAAAATATAGTTTAAAAACCCAGGTTCAAATTTTTGTTCAATATTTTGATCAATGGCCAATTGCAACACCTTAGGACGTAGGGCTCCAAAAACTGCCAACCCAATGACGGTGGTCAACGCAAGAATAAAAAACCCTGTGTAGGGCTTGATATAATGCAGCAGCCTTTTGAATAACTGCGCATCAAAAACTTTGCTTTTAGGTTTCTTATTGGACATAAATTGATTTTGGATATTCTATATTAATTAAATACAGTCCGTGAGCGGGCGCCGAAGTGCCTGCATTAGACCTGTTTTTTGAGTCGATAATTGCTCGAAATTCTTCGAGTGTTCTTTTTTTAGCCCCCACTTCAATCATGGTACCTACAATGGCGCGCACCATATTTCTAAGAAAACGATCGGCTTTGATTGTGAAATTAAGCGTGTTTTTGTCAAGTTCCCAATGCGCTTCCATAATCGTGCAATCGTAGGTTTTTACATCTGTTTTCACTTTAGAAAAACATTGGAAATCGGTGTATTTAAACAAAATTTTAGCCGCTTGATTCATTAAATCTACATCTAACGGAAGCGTATAGGTATGTTCATTTTGATATTTGAACGCATTTTTTGTTCTCGAAATTTTATAAATATAAGTCCGACTTAATGCTTCAAAACGGGCATGGATTTCTGGTTGGACTTCTTTAATGGTATTTATATGAATGTCTTTCGGGAGGAATACATTCAGTTTATAGGCAATATCCTTAACGTCAATTTTTGTATCAATATCAAAATGAGCGATCATTTGTTCTGCATGCACTCCCGTATCGGTTCGGCCAGCGCCCATACAATCCAATGGCGCTTGCAACACTGTACTGAGCGCATGATTGAGCTCCGATTGTACCGTATTTACATCGGGTTGAATTTGCCATCCATGATAGGCACGGCCATTATAAGATAAATCAATAAAATATCTCAAGCTAATTTGATACTTTTGTGGTTAGAAAGACAAAGATAAATAGACTTTGTCATTAATAGCTTTCACATTAACATTTTCTAATGACAAAAATTTTATTACTCTCGGATACTCATAGTTATATGGGAGAAGACATCCTTAAATATGTGAAACAGGCGGATGAAGTTTGGCATGCGGGCGATATTGGAGACCTAAAAGTAACGGATGCCATAAAAAAGCTAAAACCTTTACGGGCTGTTTTTGGTAATATCGACAATGCTGAAGCCCGCTTGGAATTTCCCGAGCATTTGAAATTTAGATGTGAAGGGGTGAAAGTATGGATCACACACATTGGTGGCTATCCCGGACGTTATTCACTAGCTGTCAGAGATATGATTAAAGTGCAGACTCCTAACCTATTTATTTGTGGTCACTCACACATCTTAAAAGTAATGAATGACAAAAAACTCAACCTCTTACACATGAACCCAGGAGCTGTGGGCACGTATGGAATTCACAAAGTCAGAACGATGCTGCGGTTTGAAATTTCAGGTGAAAAGATTCAAAACTTAGAAGTGATCGAGTTTAAAAGAAAGGCATAAAAAAACCCTGAGAAATCTCAAGGTTTTTTTCGCACTCTTATACTAACGTTATTTATCTCAGCCGATCCACTGATTTTACAAGCGCCTCATCCTTTTTTATGGCCTTATTGGCAAACACCAATAATACGATAGACAAAATAGGAAGTAGCAGCCCAATACCTTTCTCAGAATTCG
>Ga0209119_1001632_pt1 | contig 21756 bp, 19 predicted proteins | sample COG_03_FD_184747 | JGI IMG/M metagenome (GOLD analysis project Ga0209119, IMG submission 184747) | Pelagic Microbial community sample from North Sea - COGITO 998_met_03 (SPAdes) (version 2) | ecosystem: Environmental > Aquatic > Marine > Neritic zone/Coastal water | place: Helgoland, sampling... | reverse complement strand
GTGCGCGGCAAGCTGCTCACCCGAATGCCACTGCCTATCCGCCAGAATTTTAATCAGCGTTTGTTGTTGATTCATCCAAAATAACCTATCAAAAGAGATTTCCATGTTACCAAACAATCAGCGCTTATTTTGCTCTGGCCAGTACAAGCCACAAATCACAGCCAAAAAAAAGCCGCGCTTAAAAGCGCGGCTTTTTTCAAAAGCGAAATCAAGCAGAGCGTGGGCGCGCTACTCGCAATCCGATCAAGCCAAGACCTAGCAACATCAAAACGCCCGGCTCAGGCACTGAGGCCGTTTGAACCGTTAAAACGCTATCACCCAAAGTGAAGTCGCCAAAGCCAAGGAAACCCATATTGATTGAACCTTCCTCATTCAAAATGGCAACCACTTCAGGCACGAGTATGGCTTCTGTACTGCCTCCACCGCTAAATATAGCAATGCCAGCATCGCTAAACAAATCGCTTCCTTCGAAAGCCCACGCTAACACGTTGAGGCAGTCTGGCGAATCGCCCAAATTACCAAGAAGCGTGTCGCCTGCTAAATTGTCTAGGCACGCATTATCCATGTAATTCATCGTCAACGTACCGCCGGTGATTGTTTCGGTTCCACCCACCGTAAAGCTATTACCGGGACCATTATCTGTCAGGTCGTGCTCGCGAAAAATCAAACCGTTTCCCGCAACGGTAGCATTGAAAATCTCGTCGAGAAAGTCGGGGCCCTCAGTCGCCAAACCCAAAAGCGCATATGCTGCGTTGATGTTGTTAATATCGTCGCTACCCGTTTCAACGTCAACAATCATGCCAGCGTTAGCCGCTGAGATACAAAGTACGCTGCCCAACAATCCTACTGCCACAATTTTTAGTTTCTTATACATAATTTTTTCAACTCCCCAAAATAATCCTGATAACTACTCGCCGCTCCAACTCGCCTTAATGTATCCAGCTATTTAGCGGCAAATATCCCTTTAACTAACACTCCTTAAGCAAAACTAGTGCCAGAAAAACTAACCTGTTACATATCAATAACCTGAGAAAAGACCTCGATGGCCCAAAGGGCCTAACTGTAAAATTTTTAGACACCCATTTTTCAGCTTACAAAGCCACGATTGACCCTGCTGGAGCTACCAGCTTGAACGTCTGCCTCAAATACGCACAGCAGTGCATTACAACGCTAATACCTGGCCTCGCTGTAACGATTTACCTTCTACCGATCTGTCCAGCCAGTAAATATACGGATAGACGAACTCGTTGAAAATTGTAACCAAATCATTCTTTATCAATCGCTGTAAGCTTTTTCGACAGGCTAGAGACTTTATCTGAAACCTTGTCGAGCAGTTTTTTTAAAAAATTCTCGCACAATTGGGGACAGCGCCACTAAACCTTTATATTGAGCTTCCTTCTCGCTCAATCTGCCCACTGCCGCCTCAAGTGCTGCCAGCGCACCAGGCACTGACGTCAAGTGCTCGAGGGCGGTCACATAGACCCGAATGGTAAAAACAATCGCGCCGCTTTGCGGCAATCGGCGCAGTGTTTGACGCTCAACTCGTAGAAATAGTCCAGCGCCTGCATCACCCACATTCTGTACCGCCTTTCCTGCCGGCCCGTCGGGGAACAACGCCAAATGAGAGGATGCCTTGATACCCCAATTAAACCGCTGAAAAAGTCGAAGCGGCGACAATTTTTGCATCACGTGATTTATTTGGAAGCCAATGGCTTGGTTGAGACCAGGGACCGGGCTGTGAATATCGAAGAGCGGCTTACCCAGTTTTTCTTGTAAACACCACGAGCTCGGGGCGGCTAAGCTGGCCGCCGTAAGGCGGTACTGGCCGTCATATTCTTGAAGCAAGCACACATCGTCTTGGATCCACAAACTGGCATCCCAAAGGGGCTGCTTAATCGAGCCAAGGTTCCAGCTTAACGGCGAGTCCTTTAACTCCAGCACCGCACCGCCGTGTGGCGAAAGTTGTGTTGCGTAATGTTCGCCATGATCGGTTTGCAAATGTTCCAGCAAGCGCTCGGCGAACTCCTGTTGCGCGGTGAGCGACTCTGGCAACTCGCCGTAAACTCGCTCCGGATTTTGCTCAAAGAGCGCAACTTTGTTGTGATAGTACTTAAGAAATTCGTTGTCTGGTTCAATCCAATTACAAGTGGGCAAAGCTCCCATGCCCATGTGCACCCAATTAGGCTGACTCATAAAGGGCAAGTAGCTCAGCGCCTTACTGTGTTGCAACACCTCGAACACTCCTCGTTGATGCCGACTATGAACACCAACCGCTTCGTTAACACCGAACCGTTTTTTTCTCAGCAGGCAAAGTAGAGCATTGCTATTGCCCCATACCCACCAATGCGGCTATCCAAAGTTTGGATGATACCAACACGAAAAGCTAAAAGGGCTTAGCGCCAGGAAAACTCGACAAAAAAAAACCCCATCGCAAACGCGACGGGGTCTTTTAAAATAAAGCCTGACAATGACCTACTCTCACATGGGAACTCCCACACTACCATCGGCGAGGCGTCGTTTCACTTCTGAGTTCGAGATGGGATCAGGTGGTTCCAACGCTCTATGATCGTCAGACAAACTGTTTGGCAATGCTGACTAATCAACACAGCCCAATTTGCGACAAAGCGAATTAAGTTTTGACCAAGGTAACCTTGGAATATGAGTCTGGAAATTTTAATGCACCGACACCAAGCTTCTTGCGAAGCGAATCAAGGCTCGATTAAAAACTGTTTCACAACCTAAAAATATAATCTGCAAGATCAATCCGAAGAACAATCGCTTATCTTATATAGTCAAGCCGCACGGGCAATTAGTACTAGTTAGCTTCACGCCTCACAGCGCTTCCACACCTAGCCTATCAACGTGGTAGTCTTCCACGGCCCTTCAGGAGGGTTAAACCCTCAGGGAGACCTAATCTTGGAGGGGGCTTCCCGCTTAGATGCTTTCAGCGGTTATCCTGTCCGAACGTAGCTACCCGGCAATGCGTCTGGCGACACAACCGGAACACCAGGGGTTCGTCCACTCCGGTCCTCTCGTACTAGGAGCAGCTCTCCTCAAGTCTCCAACGCCCACAGCAGATAGGGACCGAACTGTCTCACGACGTTCTAAACCCAGCTCGCGTACCACTTTAAATGGCGAACAGCCATACCCTTGGGACCGGCTTCAGCCCCAGGATGTGATGAGCCGACATCGAGGTGCCAAACACCGCCGTCGATGTGAACTCTTGGGCGGTATCAGCCTGTTATCCCCGGAGTACCTTTTATCCGTTGAGCGACGACCCTTCCATACAGAATCGCCGGATCACTATGACCTACTTTCGTACCTGCTCGACTTGTCAGTCTCGCAGTCAAGCACGCTTATGCCATTGCACTAACCTCCTGATTTCCGACCAGGATTAGCGTACCTTCGTGCTCCTCCGTTACTCTTTGGGAGGAGACCGCCCCAGTCAAACTACCCATCAGACACTGTCCTCGATCCCGATAAGGGACCTGAGTTAGAACCTCAACATAACCAGGCTGGTATTTCAAGGGTGGCTCCACTGCATCTGGCGACACAGTTTCATAGCCTCCCAGCTATCCTACACAGGTTATATCAAAGTCCAGTGCCAAACTATAGTAAAGGTTCACGGGGTCTTTCCGTCTAGCTGCGGGAACACGGCATCTTAACCGCGAATTCAATTTCACTGAGTCTCGGGTGGAGACAGTGTGGCCATCATTACGCCATTCGTGCAGGTCGGAACTTACCCGACAAGGAATTTCGCTACCTTAGGACCGTTATAGTTACGGCCGCCGTTTACCGGGGCTTCGATCAAGAGCTTCTCCGAAGATAACCCCATCAATTAACCTTCCGGCACCGGGCAGGCGTCACACCCTATACTTCCTCTTACGAGTTTGCAGAGTGCTATGTTTTTAATAAACAGTTGCAGCCACCTGGTCACTGCGACCGGCCTCGGCTTAGGGAGCAAGTCCCATCACCAAAACCGGCGTACCTTCTCCCGAAGTTACGGTACCATTTTGCCTAGTTCCTTCACCCGAGTTCTCTCAAGCGCCTTGGTATTCTCTACCTGACCACCTGTGTCGGTTTGGGGTACGGTTACATATAAGCTGAAGCTTAGAAGATTTTCTTGGAAGCATGGCATCGACCACTTCACTCGATCTTTCGAAAGAGCTCGTCATCACGTCTCGGCCTTAAAGCAACCCGGATTTACCTAAGTTGCAAGCCTACCGGCTTAAACGCGGACAACCATCGCCGCGCTGGCCTAGCCTTCTCCGTCTCTCCATCGCACTTATATGTAGTACAGGAATATTAACCTGTTTTCCATCGACTACGGCTTTCGCCCTCGCCTTAGGGGCCGACTCACCCTGCCCTGATTAGCATGGGGCAGGAAACCTTGGTCTTCCGGCGTGGGAGTTTTTCACTCCCATTATCGTTACTCATGTCAGCATTCGCACTTCTGATACGTCCAGCAGACCTCTCGATCTACCTTCAACCGCTTACAGAACGCTCCGCTACCACGCGTGCAAGCACGCGTCCACAGCTTCGGTTTATAGTTTAGCCCCGTTACATCTTCCGCGCAGGCCGACTCGACTAGTGAGCTATTACGCTTTCTTTAAAGGGTGGCTGCTTCTAAGCCAACCTCCTAGCTGTCTAAGCCTTCCCACATCGTTTCCCACTTAACTATAATTTGGGACCTTAGCTGGTGGTCTGGGTTGTTTCCCTCTCCACGACGGACGTTAGCACCCGCCGTGTGTCTGCCAAGCTGTACTCCTCGGTATTCGGAGTTTGCATGGGGTTGGTAAGTCGGGATGACCCCCTAGCCCAAACAGTGCTCTACCCCCGAGGGTAATACTTGACGCTCTACCTAAATAGATTTCGCGGAGAACCAGCTATCTCCGGGCTTGATTAGCCTTTCACTCCGACCCACAGCTCATCCCCTCATTTTTCAACATAAGTGGGTTCGGTCCTCCAGTGCCTGTTACGGCACCTTCAACCTGGCCATGGGTAGATCGCCCGGTTTCGGGTCTAACGCCTGCAACTAAATCGCCCTATTAAGACTCGCTTTCGCTACGCCTCCCCTAAACGGTTAAGCTTGCTACAGACGTTAAGTCGCTGACCCATTATACAAAAGGTACGCAGTCACATAATAAATATGCTCCCACTGCTTGTACGCATACGGTTTCAGGTTCTATTTCACTCCCCTCACAGGGGTTCTTTTCGCCTTTCCCTCACGGTACTGGTTCACTATCGGTCAGTCAGGAGTATTTAGCCTTGGAGGATGGTCCCCCCATGTTCAAACAGGATATCACGTGTCCCGTCCTACTCGATTTCACTATAAACAGGTTTTCGTGTACGGGGCTATCACCCTGTATCGCCGGACTTTCCAGACCGTTCCACTAACCTATAAACAGCTTAAGGGCTGTTCCCCGTTCGCTCGCCGCTACTAGGGGAATATCGGTTGATATCTTTTCCTTCGGGTACTTAGATGTTTCAGTTCCCCGAGTTCGCTTCTTTAACCTATGTATTCAGTTAAAGATACCTGGCTTATACCAGGTGGGTTCCCCCATTCGGAAATTCCCGGATCAAAGGCTGGTTACCGCCTCCCCGAAACTTATCGCAGGTTCCTACGTCCTTCATCGCCTCTGACTGCCAAGGCATCCACCGTATGCGCTTAGTCGCTTGACCATATAAGACAAACGACTGATTTGTTACTTCGCCGGATTTAGCACTTAACATTTCGTCAAATTATGCATTACCACAACACTCAAGAGCGTCATGAACAACAACACATAATAAAACTGGTTTTTTCTACACAATTTCATTGAATTCAAAGTCATTTTGATGCAGTGCATTAAAATTTATTAGACTCAAAAATAATTTACTTTGTTAAAGAACGTCTGGTGCAAAGACCAGAAAACAGCGCATTAAACTCGAAAAACGCTGTTTTCTGATTTCTAAAGTATCACGTGAGCTTACGAACAAGGAAAGGAATTGGTGGAGCTATGCGGGATCGAACCGCAGACCTCCTGGATGCAAACCAGGCGCTCTCCCAGCTGAGCTATAGCCCCTTTTTATTAACTAATTCTAAAGCTAGCCAACTACTCGAACCTCGTATGGAATCTACGAAGTACCAACATAATCTGATCTTAACCAGATTAAATTGGTGGGTCTGGGTGGATTCGAACCACCGACCTCACCCTTATCAGGGGTGCGCTCTAACCAACTGAGCTACAGACCCGTTGTTTGATGCTTTGACTCATAGAGAGCCAGAAACAAACGGAACCCCGTTGGCTTATTGTGATACTACCATTGTAATCAAATCATGCGTGTAGACGCTTACTAAACTTCGGTACGCATCGTTTAAGGAGGTGATCCAGCCGCAGGTTCCCCTACGGCTACCTTGTTACGACTTCACCCCAGTCATGAATCACTCCGTGGTGACCGTCTTCCCGAAGGTTAGACTAGCCACTTCTGGAGCAACCCACTCCCATGGTGTGACGGGCGGTGTGTACAAGGCCCGGGAACGTATTCACCGTAGCATTCTGATCTACGATTACTAGCGATTCCGACTTCATGGAGTCGAGTTGCAGACTCCAATCCGGACTACGATCAGTTTTATGGGATTAGCTCCACCTCGCGGTATTGCAGCCCTTTGTACTGACCATTGTAGCACGTGTGTAGCCCAGGTCGTAAGGGCCATGATGACTTGACGTCGTCCCCACCTTCCTCCGGTTTGTCACCGGCAGTCTCCTTAGAGTTCTCAGCATAACCTGCTAGCAACTAAGGACAAGGGTTGCGCTCGTTACGGGACTTAACCCAACATCTCACGACACGAGCTGACGACAGCCATGCAGCACCTGTCACCGAGTTCCCGAAGGCACAAAGCTATCTCTAGCGATTTCTCGGGATGTCAAGACCTGGTAAGGTTCTTCGCGTTGCATCGAATTAAACCACATGCTCCACCGCTTGTGCGGGCCCCCGTCAATTCATTTGAGTTTTAACCTTGCGGCCGTACTCCCCAGGCGGTCTGCTTATTGCGTTAGCTTCGCCACTAGCAACTTAAAGTCGCCAACGGCTAGCAGACATCGTTTACGGCGTGGACTACCAGGGTATCTAATCCTGTTTGCTCCCCACGCTTTCGCACCTCAGCGTCAGTATCGAGCCAGGGGGCCGCCTTCGCCACTGGTATTCCTTCTAATATCTACGCATTTCACCGCTACACTAGAAATTCTACCCCCCTCTCTCGTACTCTAGTCTGGCAGTATTGAATGCAGTTCCCAGGTTAAGCCCGGGGCTTTCACATCCAACTGACCAAACCGCCTACGCGCGCTTTACGCCCAGTAATTCCGATTAACGCTTGCACCCTCCGTATTACCGCGGCTGCTGGCACGGAGTTAGCCGGTGCTTCTTCTAAAGGTAACGTCAAGGCTAACGGTTATTAACCGTTAACTTTTCCTCCCAATTGAAAGTGCTTTACAACCCTAGAGCCTTCTTCACACACGCGGCATGGCTGCATCAGGCTTTCGCCCATTGTGCAATATTCCCCACTGCTGCCTCCCGTAGGAGTCTGGACCGTGTCTCAGTTCCAGTGTGGCTGATCGTCCTCTCAGACCAGCTATGGATCGTCGCCTTGGTAGGCTTTTACCCTACCAACTAGCTAATCCAACGCAGACTCATCTAATAGCGCAAGGCCCGAAGGTCCCCTGCTTTCTCCCGTAGGACGTATGCGGTATTAGCCTGGTTTTCACCAGGTTGTCCCCCACTACTAGGTAGATTTCTACGCGTTACTCACCCGTCCGCCGCTCTACTCACACCGAAGTGCTTTCACGCTCGACTTGCATGTGTTAGGCCTGCCGCCAGCGTTCAATCTGAGCCATGATCAAACTCTTCAGTTTACATATCTTGGATTTCGTTTCTGTTAATTGATAAATCAACTAACAGACCGTGAAACCCGATTTCGGCTCAACAACTAATAACTTACCTAAAATAAATTTTTGGTAGACTCTTGCTGTTGATATTTAGTGATGTACCTATCCCTTTTCTTTTACAAGAAACGAGATTCAGTACTGTCGTACTATCTATCTAGCAAGCGCCTACACGCATGATTTGATTATCTTTTTAAACAACAGAGCCGCTGCAAGAGGGACTCTAAATCACTGTTTTCAGTAGCTTTTAAAAAGGCTACTTGGCAAGTGAGGGCCGCATTATACGTAAAGATTTGAACCTTGCAAGCTTTATTTAATATTTAATTTAAAGCTGCTAAATCTTTTTCAAAACGTTTGTAAATCACTGTTTTGAGTTGCTTTTTTACGAGCTACTCTGCAAGTGAGCGGCGCATTATACGTAGGCTTTAGAACCTTGCAAGCCTTTTTTTAATCTTTTTTTAAATAAGTTATTTAACTTACTTTTCGCTCAATTTCCTTGTTCCAAAAAAATCATAATCGTTGATTCTATTGGCCTGCAGCAGTAGTGTTCAATCCAACTTTATTTCCACTCTATTAGATGAAATACCTTCTTGCCTCTTTTAATAAGGTGGTAGCGACCAAAATATCCAGTTTCTCGACGAAGAACGGCGTTTTCATCCGTATTTTTCTCTCCATTCACAGCAATCGCATTACTATTTATGAATTTTCTTGCCTGCCCCATCGTTACTTCGCCTTTCGGAGTTACCGCCACACCCGATTCAACTAATAACTCGCTGAGTAAATGAGATTCACCTTCTATTAATGTACTGGGTAATCCATCCAAGGCCAGCTGAGAAAAATCTTCTTCGGAGAGGCTTTGCAGATCACCGGCAAACATGGCTTGCGATATTCTTTGCGCTGCCTCTAATCCTTTATCACCATGTACCAATCGAGTGACCTCTGCAGCCAGTATCCCTTGCGCTGCTTTTCGACCCGAGGCTTCCGCATCACTAATTTCAACAGCTGAAATGTCGCTCACCCCCATAAAGGTAAAGAAACGAAGGAATCGATACACATCTTCATCTGAGGTATTCATCCAAAACTGATAAAAAGCATAAGGTGAGGTTTTATTAGCATCCAACCATATGGTGCCTGACTCAGTTTTACCAAACTTGGTGCCGTCAGCCTTAGTCACTAATGGAAGAGTTGCGCCAAATACTTGCGCTTGATGCATGCGCCGGGTCAAATCGATACCGCCAGTGATATTGCCCCACTGATCACTACCGCCTATTTGCAGCGTACAGCCATAACGCTTATATAGCTGCGCAAAATCATAGCTCTGCATAATCATATAAGTGAACTCAGTAAACGATATACCCGCACCTTCTCGATCTAGCCGCTGCTTTACCGATTCTTTTTGTATCATGCTATTAACAGAGAAGTGCTTACCAATATCCCGGAGGAAATCGAGCATTTCTATGCCCGCCGTCCAATCAAGGTTATTAACCACCTCTGCACTACTGGCTCCCGCATCAAAATCAACGAAAGCACTGGTTTGCTTGCGAATCTTTTCAACCCATTGCGCCACAATATCTGGGCCATTAAGCTTGCGCTCTTCTGCTTTAAAGCTGGGATCACCAATAAGGCCTGTGGCACCGCCTACTAAGACAATAGGTTTATGCCCAGCCAATTGAAAACGTCGCAACGCTAATAAAGGAACAAGACTGCCTATATGCAGACTATCTGCCGTTGGATCAAAACCGGAGTAAAGTGTTCTTGGGCCACTCGCTAAATGTTCATTAAGTGCTTCTTCGGCCGTTAATTGAGCAATTAACTCGCGCGACTTTAAATCCGCCAGTACTTCAGGTGACATAGTAGGCCTAACTCCATAAATAAATAGAATGATTAAAACTTAGCGCGGAACGATACACTATCAATGCGTACTTACCACTAGGAAATCTCGAAATTGTTTCACAAAATATCACTAACAACGCTATTCGCTCGTGGCATTCATCAATCTTTTGATATACTTAGCGAATACCAACCTAATTTTGGAATGCCCATAGGCAGCTAAGTGAACCAGATTTATGGCCAAGAACAGACATGCAACACTCACTGCTAATAAAAAAACCGCTCCGCAGTGGCGTAATCTTCACTCTCGGGTTTTAAGCCTACTATTAAAGCTAACGAAAATAGAAGCCGCCATTTTGGCTTTTGCCGTCTGCTCGGTAGCATTAGGACTTGGCAACTCACTGCAATCCGACCCCTCAACGGCATCTATAGAAGAAGTAATAGAAAGCAGTAAGACTGAAGATACTAAAAGCCCCATCAATACTGACCGTACCACTATTGCATTAGCGCTGCCTAGCCAAAACAGCATACCAAAAACCGACACTGAGCAAGCCGCCTATTATTCGCAGGCTAAATTCACTATTGACTCCAACACGGTTCAAGCCGATTTTTCTCCAGCGCCGCTCTCTCAACCAGCATCACCAAAATCAGTCGCTGCCGCAGCAACTGCAGAGCAATCATCTACAGCCGTTAAACGCATTCATCAAACCCTTAAAAAGGGTGACAATCTATCGATGGTATTTGACCGTGTCGGACTTAATGCCCGCGATGTCTATCAAGTGGTTCAATCTGGCAATGAAGGCAAGGCGCTCACTCGCATGTTTCCTGGTGAGAAACTCGAATTTGTTCTTGGCGAAAATAACCAATTAGAGCAAGTGATTCGTGTTAAATCACCGCTTGAGAGCATTCACTTTATTCGTAATATCGCTGGCGATAAAACATATTTTGAAATTAATCGCGTGACTCGTACAGCTGATATTCGAAAAGTCTATCGTAGCGCCTTTATTAATGATTCATTATCATTATCGGCTCAACGTGCGGATGTCTCGCAATCCATCACTATGAACATGGCAAACATTTTTGGCGGTGTCATTGATTTTGTACTCGATGTTAGAAACGGCGACCAATTTACCGTGGTCTATGAAGAGCATTATCTGGATGGCGAGAAAATTGACGAAGGCAATATTATTGCTGCGTCATACAGTAATCGTGGCACTACTTATAACGCCTATCGCTATACAGACCCTGATGGCGACACTGGCTACTATAATGAAGATGGCGTTAGCATGCGCAAAGCCTTTTTACGCGCGCCTTTAGATTTCACGCGTATTAGCTCTAGTTTTAATCTACGCCGACTGCACCCCATTACTAAAGTGGTTAAACCTCATCGCGGTATTGATTATGCTGCACCAAGAGGCACGCCCGTTTTTTCTGCCGGCGATGGCCGCGTTTCAGCATCCGGTAGAAGTAAGGCCAACGGTAACTATGTCTTTATTAAGCATGGCGAATCTTATACGACTAAGTATTTACACCTGCACCGCCGATCAGTCAAAAAAGGACAGCGCGTAAAACAAGGTCAGATTATTGGCCAAGTAGGCTGCACAGGATTATGTAGCGGACCCCATTTGCACTATGAGTTTCTAGTGAATGGCGTTCATCGCAACCCAAGAACCATTCTTAAAAAGCTGCCTAAAGCTAAGCGATTAAATGCCAATCTAAAAGCGGAATTTATGGCGTCTATTGAATCAACGCAATTGCAGCTGGCCAGTTATAGCAGTCATATTAAACTTGCTAGCGCACAATGAAGCAGCTCTATATTGGTCTAATTTCAGGAACAAGTATTGACTGTATAGATGCCGCCCTCGTGGATTGCACTGAGGATAAACCCCTCTTATTAGCACATCATGAACACCCCATAGACTTACCGACCAAACAAGCCATTGCTGCACTTTGCCTACCTGGCGATAATGAAATTGAGCGAATGGGCCAACTGGATTTACAGCTAGGCTGTTTATTTGCCGACGCAGTAAACCAGCTACTCGCCAAAGCTAAGCTCAGCCATAAAGATATTGTCGCCATTGGTAGCCATGGACAAACCATTCGGCACCGCCCACCTAAAGATAACAACTCACCTGGATTCACTCTGCAAATTGGCGATGCCAATACTATTGCTGAAAAAACTCAGATTACGACTGTGGCAGATTTTCGACGTCGTGATATGGCAGCAGGCGGTCAAGGCGCACCTTTCGCCCCCGCTTTTCATCAAGCCATAGCGCCTAACAATATTAAAAGCAGTGCTTTTTTGAATTTAGGTGGCATAGCCAACATCACAGTAGTGAGCCAAGGGAATATTGTTAACGGCTTTGATACCGGGCCAGCGAATGGCTTAATGGATGCTTGGATACTCAAGCATAAACATGTCGCGTTCGATAATAATGGTGAGTGGGCAAGATCGGGAACGGTCAATAAAGCCCTGCTTAGCGACTTAAAAGCGCACCCTTATTTTTCTGAAGCCGCGCCCAAAAGTACAGGGCGAGAAGAGTTTCATTTGCCTTGGCTTGAATCGATTCTTGAGAATAAGCATGCAGTCTGTAATGAGGATGTTCAAGCCACATTGATGCGTTTAAGCTGCGAGACAATTTTGGAGGCGGCTTTTGCATCTAATATTGAGAATAACGGAGCGCATGCAACTCAATCTCAGCGACCTTCGATTGTTTACTGCTGCGGTGGTGGGGCGAGGAATTCATTCTTTTTAGAGACGCTACAAAGTATTTGTGACAGTCGCTATTCGGCATCTACTATAACCATTACAACCACTGATGAGATTGGTATTGGTCCAGACTGGATAGAAGCCTGCGCTTTTGCATGGCTAGCTAAACAACGGTTAGACCAACAGCCTATTATGCTTAACAATGTAACCGGCGCTGCACATAATGTGATTGCCGGCTGCATTTACTCAGCATAACTATTTAGAACTATGAAAAGCTATTAAAAGTAGAGCTATTAAAAATATTGATAATTCTCTTGAGAAACCAACCGCTCAGCTTCAGCCACCGCATTGTTGGCAACCCCTACAAATGGCTGTAGATCTTTAACAAAAAGATTATTGCCGTTTATCCAAATATCACAGACCTTTATATCTACAACATTCAGCGCTGTTAGCTTAGCGGCGAGATCAACTACCGCTTTATTATTTGCATATTGCTGCTTAAATAAGATGCGCGCCTCGTCACCATGCAATAAAAAAATAATAGGAGATGAGTCTTTTGCTGAGTACTGACCACTCTCGAACAGCATATTTGCACGGGTTAGAATATCGAGTAACTCTTGCGGGCTATGAATGGTGATATCAGCAAGGTATTTTTCTTCGAGCGTAAGGTGCGACTTAGCAGTTACTTCAGAAACACCTTGGATGAAATTAGCATTACTCGACGAGGACTCAGCAGTAGCTATAGTAGAGACAAACATGAAAAAACTGACAAAAACCTTTGATAAAAACCGTTGGTAAACACTCATGGCGAAATCCCTCCGACCAGATTAATTGTTATTGTTTCACTGCGTACACACTGTAAATCTACACAGAAAAAGAAGAACCACAACCGCAAGTAGAATCCGCATTCGGATTATCAACGATAAAGCGCGAGCCTTCTAAGCCTTCAGTGTAATCAACACTGCCACCCACTAAATACTGATAGCTCATAGAATCAACGACCAAGCTAACACCATGATTATCAATAATAGCGTCATCATCGGCAATTAACTCATCAAAAGTAAAGCCATACTGGAAACCAGCACAGCCTCCACCGGTGACAAACACGCGCAGTTTAAGATCCTCATTGCCTTCTTCATCAACGAGGACTTTCACTTTATTTGCAGCACTGTCAGTAAAAACTAAGGTGTCTGCTAGCGGTGTTGTTGCACTATTCATTAACAATTAAATACCTAAATATACGTATGAACTAAAGAGGTTATCAGCCATTTAAGCCGGAATCAACATACTCATCAAGAATCTCATTAGAATCAATAGCTTGCGATTTTTCAATGCCGTTTGCAGCAATAGAATTTGACGATTCTTTAGTGTAGAGCAAACCGCCATTAATCTGCGAGCCCTTAACCATTTCTATCATCTGGTAATGAACATCACCACAGACGACTGCATTAGCGGCCATTTCAACGCGCTTAGAGGAGTAAACATTCCCTTCGATGTTGCCATTAACAATAACAATCGGCGCGCAAACATCACCATGGACTTCGCCGCTATTTTGGATACGCACCTGCGAGACTTCGCAGCCGGCATCGACCACGATATTACCACGGACCACGCCCTCAATTTCTAAACAACCCGTAAAACTAACCTGCCCACTAATTTCCGTGCCTTTGGCTATTAACGTGGTGTTTTCACTACTGATTACCGTCGATTTTGATTTGCTGCTGAACATTAGTGTGCTCCCAAGAGATCTTGCCAGTTAAAGGTTTTATTGATTTTTTGTACTGCCTTACCTGTCGATTCTAGCGCTATCACCATGCTAACAGGCGTTAGATGGTCGGGCAATTTGAATGCGCCCTCAATTGTCTGGAAAAAACGGAAACGAAGCTTAGCGGGCAAATTACCGTTAAAGCCTGGCAAATCCGATAACGCGAATGTTTGAATAGAATTTTTCGCACTAGCGTCGCTAGACTCTACAACTAAGCTAATGTCGAACTTACCTTTTAATAATTGGTTTTTACCGCCCGCCTGCGTCACTAAGGCCTTATATTGGTAGCTATTGGTTCTTTTATTAAAGGAAACATGAAAGCCATGCAAAGCCAAGCCCTTTTCCAGCTCGTCCGGCGCCATTAACCCTCGATAGAAGTCGACGCTTGTTTTCAGCTCTGCGAGCTCATTGCGATAACTCAGCAATTCTTTTCTCACGGCTTCTGCAGCCAAGCGATCAATTTCTGCTGATTTCTCAGCAGTCACCGCACGCTGCTGCTCACCACGAAAGCTGGCTTGCAACTCAGCCAATTCAGCAATCATTAGTTCATTTTGCTCCACGGCCTGACGACCATCGGCCATGCCTGTGCTGTAAATAAAACAGCCACCTATTAGTAACAAAACTAACGAAAAAACAATGCCGCAAATGATGGCGATTTTTTTTCTACGATTCAGTCGAAAAACAATGGTTCGAGTATTATTCATCAATTTATTCGCAGGTCTAAGGCATTAACGCAATATCGCGCAAGCCGAGTGTTTCTTGCCACTTATACATAATATTCATGGCTTGCACCGCCTGACCCGCCGCACCTTTTAATAAGTTATCTTCGACCACGAGAACAACTAACATCTCTGAACCGTCGACAGGCTGTACGCTAATGCGGCAATGATTAGTCCCTTTAACGCTGCGCGTTTCAGGATAAACACCGGCAGGTAAAACATCGACAAACGGTTCATTCGCAAATCGCTGCTCAAATAGTGCCTGAAAATCAACACTCATATCTTTAGGCTTACAGTAAAGCGTCGAATGAATACCTCGAATAATCGGCAATAAGTGCGGTACAAATGTGAGTGTCACTTTTGTATCGGCTGCGGCATTTAATCCCTGCTCAATTTCAGGAAGATGCCTATGCCCAGCTACTGCATAGGCTTTATAGTTATCGCTCATTTCAGAAAATAGATTCGCTACTTTTGCTTGTCTACCAGCGCCACTCACCCCCGAAGCCGAATTCGCAATTAAACTATCGGTGTGAATTAAATTATTTTCTAGCAATGGCAAAAAACCTAACTGAACCGATGTGGGGTAACAGCCAGGACAAGCCAATAATTGAGCATCACGAATATTGTCACGATTCACTTCTGGCAAACCATAAACCGCTTGCTCGACTAATTCAGGGCAAGCATGCTTTTCGCCATACCAAGCTTCCCACTGCGGAATATCCTGCAAGCGAAAATCAGCAGATAAATCGATAACCCTAACATCCATCGCCATTAACTCTCGCATCATATGCATTGAAACAGCATGTGGCGTAGCAAAGAAAACCAAATCACAAGCCGCTGTTAGCTCGCTGGCACTGGGGGCAGTAAAAGACAGATCACACTCACCGCGCAAGTTAGGCCAATAATCAGACAAAGCCACTCCCGCCTCTGATCGAGACGTCACTACCGTCAATTCTACCTGGGGGTGACGCAGCAGTAATCGCAGCAACTCTGAACCGGTATAGCCGGTAGCGCCAATAACACCTACTTTTATCGAATCGTTATTACTCATTGCCAATGTTTTATCCACTCACTTGTTGTTCAATTAATCTATTGACTAAAAACGCCTCTACTTCAGCTACTGTCTATATCACTATCTATATCACTATCTATATAGAGAAGCACGATTACCATATAGAAGGGCTCTATCTATCTCAGAAACTTTACGTCTCTCAGATAATCTCCGCATCTCAGAAACTAGGCATCTATTATAGAGTGATGATAAGATTCTGTAGACTAAAACAAAAGTGCATTCTTTCCATTACCATGACAAGATAGCCCTAATACCAAAAACACCGCCCAGCGAAGCCATTTTAGCTGTGCATACAATCGACAATGCGAGTTAGCGCAATGCTCTGGATCAAAGCCTTTCATATTATTTTTGTTATTTGCTGGTTTGCCGGCATCTTTTACTTGCCCCGACTCTTTGTTTATCACGCCATGAGCGAACATCAGCAAACGCGCGATCATCTCTTAATAATGGAGCAAAAACTGTATCGCTTTGTTACACCTTTCGCCTACCTCTCTATTGGCTTTGGCGCTTGGCTTACAAGTTTTAATACTGAGTATTATTTTAGCCAGTCTTGGTTTTGGGGAAAAATTGTTTTAGTCGCGGCCTTATTGGTTTATCACATTCAATGCGGACGCTATATCAAACGCTTTATTGCTGGCGAAGAGCCTCGCTCACATACATTTTACCGCTGGTTTAATGAAGTACCTGTATTCGCTTTGTTTGCTATTGTTATTCTTGTTGTCGTTAAACCGCTAAGCCATTGAGTTATTGACTATGAATACCTCTCGTAATTCAAGCCATACTATGATTTCAACAACGGCATTAGCCAAGCACTTTGACCTACCCGCTAAAACGCTGTTTACCTTTTTAACCGAAAAATCGTGGATTGATCGCGTAGACAATCATTGGCGCTTAACGGGCAAAGGGGAATTTGAAGGCGGCGAGTATATTCAAAGCAAAAAATACGGCGAGTATATTGGCTGGCCACAAAGCATAGTTGATCACAGTATCTTTCAAGAAATGCTCGACCTGCCGATGTCAGTAACAGCCTTAGGGGCAAGGTTCAATATTAGCTCACATCGCTTTAATGCCTTGTTAGCTGAGCTCGGTTGGCAAAGACGCTTTCATAAAGGCTGGACCATAACACTGAGTGGCAAAAAACATGGTGGCATAGAAAAAGAAGATAATGAATCTGGCGTTCCTTATACCGTGTGGGCGCGAAGTATATTGACTGATGACAGCTTACAAACTGCGTTAGAACAAATTACGCTAACACCGGCTGCCGAACAAACAGCAATGCAAAAAAACCAAGCTGCATCGTCACAAAAAAATGCTCCGCAAACCTCTTTGGATTTTTCAAAAATCAGTGTACCCACGCACAGTCGAGATGGACATCAACCTGACAGCAAAGAACATCATGATGTCTGCAACTGGCTGTATTTAATGAATGTTGTGTATGCTTATCGCTGGGCATTAGCAGAGACTAAACTGGGTCGTTGTGATTTTTATTTACCCGCTGCACATTTACATCTTGAGTGTTGGCAAGAAAAAGAAGACGCCAAAGCCATGAGTGAAAAATTAGCGCGCATTGAATACTATCAACAAGAAAAATTAGCCTACATAGAATTAAAAAGCGAGCAGCTGAATGCGCTAGATGCTGCGCTACCTAAATTATTATTAAAATACGGCATTACAGTTTATTAGCCGATTGGCTTATCCGTATGTATTAAAGTCAGCCTCGCTGACCGTGCTCTTCTCGATTCTTTTCTTTTAAACGCTCACTTTTCTTTAATAACACATATACCGCACCGGTTCCGCCATGCTGTTTTTGTGCGCTGTGATAAGCCATAACATCGGGCACTTCTTTTAACCACTTGGCGACATAACTTTTTAACTTAGCGGGCTGTTCAATATTACGTTCGCCCTTGCCATGTAAAATCATGACAGTACGAAGATCATAAGTCATAGCTTCACGAATAAAGCCCAGCACCTCAGCACGCGCTTCAACCACCGTTTTTCGATGTAAATCCAAGTGCCCTTCAATTGTATATTTACCTAAGCGAAACTTCCGGAAAACACCGTCTTGTATGCCTGCGCGTTTAAAACTTAAAATATCCAACGGCCGCACCATCTCAACGTAGTCATCTGAGACCGAAGTAAAATCTTGAGACAAATTATCAGATTGAGTATTAGAGACAGCGGCCTGACGTAAATAGGATTTTTGATCAGCATCGACTAACGGTTTCTTTACCATAGTGCGGTCAACTTTTTTTAACGGAACCACACCATCGATTTGTCGTCGAAATAAATCGTCATCGTCTTTCACTGTACTGGCCCTATTGGTCTATAAATTTACTTGCAGCAATTATAGAAAGTCTAGAAAGGTTTGAAAAGACACAAATTTTATTTTTTTATTTAACGCAGCAGAAAGATAAACGTTTAAAAAATCTCGTCTGGACGGATATCAAATCGCGGAGTTAACTTAACATCTAAACCTTGATATAACAGAGGATTACCTTCTTTAAGATTATTTAATTCCGTGCGTAGATCAGTATCAAGCCCCTGGCTAACCACAATTTCAACACGGCGATTCAAAGCTCTATTTTCTTTACTGTCATTTTTAACCAAGGGTCGCGTATCACTGTATCCACTAACGGTTAAGCGCTGAGGATTTAAAACGCGCTCAGTCAATAATTCATGTGCCACACTCACCGCCCGCGCTGTAGACAACTCCCAGTTAGAGCGAAAGCGTGATGTTGATATAGCAATGTTATCCGTATGCCCTTGCACTAATATATCGCCCGTCTTTTCTGACAACACATCACGCACATCATGCAATACGCCTTTAAAGCCCGATCGTAATTGCGCCGAACCCGATGCAAATGACCCCTGCTCTTTAATCCTAACAGTAATATCTCTACCGCGCGTTTCTATTTCAACTTCGCCTTTTTTAATTTGCGTCGATAAAGCATTCGCTAAATCAACCGCATCACGACGCGTCTCTTCTATCATTTCGGCTAACTGATCAACTAAGGCTTTATCTTGTGCGGTTGATTGATTCTGAGTGAGCGTTACTTCATCAGTTAGTTGATCAGGCGTGCATTGCACTTGTAAATTACGCTGATCTTGTTCTGAGGTGCGCTGCTTAACATCATTAATGGGCGTAGGCTCTGGGCGACCAGGACTAAACTCCTGCGCAATAATACTTGTCCCCATAGGTATTTCGTTAGCTTCAACAACACGCTGAACACCAAAGGCGGTTCGCATTGAACCGGCTAGGCGCTTAAATTTAAGCACATCCATTTCAGCAAACGATAACAGTAAAACAAAAAAGCACATTAACAGCGCCATTAAGTCGGCAAAGGTTGCCATATACGCAGGCACACCGACAGGCGGACATTTACACTCGTGTTCGTCAGCTGACATTATTTTTATTTACCATGAACGCGCAATTGAACCTAAGAACAGTATTCAGATGCAGCATATGTTGAGCCCGATAATGAACAGACAAAATTATGCCGTCCCTTCCATTACACGTTTACCCGAGGGTAAGTAGTTACGGAGCATAGAATCAATAACGCGAGGATTTTGTCCTGCCTGAATCCCCATTAACGCATCGATTACCATATTTTTAATACGGCTTTCTTCGTTTCTTCGCAGCGCTACTTTATCGGATATCGGCAATGCCACCATATTACCCAGCATGGCACCATACAAGGTGGTTAACAGTGCTATCGCCATCGCCGGACCAATTGAAGCTGGATCAGACATATTCGCTAACATCGCAACCAGACCAATCAAAGTGCCCACCATTCCCATAGCCGGCGCGGTATCGCCCATTTGCTTCCAAATCGCTGAACCCACTTCATGCCGTTTAAGCGTTTCGCTCATATCCTTGTACAACAAACTGCGTACCACTTCAGGATCATGACCATCGACTAACAACTGAATACCGGACTGCAAAAATGCATCACTGACTTCTTTATCTTCTAACGACAGCAAACCATTTTTGCGGGCATCATCAGCAAGCTCAACAACCTCGTCAATTAAATCAACAGGGTCAACCAATTTGAATATAAATGCCTTACCGGCAATTTTGAAGCAGCCAAGAAATTGTGAAAGATTGAACTTCATGAGTACGACAAAGAAGGTACCGACCAATACAATCAGCATTGACGGAACATCGACAAAAATGCCAATACCGCCACTCATGGTCATTGCACCGCCGATAATACCGAACGCGCCCAGTATCCCAAGTAATGTTGCTAAATCCACTGATGACCCCTCAACTACTTCTATTATTTATTAGCTAACGTATTCCAAGTTTCTCACTAAGCATAAGCATCTAATTCCAGCCTCTACTTTTAGCTTCCTGCCCCGAAACATAAATCCTGTCAATTTATTATTAGTTTAGCTTTAAATCGGCAGATAACACGATAACTCAAGGTCTTTTACGCTGAAGGTGGCAATAGTAAAGAGAAACTATAAGGAATGCGGATTGCAGCCCTAGCAAGACTGTCAATTAAGCAAAAAATTGATAAGATCGTTGCTGGAAACAAACGACTCATACTGCTGATCAATTGATAACCATTTGCGTTTATTGCATCACCTCAAAGCTACTGTTAAGTCGCTAAGCTCTTAAACTAAAACCGATTACAGACATTTACAGGCAGTACGATTTATGGCCAAAAGCAAAAAAACACCTGATTTTGAACAATCCCTCGAGCAACTCGAAAATCTCGTTGAAGCACTCGAAGCAGGCGATTTAACACTTGAACAATCGCTCAAACAATTTGAAGAAGGTATTACCCTAACTCGCGCCTGCCAAACGGCCCTGAGCGAAGCCGAGCAAACGGTGAAAATATTGACTGAAAAAAGTGGCCAACCAGCCCTTGAAGATATGGATATTGATGCCGCTGATGACTGATGTACTCGCGAGCTTTTTAAGCAGCCACAAAGCCAGATTTGAAGACTACCTTGCCTCAAGACTCACGGATTACAGTCAGGATATTGGTCAAACCCCTCAGGCACAGCCATTTATTGATGCGCTAGCCTATAGCTCATTGGCCGGCGGCAAACGCATTCGCGCAATGCTAGTCTATATGGCCGCCAACGCCTGCCAAGCAGACAATGCGCCCACTGCGGCAATGACAGATGCAGCCGCGGCTGCGATTGAACTGGTGCACTGCTATTCCCTAATTCATGATGACCTGCCTGCCATGGACGATGATGATTTACGTCGTGGCAAACCCAGCTGTCATGTCCAATTTGGTGAAGCCAACGCCATTTTAGCCGGCGATGCCCTGCAAACATTGGCTTTTGAGTTGTTAGCGAATGAAGGCGATGGCAAAGCCGAGTTACGCATTGGGCTTGTCCGCGAGCTGAGCCGCGCTTCTGGCGCTAATGGCATGGTGGGTGGTCAAGCTATCGATTTAGCCGTGGTTAATCAGAATATTTCGTATGACGAGCTGGTTAATATGCACGCCTTAAAAACCGGGGCTTTAATTGATGCCGCCACCCATATGGGCTGCCTGTGTGCTGGCGGTAATAGCGAGCAAGCTAAAGCCTTACGCCATTATGCTCAAGCCATAGGCCTAGCGTTTCAAGTGCAAGATGACATTCTCGATATCGAAGGTAGCTCAGAGCAGACTGGAAAACCGCAAGGCACTGATATTGCTGCAAATAAACCTACATATCCAGCTATTATGGGTTTATCTGAAGCAAAAGCGAAAGCCCAGTCACTTTGTGATGAAGCCTTA
>Ga0209119_1001623_pt1 | contig 21809 bp, 16 predicted proteins | sample COG_03_FD_184747 | JGI IMG/M metagenome (GOLD analysis project Ga0209119, IMG submission 184747) | Pelagic Microbial community sample from North Sea - COGITO 998_met_03 (SPAdes) (version 2) | ecosystem: Environmental > Aquatic > Marine > Neritic zone/Coastal water | place: Helgoland, sampling... | reverse complement strand
CCAAGTATCCTGGAATCCAGAAAAGGAGACTGTACTGAACGGGGTGATTCCATGGGGAGCAACCGCTCTGATTGTGGTCAGACTCTCGGCTCCGGTGGCAGGATTAACGCCATGCTTGGTGTTCTGAATGGAAAACAATTCAGTGTCGCGAGAAATCCCATCCGAAATCAGGGTTTCCATCAAATCTCTAGATGCAGCCAGACCAATAAATCCTTCCACTTCTCCAGTATTTCCAGCATACCCTTCAATACCATGTCGGAGACGCAAAATGGATCGCAACTGAAATGCAATGTCGTTGACATTTACATTGTTTGTAACCTCGGACGGACCGTAATGTCGGATGGTGGGTCGGTGGTTTAACTTTTCCCATTTAAAGACTGAAAAAACACCGCCATTCCAAGCAGTATTGTCCTCTTCTGAGATAATGGTTTGTTCGTTTTCTTGCATTTCCAACACAAATGTACCATTTCCTCCAAACGCGCTGATCAATCCTCCAAACGCAACATCACCCCCGTCAAGCGTGAATTCGTTTGTATATACCATTGGCAAGCGCGGTGTTCTTGCATCGTCTCCGACAGGCACAGCAGCCGATTGATCCGGCATTTCAATATCGGGGTCAGTACACTCTGCCACATCGTCTACGCCGGTACCGCAATAAATTCGTGTGTTGAGATGAAACGGTGGTGGTGGATACGGACCTGCTGTTTCAAATTCGATGACAGTTCCGGCACCATTATTCAAACCTAATGTCACGTAAGGAGTTCCGGCGCTGCCTTTGGCCCACATCCCGCTAAAGGCGTTGGTCTGACCAGGGCGCTGAGGGTCAACACAAAACAGTCCATCAGAGGTGCAAAAGGAGAAACAACGATTGTCCTGATCACCCACTAAATGGACATGATTTTCATCGGTAACCGAAAAGGTAGCACAGCACTGTCCCTCGTTAAAGAGAATTTGCGTGAAATACGTATTGGGCAGCCAATAGTTTCCATCAGGAAGCACCAACTTTCGTTCAGCACTGTCACTATTACACACCGAAAAGGTCTTACCCTTAAACTCGGTCAAAGGAAAAGCCGGGAGGGTTACCACAACAGCACCGCCTTCAAGCAAAATATGACTGTGTGTCGCCGGCATGGTGTCGTTTGTAGTAACACTGAGCACATTATGCATTACGTTGTTTGTCATCACTGTTTCGGTAGAAACCGTAGTCGCGTTAACCGTATCAGATGACACCGTAGTCGTGTTGACACTAGTGGCAGAAACCGTCTCGGTAGACACTGTAGTCGAGTTGACCGAATTCACCCATACATCATTAGCATTCAGATGACCCGTATCGATAGTAGTTGAAGTGTGGTTGACAGTAGTAAGGTTTTGAACATCTACAGAGCCAAACCCAATAGACTCACTCAAAAGTGTAGTCGTATTAACAGTGCCGGAAACCTTGATATTGTCAAACATGGGGCTAGATCCTTGCTTGATAAAGTTGGAGCCAGCAAGAATAGAGGCTATAACCAACCCAGTAACAGCAATAGCACCGATAAGCGCCGTCATACCAATCAACGTACTAATTGTACCACGAGAATAAGGTGCTTTTGAATATTCCATCAACGACCCATCTGCGTTGGGAACTCCTTCATATTCGGGACCAGCACCAACTCGGTTGTAACCTTGATTGGTTCGCCGGTTTCGAGGTTTTGAAAAAGGATCCATGCAAGTATTCTTCTCTTTTTTATATTATTTGGGGGGGGGGTGGTTGGTTTGTAAAAGAGTTGTTTTATTTCCAAATTTCCGCGATTGTTCCAAACAGAAGATCTAGACGACGACAAAAAATAAAACAAATCCAGTGTTTTAATTATAACTTTTCTTTTATTTTTATTTTTTCAAACAAAAAGTTTTTCTTCAATTTATTTTTTACTTTTTTATTGGTAAGATGGGCCACATCCCAACTTTTTGTTTATACCATATGAGTGTTCTCACCTCAAGAGCGGCACTTTGTGCTATGTCTTGAGTGGTTCACATATTTTTTTGTGGCCGTTCGCTTTTTTTTTTCCTAAAAAAGAAAAAGAAGAAAAAAAATATTTTATTTATATGCCCTCGAGTATACTCGTTGGCATCGGGGCGGGTCAGAAAACACTTTTCCACCCCTCCCTTTGCCAGAAAATATATATTTTCCGATAATTTATATTTATTTTTTAGGATAAAAAAAATTATGGAGCAGCAACAAGAAACGTCTATTGTTTGGTCTAAGCAACGCACACGTGTTGATGTCGGTGATATTGTGCATTTTACGCTAATTCAAGATAACGTCGCTTTTCAATATATGGGTGAAATTCATGACAAAGTAGTTTCGGAACTTCATCCAACTGTTTACAAAATTGGTGTAGCTTTTCCGCCGGGTGGTGATGGAAAACTTGAGTTTCCGTCTAATTGGAGCGAAAATAAGGATGGTATCTTTGAGGTACCCTGGTATCATTGCAGCATTTTATACGATTTTTGCCGCACCAATGTGGAAGACATGACTTTTTTTAAAAAGTACCCGATTGCTCCTTTGGACAAACGTCTCAAACGTATAGTTTTGCACGAACACGATTGGGATCATGATTTATATTGTACAATCGACTATGATTCGTATTGGCGTATTGCATATCAAGAATGCTTGTACGTTATTGATCAAGATGAAACCCCGTGCAAGTTACAACCGCTAGTCATGATTCATGAAGATTTCATGATTGGTGGCGAACAGGAAGGATATAGTAGAAATACTCGTATTTTTAACTATAGTCATTGGAAGTGTAAAGATGTAGGAATTTCTAGCGATTGTGTTATTTTAAGCAAAAATTCATTTATGGAGAGAACGCATATGTTGCATCGTACACATCGTGCAGATTCTGAGTTTGTTACGAAAATTCCAGCGCCGGTACAAAATGCTGAGAAGATGAATGCACAGCAACTGTACCGCAGTACGCTACAGAATGTGGTGAAACGTTTGGGATTATCTCGCGAGGTGGTAAATGTGGTAAAAGAGCTTAATGGTCGGCATTACATGTTTACGCAAAACAATCTCTACTGTAAGATGTATGGCGACAACGAGCATTGTGTCATTAATCTGCAATTGGATCATCAGTTTTTAACACTTCAAGATGGTGGATTTGGTCACAATTGTAACCCCAACGATGTGTTGTATGGTTATGTTGCAGAATATACCGATCGTTACAGCAAAAAGACCAAGGAAAAGTTTATTTGGATGGTATCCGACGAATACGACTATTTTTCCAGTGATAGTTGTGCCGTGTCCAAGCTTGACACCTTTATGCGTTTTGTCGCTTCGGGCGGAAAAGCTAAAATGTTTCAAAACAAGACTGACCGCGAAATTGTTGAGATGTGTTATGGGCGTGGAAAACCAACACCGCTATCAGATTTGTTGGAAGGATGGTTTGATCCTTCTATTGTGAATGGTGGAACTGTTGGTCATTTTAGAGCCATGTATTTATAATAAAAGATTCATTTTTTTACTGGTTGTAAAAGCAAATAAAAAGGGGAGAAAATTAGAGCTCAACAAAGTTTTTTTTCTCATTCTTTATTTCTTCTTTTTGGCATTGAATGTGTCAATGGACGCTTGGAACTGGGCCTTCTTTTTCTTGCTCAAATTCACATTGTCGCGTTCAAACTGAACCTTTACCATCTCCTTGCACAACGGAGTGGCCATGACGCGGCCTTCGGCTGTGAGACACATTCCACCGGATTTCATCTCACGATCAATGGCAGCGGCAGCTTCCTGGATGGCAGCCGATGTCTTTCCGGTCGACTGCATATCTAGGGTCGGTCCTTCGTCTGAGTTGGCAAATGGGATGTTGATGACCTTGCTTGGCTTCATGGCCGACAGCTCTGTCAGGATCATTCCACTAGGGCAGTGGACGTCGCGACCGTACATAGAACGGGTCTTTTTGGTGTCAAATCCGCTGCGGGGGGCGTGTTTGGCTTTACGCACTCTCTTCTTCGAGACATGGCCGCGGGCAGAACGTTTCTTTGCACCAGACATGGCCTTGAGGATGGCCTGTTCCAGCCAGGCGTCTCTCCACTGACTGCGGTCCATCATACGAATCTCACGTGCATATAATTAATATCCTTATTTATTGAACAAAGCACGGTGAACGGTGATATTCGGCATCATCTTCAATTTGGCGTCGACTAGTTTGATATTCCCCGTGACAGTGTCCTGACAGAATCCACCGTGTGATCGCTCCATATTAAACCAGTTGTACAGTTTGGAAATTTCGAGTTTAGCCTTGTCTATACCGGTAGTTGCATACAAACCATCGTCAATGTAAGTCATGTCAATATCAACGGCAAATTCATGGTGACTGGTTCGCTTGCTAACATTGTCACTAACGGTACATGCCATGGCTGGAACAACGGAAATAGTTCTCTCATGTCGAATCAATTGGGGAACAGACTGCGTCGCATCGCGCTTCTTCTTCACGGGTAAAGGAAGTGCGCTCAATGTGCGGATGACATCTTCTTCCCATCTTCCTCTCCATGTGTCGGGATCGGACGGGATAGGGTCCACTCGGTTGTCATTTGGCAACCTAGGATCGGGGTGTGGAGTCACATATCCCAAATCGTAATGAACAGTATCTTCGTACAGATTGGAGAAACAATTTCCGCCGCTGCGACCGGAAACACTGGTTCCGGCTGAACATGCTAGTCCAGGAGATCGAACCATGGATGTTCTGTTGCTCTTGGCGTGGACGTATAATAGTCCACCGTTTTCTACCGCTGAATATGCAATGGGAAACGGATAAGTACCACCCGCCATGATTCTCGATCCCGTCCCGGATACAGGAAGTGCAACAGTAGGACCGGTTGAGCCAAGCAATCGACCATCAACTTCACCAAATAAAAATGATTGTACGCCTGTCCCCAGCTGTTTGTCTTCGTTCTCACCGACAAAATAATTGGGGAACATATCACCGCCGCTAGCCGAAGCGATATCAGTCAAAATGGCCACGTATCCGTCTGAAACGGTCGTTCCTGGGTTGGCGGCGCTGGCGTACGATCGAAACATGTATTGTCTTGATTTCATAACTTCCTGTGCGTCGGTCTTTCGGAAGGTAAATGGATCGAGTACCACCGAAAAATCGTCGTTATTGGTGGTGACAAATCTATTACCAAATCCTTCTTGATCGTCACCAAATGCATGAGAGAGAACACGGGCCATATGGGGAAATCCACCATTATTGCTGCGGATATCAAGAATAACTCGGTCGCATTCCCATTCCGTTACCATTTTGTACATCATCGGCGCAGTGACTCTAGCAAGTGTCTCGTCTGTAAAACGTGGGGAGTCTGGCAAATCATCAGGAAGCATATCGTATATATTCATCAGTCCTGGTACATCACCTTGTTGCATGTCTCTTAATCGGATATATCCAATTTTACGGCCATCAGTGAAATTTTGATTGACCAATCCAAAAAAAAAGTCCTCCTGAAAGTTTTTCACTATATGCGGCGGTAACACGCCATAGCCGCCCGGGATTCCAAATATACATGAAAATGGAAGAGGGGTACCTGGCTCACAGTTTTGCGGTGCATCAGGATGTAAAAAACTGTATCCAGCGGGCGGCAAATCGCCAAATGGCGCGGTTGTTCCTTCAAACGATCTACCAGTCGATCCATCACCTGGAGCATTTATAAACGACGACAGTATCTGAAACCCGTTTGTGGGATCAGGGGCTCCAACTTGTTTCCAGTAAGGAACATGCACCTCTTCCAAATAATTCATCATGACAAAGCGATCATAAATTCCAGTGGGATCTTGGACATCATTCAACAAATTTCCCAGATACGGGTCGTTTACGGGGACATAACCTCTCGTCTTGCCGATAGAAGGTGATCCACCGATATTTCTTGCTGCGTTAATGTAAAACTCGGATGCCTGTTCCGTTGTTCTTGTAAACTTTGCACCCCGTACTGAACTCACCGTATCCATCGCGTTTTGGAACTCAGCAAATGTGTTGTGCACAAAAAAAGGTGCGGCAGATAACACCGGGTCATAAAATTGCCTGAAAATATTATGCAGTGACTGGGTCAATGATTCGTGCATCCAATATACTGCTACATCACACCATTCTCTGTATTCCATGGACGACGTGACTGGGCCGTGCGAAACGTGGATCACCGGTGTCCCGGTAAAGTTGTTAAACATACCGCTCGAGTCAAAGACAATGTTAAGCTCAAATTTGATACTACTCTGCGCTGGATCGACGTGATAATCCACAAAATCGTTATTAATATCTGTCTCGTAATCAGACAGACCAGTCATAACGACTTTGTAATCACCCGTATTCAACACGGACCATGCACCAGTAAACCCAGAAAACGAAACCGTACTAAACGGAGACACGCCGTGCGGAACAGTGGTTCGGATAGTAGTAAGCAACTCTGTTCCTGTTGCTGGCGTGTTGGGGTGGATGGTCGATCGGACGGAATAAATGTTGGCATTTCTCGACACACCGTCGCTAATCAATGTTTCTAGCAACTCATTTGAGGCAGCATATCCAATGTATCCATCGGTGCCTCCGTTCTTTCCGGCTTCGCCTCCCAATTGTTCGCGGATGTTTCGCAACGACCGCAATTGAAATGCAAGATCATTTACGCTCATTGTATCTTCCAGCGCTAATGCACCGTATCCTCTGATTTTAGGCGGTGACATTTTTTCCAATACAAAATTTTGCACCGACGGTATTACAAGTGCATTGGTAAATTGGAGCACCATCGTTTTTTCGTCTTCTTCCAAATAAAACGTCAGCGTATTGTTGGTACCAAATGCGTCCAGAATTCCATCGAAGAAAACATCATTAATGGCCATCGTGGTACTGTCAACCATAAAAACTCCCTGACGTACTTCGCGGTTATTAGTTGATGGATCGACATTTCCTGGAGAAGGCGCACGCATATCGGGGTCGGTACACTCGGCAACGTCCGTTCGGCCAGTTCCACAATAAACCCTGAGATTAAAATGATAAGGCGGTGCCGGGTATGGCCCTTGTACTTCTGCTCTGATTACAGAGTGCAGTCGATCCGAAAATCCTCCGATACCCGACAACACTGGTCCAGGGGTTCGAGCCCCCCACCATCCACCAAAAACGCTGGTCTCATCAGGGCGTTGGGGGTCGACACAAAACAAACTGTCAGCGGTGCAAAAGGAGAAACAACGATTGTCCCGGTCACCAACAATATGAACACGGTTTTCGTCGGTAACTGAAAAGGTGACACAACATGCGCCCTCGTTAAAGAAAATCTGCGTGAAATACGTATTAGGCAGCCAGTAGTTTCCATCAGGAAGCACCAACTTTCGGTCGGTATTGTCGCTGTTACACACCGTAAAAGTTTTACCCTTAAAAGCTGTCAAAGGAAAAGCAGGAAGCGTAACCACAACAGCGACACCTTCAAGCAGTACATGACCGTGAGTAGCCGGCATGGTGTCGTTTGTCGATACACTTAGCACATTGTGCATTACGTTATCGGTCATAACTGTGGTGGTTGACACCGTCGTCGCGTTGACGCTAGTGGCTGACACGGTCTCAGTTGACACTGTAGCCGAATTAACATTCGTGGCAGAAACAGTAGTAGCAGAAACCGTAGTCGAGTTGACCGAATTTACCCACACATTATCTGCATTCAGATGACCCGTAGCGATAGTTGTTGAAGTGTGATTGACAGTAGTAAGGTTCTGTACATCTACAGATCCAAACCCAATAGACTCACTCAAAAGTGTAGTCGTATTAACCGTGCCAGAAACAGTGATGCTATCAAACATGGGACTAGATCCTTGCTTGATAAAGTTGGAACCAGCAAGAATAGAGGCTATAATCAATCCAACAATAGCAATAACACCGATAAGCGCAGTCATACCAATCAACGTACTAATTGTACCACGAGAATAAGGTGTTTTTGAATATTCCATCACTGACCCATCTGCGTTGGGAATTCCTTCATATTCGGGACCAGCCCCAACTCGGTTGTAACCTTGATTGGTTCGCCGGTTTCGAGGTTTTGAAAAAGGATCCATGCAAGTATTCTTCTCTTTTTTATATTATTTTGGGGGGGGGGGTAATGGTTTGTAGAAGAGTTGTTTTATTTCTAAATTTCTTGGCACATAATAATATATTTCATTTTATTTCTTTTCTAAAAACCGTCCATTCGCCCTGAAGTGGGTTGTGCCCAATTATTTCAATTTATAGCCTCAAGCATCCTTATACAATAAGTATATATATATATATATTTGAGGGGGTTGTTGGTGATAATTAAGAATATATTATAATATTTATTAAAAAGTGATATGCCTTCTACAGAACGGAAATATAAACGACTTCGTTCTAGAGCAACAGGAGCATATGCCCCAAGTGCTTGTTTGTTGTTATGTTTATTGGGAATTATTTTGATTCCTGTAATAATTACCAATACACAACATAGATCTTCTGTCCCTGGGCTTGAACCAAACATAACAATTACACAATCTTTTGTTCAGCCCAATAATGCTGAAATTATTAATTCGGTAGTAATAATTAACAACGACCCAACAAATAATATTAATATAACGTCAGTGTTCAATTCGTTGATTAATGGTAGCATGACTTGTATTCCACCGTTCCCCACAGTTATTCCGCCTTTGGGAATGTTGATGTGTAATGATACTTACATTATTCGATCCGGTGATGATGTTATTAATTCAACGATTAGCGTTAATGATATGCCTGGTATCACTAATCAGTTTCAAGTGGTAATTTATCCACAAGATATAATCTTTACACAGTCTCTTACACAAATCAACAACAATGAAATTGTTAGTTCTTTAATGTTGACTAATAATGATGCAACAAGTGATATTGAGATTGTATCTGTTTTTAATTCATTGATTGGTTTAAATATGACCTGTATTCCATCACTCCCTACTGTCGTTGCAAGCGGTGGTGGTATGTTGGTGTGCAATGATATTTATATAATTCAACCAGGGGATGACGTGCTTAATTCAACTGTTATTATTAATGACTTGTTCAATGTTACTGAACAGATTCACGTTATTGTTTTTCCACCAGAGATTTGTAATCATACTGCTGTTCAATATGGTGAAAACATTGGAAGCATTTCTGCTACATCTAGATTTTTTGCGCCTTCCATGTCTGCTGATGGAAACACAATGGGGTTTCTTAGTCGTTCGGTTTCAGTGGACCCTTTTCTAATATTTGTACAGGAATTTAATGGAACAGACTGGATTGCGAAAGGCGCTAACTCACCATTTATGTTACCGCTTGAATTTGATGCTACATCACGAACTGGTGTTTTAGGCAGCACTTCGTTATCGGATGATGGGAATACATTCGCAACAACGTTTACAAGCATACCGTCTGGTGGACCGATTGTAGAATTTGCAGTTGTGTATGATTTAATTGGTGGAACCACGTGGACCCAAAGAGGAAACGTAGTGAGAAGTACTACCAGCATGACTACAGACCCGGGAGTTGGTCGTTATAATTTTGTATCTCTTTCAGGGGATGGAAACACATTCGTTTTTTTAGTAGAGCCCGATTTTGCGGAACCGATAACAAATGTAACAGCAACTGTATATGAATGGAACGGAATGAACTGGGGTATTCGCGGATCTCCGGTAATTGTTTGGGAAGGGTCTCCAAATAACGTGGAGCCGTACAGTGTTAGCTTATCTGGTGATACTAATCATTTCGTTGTTAATGTACATTATGGTAACCCCAACCATACTCTTTTTACACACGTATATGAATGGAACAGTATGACTATTGATTGGCAAATCAAAGGACAAGTACTTGAACATGATTCCATATCACTTGTGTTTGAACCACCCTTTACCACCACAATCTCTACAAACGGAAATATTATTTTTGCTGCGGGTGTGTATGATTTTAATGGATTAGAGTGGATTAAAAGACCGGATGTGCCTAATTTACCTCCATTTAGCCCACTAACGCCTTATTCACCATCAATGACGGTAGATGGTATGTTTGTGTTAACTTATGATTTTGCTACCCAAATTATGACCACGTCTGAATGGAAACCGGGACAAAATGAATGGGCTGTATGCCACAATACAAGCATCCCGGTGTTTGTACCTGTTGGTGGAAACCCGCCCATTGGCAATGTACATTTTTTCCATACCACTTTTTCTAGAGATGGAATGCACTTTTTTAGTTTTGAAAGCGACACATCTTTCAATCCCGCAACTGGATCTGGCGGTCTCATTCGCACATTTAACTTTTTTAATTAAAAAATAAATGTATTCATTCGCTTGATTTTTCAATTGTTCTTCTTCAGATAATTTTCTCTTTGGAGGTGATTTAGCTGGTGTAATTTCTGGTTTGTTGTACTTGTGATGAATAAAAACTCTTTATATAATCACTCTGAACGTTTTAATTTTTATTTTTTATTCCAGTATTCTTCCGCCCCATTTGGTTGGAACGCGAAAATGTTTCATAGCCTGGACAACAAATGGGTCGGTCATATCAAATCGTTTCTTTCCGGCAACGTTATTCTGACGAATTATCGCCTCTTCTAGAGTGTTTCGGACAGATGTTGTCTTCTTCTTTTTCTTTTTACTAGACGCTGGGTTCAATGCGGTCGAAGCGGAGATGTTGTACCCATATTTGGCTACAGTGGGCGCTGCTTGTAGGTAAAAATTGTTTACGAGTAAATCGTATCCAACACGCCCAATCGCGGCCGGATCTTCTTGTTTCCACAAAATACAAGTATCAAGAAATTCGTCAGCATTGACAAACGTTAATAACCCGCCAAATTTGGTAGTCAGCAAAACAAACTCCTTGATGTCGTACAACAAGTTTTTTTGTAAATAAAATAATATAAAAACGTCCTTTATCTTTATTTTCTAGCGCAATTTCATGAATCGGGGAGGAGGATGGAAAGACTGCATCATCTCATGTGCAGTGTGTGGCATGGCCTTTCCGGCGTAAAACTTGTCGTACGCCTTTTCCCGCTCCTTGAGAATTTCGGACGTGGATTTGGTCAGACCGAACGAACGTTTACTTGTGGTCTTCTTCTTGGACAACGGTGTCGGGTTGGGGTCAATCGCGGTAACAGCGGATAGGTTGAATCCGCCCTTGGCAACGGTGGGAGCCGCTTGTAGATAAAGGTTCTCTACCAACAAATCATATCCAAACCCGCCAATCGCGGCCGGATCACCCTTCTTCCATAGAATGTAGGTGTCCAAAAACGTGTTTGCGTCCGAAAAGACAAAGAATCCTCCAAACTTGGTGGTCAACAGAATAAATTCCTTAATGTCGTAATCAGCGCCCAACTCGGCCTTGAGCTTTGTGTCAAGCGCCTCAAACTGGTTCTTTCCGAGCCAGTATGCCAGGGCCTGTCCGGGCATGATGGTGTATCGACGGCATTCGGACTCGCCAAAAGGCACACCCAGGCCCACGTTGCCGTAAAAGTCGACGCAATCCTGGTAACTCTTCTGAAAAGCATGCAAATCGGTATCCACCACCAGGCGCGAGGTTCGCAGCAAATTGGCGGACCATCGTCCCGCTTCTTGGATAGGATCCTGGTACAATCCCAGCGGGCGGTCGTCCGAGACGCGCATCAAAAAGCCGAGATTCTCGGTCCACAATCCATATCCCTCAAACCAGGCGGTGGATGCAGTTGCGTTGGTGACCTTGCAAACAATTTCACTTTCCAATGTAATTTGGGCTCCATGTCCGGGAATAAATTCATGGATCTGGGTGGTGGTGGCACCGTGTCGATCAAAGGACTTCTTTCCGGTCGCCGGGCAATCAAACCCGCCCCAATTGATACGAGCCGATCGGGTCATCAAAGCTCGATCCTGGTCGTATCCGGCACCTTGGATGTATGTACTGCCTGTACCGTCTGTGGATTGTTTAAAGGCATTTCGAGAAAGATATCCATTGATGGAATGGACGTCGATGGAAATGTCACCAATGACTGACCAGAAGAAATCGAGGGCCGGTTTGTGGCATTCATACTCTTCAAATGTGTCCTCGACACAGGAAATATTCCCCCCTTGGACATACATCAAGGGGTCACTGCAATCGTCGACCCGATTCACGAAATCTTGGTACGTTTCGGGAGGATCGAGTCGGGCCATCGCCGCGCCAATGCTGAGCTGGGTACCGGCCACGTTGGAAACTCCCTCTGCGCGGATATCGGCAGGGGATCGCACCAATTCGGTATGATATTTGATCCACGCATCGTAGGCCTCGGCTCCCTGGTGAGCACTAGACAATCCCGGGCTAGATTGGGGACGAGTTGCGAGTGCCGCGGCAGCGTAAGGTCCATTCCAGATGGCCATATAATCGGCAATTGCCGTGTCGGCCTGGGTAGCCAGAGATTCGCAGGTGGCCTTTTCCGATGCATCGGGAATCTGAGCACACGTGGTAGAGGAAATCACCCCCGGGGCGTTGAAAAATTCCCAGGCCCCTGGCCAGGTGACGACCGCGTCGTGCGAATGGGTATGGGGGTTGGGACTGTCTACCGTCGCCTGAATATGGGCGACCCATTCTTGCATTCGCGGCACAAATTGTTCCAGCCACAGGTTCACCTTTTCTCCAAAGTCAGGCTGACTTCCTTCTCCCGGGATAAAAAAGTTGAAAATCACCATGTGTTCCAGGATATGGCAATTCCAGCCCCAATCGAGCAGACAAGATCCATTCGATTCCACGTCCCAGTTGATACGAGTGTGGGTGAGAAACCGATCAAGTTCGGGGACGATAAAGTTGATGTTCAACTTTTCCAATCCACCAATGTTTGGGTTGGCAACGGCTTCTTCGATCTTGGCCTTCAATTCGAGTGCATATCTGAACGCGGGAGAGTTATCAATCGCATTCTGCTCGGTGGTGTAGAAATGTGCTTCGGGAAGCATGAAATTGTTGGGACGGAAATCTACCCAACCATTCCCAAATACGACACTAGTTGCATCACTTCCAAATCCGAATGCATGGGCGTTGAATAATGTCTCTAGTTCTCGAATTTCCAGCAAAATGGGGTCACTAAACTGACACCCTTTCTCGTCCGGGTAAAAGACGGGACCGGCTGGCGCCGAGTTGGCTGCTCTCGCGTTGCCCCAAAGCACTCCGAACGTGATGGTCATAGCAATGGTGGCCATCAACAACACAGCACCCACCGCAATAAACGGCGTCAAATTATTTGGTGATGATTTGGGTGGTCCATCCAATCTTACGTAATTTTTACGCCTCAACATTTTCTGTATAATTTTTAAAATATGAAAGAGCTACTCCGTTTAATAATAATATAGTTTACTTAAGTTAATAAAACCTTAATATATTCATCTTCTGGCTTTTCCGGCATGAGCTTCTTGCACCTCATAAATGGCTTTATCGAGCTCATCAATAGCATCGGAAGATGGTATATTTAAATCTTTTACCACTTCCTGTAACATAAAGAAAAAGTAAGTTACAGCCTTGACTAATTCTCCGCATTTTGTTCCGACAGGATACAACATGCCTCTCAACTCCAACAACCAAGTGCATCTGCGTCTGCTGTTACAAAAACAGCAAATAGTATGCTCATCGTCAATTACTCCTTTGGTGATTTTTGGCATATCATCTCCCGCTTTAAAAGCGTCTTCTGCAATATGATCCCAGACCATAAGCGCATCACGGTTGCTGCCTTGTAATCCAATGTTGTTTCTTACTGTATTTAAGATATCGTTGTATCGCTTCTTAAACCAGGGACTAGCTTGAATGGCTTTTTTCAAAGGAATTGATTCTTCTTCACGTAAAGACTCTAAAAATTGGTGACAATTTCCCTGATCCATAGCTGAAAAGCGTTCAGCGCGCTCATCCGGGTCCAGTTCCTCAACCATCAAATCTTCAACTTGATCATCGCCGTATTGTTCGTGCTCTGGAACATCGGAATAAAGTTCGATTTTCCCTTTATTCTTGCGCTTGGAGCGGCGGAGCGATTTCTTCTTCTTCTTTTTCTTTGGTGTGTTTAAATGGTCAACACCAAAAACTTTGTCGTATTTAGAATCTTCAAAGACTTCTGGCTCTACAGAATCACTCTGCACAAAGCCACCATCAAACTCATATTCATCATCTTCATTAAAGATGCGCTTCTTGGTATTCTTTTCTTCTTCTTCTTCTTCAAATAAAAAAAAAGATTCACTATCGCTTTCCAATAAAGGAGGCTCACTTTCAGACGATTCTTCTTCTTCTTCTGCTTCTTTTAGAAAGGTGATTGGTTGCACATCATTATTTCGATTTTCTTCAGGCAAAAGCTTTGCCAAAATTACTCTGTTATCTTCAACATCTTTTTTTGTTGATTCAAAAGACTCTAGTGTTTGTTTGATTGCTTGTTCTATCATTACTTTGGCTAGTTGTTCGTTTCTAATTGAAGATACTCCAACAATAGCTTGCTCCAAATCATTGCATTTTTCCAACAGCGATTTAGAAATGCTTTGAATACTTGCAGTTACTTCCTTTACAATAAAAAGATTTTGTTCCATAATTAATTTTTTTTCGTCCACCCCTTTCACTAAAAAAAAGAATAATTTAAATATAAAAGTCAAAATTTTTAGAAACCAAAATTGACATATCTTTTTCATTTAAATTAAAGATAGATGGGTGGTAATAAATTTGATTACCGCGCTTGTTGCTTTTATGGCGCTTGGTATGGAACTGCAATTAGTATTTTTATTTTGACTATATTTTTGTTGGCTGCGGGAGTAATACTTTACCAACAAAATAACAAGGAAAATACCATGCCAATCAATATGGTGCCTACAGAATGTAATTTACAATCGCACAGTGTTTATAAATGTAAAGATGGTACTTGGATCGGAACTTATAACCGAGGAAGGGTTGTGGAAAGCCCTTTTGCTGGCAGAGCAACTAAAGCGTTGGCAGAACTTTCAGTACTTTCTTATCCTCTGAATGCTTCGTATCCTTGTATGTGTAATATTGCTTTACAAACTATTAAGCCAGAATGTGATGCTTGGAATGCTTGTGTGCTCAATGTAAACTTAACCAGGCACCTGCAAATTACGGGTGGTACCTACAAATATGGTGGTGACGTATTAGTGGCGATTGGTAGTATTTTACTTGTTGCAATTGTTGTGGCCACTATCTTAATGATGGTCGTTAAGGGCTGGTTTGCTTGTTGTTGCAAAGATGAGAGTGGAAAATATGCCAAATTTGTACTTGTTGGAGATATTTAAATAAAAAATAATTTCTTTAAAAGATTTTGTGAGATGGCTTGCTGCTGCGATGCTACAATGTGTGATGCGTTGCCTGCAAATTTACTTGTATTATCAGTTCCGCGTATATATGCAACAGAAGGTATGTTATAATGCTCTGTGAAAGAAGTGATTATACTACAAGGTCCACATATATATCCTGATAGAGAGTGGTGGACAAATGGTGTAAAGAAACCAAGCGTGTTGGTGCTATAATAAAACAAGATTATCAATATTAATTTTTATTCTCTGGTGCGTTTCATTCTATTATTCTTTTCCTTATGGGTATAATCTTTTTCCGCGCTATCCATTGCATCTTTTGCATATTCCATTAAGCGCGGAGCGTGCTGTAGGATGGTAAAAAATTGATACATGTGTGCGTTTAAACCATTTGCAATGTGTTTCATTTTAGTATTAAATTCTGGATGAACAATAAAATATTTGTTTCCATGCACTTCTATATCTAAACCAATTTCGCATACACTATCAAAATTAAGCGTGAAATCTTCAAAAAATTTACAATCGTATTCTCTTTTAAAATAGCATTTGCTATTTGTTTTGTATTCTTCTATGCTTTTAAAAGTTTGGATGCTGATAATATTTGAAACACGAACATCTAATCCCCAGCAACTTTGCATTGGCGGCGAGGGCGCTGCAACTGGAATAAACCCCTGTAAAGTTTCCATTTTTTTTATTATTCAAATGCTAGCATACAAGCTGAAAAAAATGTGATCCAAGAAAATATTATCCCCATACAAAATACCAAAATAACCGGAATAGCCAACCATACTGAATTGTTCCACACACACTGATATGCCAGTGTGGAGCGAATACATTCTTTGTAGGGATGGTATTCCGATTCTCCTTTACGGATAATATCACCACAGGTATCTAATAACATCATCGTTTCTTTGTTTGCTGATAACCACCACTCTTCTGTCAGATAATGGATAACGATTGCATATTGCTCCAACATACTATCTGCTCCAATATATGCGCATCTTTCGTTTAGCGTTCCTGTTCTCTGTACCTCTTCACATAACACTGGTGTCTTATCTTCATGCTTACATATAGCAGTATACGTAAATGCATCTAAAAATGGACGATATACATGTTCGTATAAGTTTGGCAAGACATTATGCGGGCCCCACGATTTTGTTTCTTCTCCTCCTTCCATATCATTGCATTTTTTCCTCGGTTTTGTGGGGTCGTATTGTGAAATTGTAAAGGGAATTACAAATAATAAAAGCAATAAGAGCCCCTTCATTTTTTAAAAAATGAGTTTGGTTTAAGACTCTGCGCACCTTGCTACATTAAAAAAATCATTTATTTTTATCTAAATATAATCGTATCATTTCTTTGCTGGCAGATATATCTTTTGCGATTACTACTGCAATTTGTTTTGTATCTTTAATTAATTGAAAATAAGGATACTGTTCGTTTGATTTGTGTACGGCACAAAGAATGGGATTTCCATTGCTGGTAACACAATACATTATCATACATTCTCCCAATCCTATATCAAAAAAACAATAGTTTGGATTTCCTGGATATATTTGATAAATATCATTATTTTCATATGATTTTTCAATGTAATCACATATATATATTTGTTCTTTTCCCTCCAAGTCAACGAATTTGGTAATTTCGTCGTTGGACCTACTTTTTTGTCCGTTGGATAGTTTTATATCTTTTGATACTCGCAAAACGAATCTTGGATACATTTCTTCTTCTTCTTCGAGCGATTCGTCAATACACAACAATAAAGGCGGAATGCTTCCTTGGTTCTTGATTAATTCTGGTGGCTCCAGTAATGAAAATGAATCTTTTTTGGTATCTTTTCTAATAACAATGCATCGAATTCTTTCAGATTGGTAATAATCTTTAGCGCCTAATGGATAAAACCATCTGACGCCATAAGCGTTTTCGCCTCCTTCCTCTGCAATGCCAACTGAACAATTGTAAAAATCGGCAACTAGATACGAAAACACATATTTACAATAGATTCGGTGTGGTTTGTTGCTATAATCTCGGTGCCAATAAAAGAAACGTAGCATGGCGCCTTTTAACAGTTTGGGATAAGATATAAACCATACATCTGGCGTAGTGGCAACTGATTTTTCAACGTGAGAAAATCGTTTTACCCATTGTTTTACTGCATTATTATTGACCAGTTGTGGATTAAGTTTTAAATGCTTTGTGTTGTTACTCTTTATATTTTCGCAAAAGTCTTGGAAATTTATATAGGTGGCGTTTGAAAAAACAATTTTCATAAAATAATACAAGATTGTATCATGCACTTGTATACCAGTGCATTTACCAATACTTCTAGAAATGCATTCAAAATAAGTAAGACCATCTTCAATAACATTCATATTTTTTAATTAATCAGCCTTCTTTGATCCATCTGGCGCACTACCAAAAACAGAATAATTACTATTATTTGTTGTTCTTTTTTCTGTTCCGACATTAATAATAATGGAATTAAGTTGCTCTTCTTCTTCTTCTTCTTCCTCCTCCTCATCTTCTTCTTCGTCATATTCGGGTTCTGTTAAATCTTCCAATTCATAATGTTGGTCCTTAAACATTGTTACCAGCTCTTTTAGCATACCGGTAATGGTATCGTCTGTATATACACATGCAATGCCTAAACGAGAAGATCCAACCATTCCCAATTTCTCCCACCTAGGGTCTATCCGCATATTAATAACTGCGTCAATAAACGGCACATACGGATGCCCAACTTGCAACCACCAAACCCGTTCAATATAGGGATATCCTTGAATGGTTGATTTGTTAAATACAGAAAACATTTCAATCTTAAGGTCATTGGTATTTCTTGGCATGTCTCCTCCTCTTTTCAATCTAAAAAGTTGAATGGTTTTTTCTACCAATTCATTACAAACTAGTGGGCTATTAATATCTATATATTGAGCTGGCTTGGAAATATAAATTTCTCCTGGATGTCTATTCATTTGGTTTGGTGGTGTTTCTTGTCCTAAATATGCATTTGGCGGCACAATATCACCTATCCATTTTAAAATACGATCCATTTGTATTTAATTATTTACCCCTCCACTCCCATTTATTAATGGTTCTGGTAAAATATTCTATAAAATTGTGCTTTATTTTAACGAAGGAAAAGGTGTAATGCAGAAAGAGAATATGCAACGCCAGTAAGTAACATTAAAACCGCTATAAAATGTATACAAAAGGCTGGATCTTTAGCATAAATGCAAATCATAATATCTAACGCTAGTATCATGACACCAATAATAGAACCCATCCAGATCCGTAATTCCATGTTTAATGTTTGAGATACCAGGAGCGTAATAACAACTGTAATTAAAGCACCCAAACTCAGTACAATCGCATAAGTTACACTAACCGAATAAGATATGCTTATTCTTTGAACTTGGCGCTTTAGTCGGTTCTCTTGTTCTGTGGTATATTGCATTGGAGGACTTTTTTCAATAAGAAGAGACTCCTCCATTCTTTTTAAAAATTTTATTCATTTTTATCTGCCTGAACTAATTCGCGGCCCCAGTCTTCTAATCTTCCACGGCAATAACGCGTACAGCGGGTGATAAAGAGATAAAGTGTAATAAAAATGCCCAGAATCAAAAAAATAATCAGACCATAGTACAGCATAATATCCGAAGTAATGACAATTCCGTTGTTACTTTTCAATTTCTGTGGTTCTTCAAAATGACTCATTTTTATTAGCCCCTTTATTTATTTTTTTCAAATAATTTCCTTTTTCACCGGTATAAATTTGGATTTTTCTTCTTCTTCAAAAAATGGATCGGGCGTTTCCGGGTCGCTTATGAGCACTGGTGGTGTATTTTGTAGTCTTCTGGGATCTGTAGGCAATTCTTGCAAAAAAATATCTTCTTGTCGCGGTGTTCCATTATCAGGGCCAGATCCATAATTGAAAGAATTAACAAGTTCCATTCCATAACCTTCTTCTTCAAAATCAAGACTAGCTTGCCAGGGATTGCTTTCACAGCTCACACTTTTCTGTATAGAATCGTCTTGTGTAATCATAAAAATCATTGCTTCACTGGCTGACATGGTTTTAATCTTTGGTTGTGTTCTGTGCGTTAGCGTGCGTGTTTCAGAAACAAAAATATTGGAGTTGGTGGGGAATACAATATTAGGCGATCCATTTCCAAACGGAATACGCGAAAGCTGCCCCAAAGCATCTTGCACCACTAAAGGCATAATATAAATGCCTTTATATACCTGCTTACCATCTTTGTTAATAATGAGTGGGCTACCTTTGGACATGGTAGCAGCCACATTACTTTTGTTTGTTACGCTAATATGTGTTGACCACACCACATAAACAGTACCGGTAACGCCTTTGCACAAATAAGCATGCCCGCCATAACATACTGCTAACTGGGCTGTTCCTACACCATCTGAAATACTGTGAGAATCTTTCAACCGCAAATTGAGCTCCTTATTAAATTTATCTAGCGACCAGTAATCATGCACAAACATTACTTGTTTATCTGGCTCTGGGTGGTTTGGTAAAACACAGGCAATTTCTGCATTCTTATTGATTTCTGGTGATAATTTAATCTTATACTTTCCCATATCAGAAAATCCGGGCAATACTTGATTTTTAAAATCCACCTTTTGCAAAATACGACCATGACCATGGGTAAAAATTTCCAAATGTTTTCCATTTGTTAAAAGTTCTTTTAGCTTGGGATTTAAACCCAGCATGGGCCCATTTGTCTTCTTCATTTATTATTTTTATTTTACAATTCTATATAAAATCCCCAATTAATCTATTATCTGAAAGAATCCCATTTAATAAGCAACAATGTTTAAAAACGCTCAAATATAAATACTTTACTTTTTAAAAAAGAACAAAATGACATCACAAGGAGAATATGTGCTGACAATTATTTCCAATGCTTTTTTCATCATTCCTACCATTGAAGCGTTTAGAAAGCATCGTTACACACGAGCAATGCTATTCATTGGGGTGATTGTATTCTCTTCCATGTATCATACCTGTAGTAGTTTTTATGGCGCCTGTGCTTTCAATGCTGAATTTCATCGCCAGCTTGATTACTTTTTTGCTCAATTTACAATCCCAGCTACTGCGCTTTATATTATTATTTTTCCCAAAGAAATTCTCTTTTTAGAGCGAATTTTGCTTATTATTTATGCTGTATTGGTGGTCATTTTGCAAAGTCAACTGGGTGAAGTTTTACTGGGGCAAGTAATTTTGGTGGCATCTTCTTTTGGGTTTATACTGCTATACTGGATTGTGTTTGCTTTATATCAGTGGATAAAAACAAAAGATGGCCCTTACTTTCCAAAATATGACTGGGAACAATTTGTGTGGGGACTTGGTTTAACAGCGGTAGCATCTTCATTATTTGTAGTTGAAGCAGAAGGTCCGGATGCAAGATGGGCAACGCATTCAGTCTGGCATGTTGTGGGTGCTTTGGGGCAATTTTTTATTTTGCGTATTCGCGAAAAAGCTGACCGCTACGCAAATATGGATAGCTTAATTAGAAGCCGTGCCGTGGGTAAATGGGCTGCGAAGCGCCTAAATCACCACACACCCTATAGTCGCGTATAAAAAAATTTATTTCTTCAAAAATCTTCATCAACACTAAAAATTCTTTCACCACCTGTTGATATGCCTTCTTTAGATCCGGATAAATGTCTGTATTCTGATACCCGCTTTTCAAAAAAGTTACTTTTGCCTTCCAAGCTAATAAGCTCCATCCAACTAAAAGGATTTTCCACTTTATAATGCTTTTCGTAACCAAGCATAACAAAAAGCTTATCAGCAACACATTTGACGTATTCAGACATTAAATCCTTATTCATGCCAATGAGATTAACCGGTAAGGATTCTCTTACAAACTCTAGTTCGTGCTCCACAGCATCACACACAATTTCTTTTACCCTTTCTGCTGTCAGTTTTGTATGCTCTAAAAAGCCATAAAGTGTGCAAGCAAATTTGCAATGCAGGCCCTCATCACGGGCAATGTATTCATTGCTTTGTCCGAGACTATGAACCATCAAATTCCGCTTTTTCAACCAAAAAATGGCACAAAAAGATCCAGAAAACATGATGCCTTCTACACACGCAAAAGCTACTAAGCGTTCAGCAAAAGAAGCCTTTTCGCTATCCATCCAACGCATGGCCCAGTCTGCCTTTTTTTTAACCGCTGGAATTGTTTCCAATCCATTCAAAAGATTGTCTCGTTCTTTTGGATCGGTGACAAACGTTTCTAGCATGAGCGAATATGTCTGTCCGTGGATACCTTCCATAGCAATTTGGAATCCATAAAAAAGACGCGCTTCATTCAGCTGTACTTCTTCATAAAAGTTGACTGCCAAATTCTCATTTACCAAGCCATCAAACCCTGCAAAAAAAGCTAATACATTTTTAATATATTTTTGTTCATTTTCTGATAGTGTTTTGAATTGAACAGTATCACTGGCAACATCAAAAATAGCTGCCGTCCAAAAACACTCAACTTCTTGTTCGTACATCCGCATCAATTCGATTTGC
>Ga0209119_1001611_pt1 | contig 21869 bp, 22 predicted proteins | sample COG_03_FD_184747 | JGI IMG/M metagenome (GOLD analysis project Ga0209119, IMG submission 184747) | Pelagic Microbial community sample from North Sea - COGITO 998_met_03 (SPAdes) (version 2) | ecosystem: Environmental > Aquatic > Marine > Neritic zone/Coastal water | place: Helgoland, sampling... | reverse complement strand
AAACAGCTATACAGGGCCAAAATATAGAATAGCACTAAATGGCGGATTGAGTTATCAAACCGCCAAAACATCAAGTAGTGTTCCAGATGCCTTACGAGATCATGCCAAGCAATTAAAATCAGGTTACAATTGGGGGGCAGATATTCACTTTTTAACAAGTGAAAATCTTGGTTTCGGATTAAAATACAATACGTTTTATAGCAGTAATGTAGAGAACAATGTAAACCTAACACTTCCTGACAATACAGTGCTGTATGGAATCAAAGACGTTAATTATATTCATTTTATTGGTCCTTCTGTTTTATTTAAGATTGTGAGTTCCAATGGTAAAAACGCTTGGGTTTCAAGTGCGTCAATTGGGTATATGGGGTATAAACAAGAACAACAAATAGGAAATCGAAATTTTACTTATACGGCTGCTACACTCGGATTAAATCTAGATTTTGGCTATGATATTTATTTGAGTAAAAAACTTTCTTTGGGGCTTATGGTAAGTTTTGTAACAGGAAGTTTGGGAGAAGTTGATCTTGAAGAAAATGGAATCTCCCAAGCAATAGAATTGGACGAAAGAGGAAGTTTGTCTCGTATCGATTTTTCGGCAGGACTGCGTTGGGCTTTGTAAACAAAGGAACAGCAAAAAAAAACAGTATGAAAACCAAACTAATATTAGTATTGCTCTTGACCTCAAATCTATCTCAAGCGCAAATTTTCGAGAAAAAGGCAATGAGTGTTCAAGTAGGATATGGATTAAGCACTCCCTTTTATAGTGATGAAGAAATTGTCAATGATGGATTTTTTCTACAAGGCGAATACGTTTTAATTATTTCTTCATGGGTTGAAATAAGACCCTATGCAGGTTTGATTGTGACCCGTTCAAATGGAAAAGACCTCAATGGCTCCCAACGGATGAAAAAGCAGAAACCAAAGCCTTTATAATAGGTGGAAAAGCAAGGCTTATACTACCCATTCCCTATGTTGCGCCCTATGTCGAATTTGGACTCGGTTCATCTATAGGGAAATTTGAAACGTTTACTGCTTATACAGATGTTAAAAAGAGTGGGGTCTTGTACCACATACCTATTTCTGTAGGATTAAAATTGGGTCAAAAAAAAGGTATAGATTTGGGGTTTTCGTATATTTTTCAACCAACTGTTGAACAGTTTTCTGGAGCATTTGCGTTCGGGATTACAATACCATTAAAAAGTTAAAATAGGAATTGTATGGTGAATTCATAGAATGCAAAGCAGTGCATAAAAACTGAAAACTGTATAGATGTACACAATTAAAATTGTCCAAAAACAAAGAGAAGAAAATAAAAGAATTGCTAACTTAAAAAAAATTGCGAATAGTTTGTTGATAGGCATTGCCTTGCGACCTCCCTCAATTTTATTTGTAAAACAGCAGCTAAATTAGCTTGTAAATAGGACCAAGGAGTGGGTGACCCAAAATTGGAGTCTCTGACAAAGACCTGCGTGGATTGCAAAATGGACAAACACCAGGCACTTAAAACAGCTGTATTCTCCTGTCCAGCGAGGCGTTTTTTATGTTTTGAGGACCCATTGGTTTTTCCAAAGAGCGCGGGAGTTTCTGTTCGGTTGAATTTCTTTCCGTGAGCCTTTGTCATTCGATGTAAGAAGCCGTATTTTTTAAACAACAGGCACTGCAAATCGAGCAATTTCAGTATATTTGCAACCTATTTTCAAATCATGGCACAAAAACCGAACATTCCCAAAGGAACCCGAGATTTTTCACCCGTAGAAGTTGCGAAACGCAACTACCTCTTCGGCGTGTTGAAAAAGGCTTTCCAGCGCTTTGGTTTTGCTGCCATCGAAACCCCTTCTTTTGAGAATTCCAGTACCCTTATGGGGAAATACGGCGAAGAAGGAGACCGCTTGATTTTTAAAATTTTAAACTCGGGTGATTACCTAAAAAAAGCAGATGCAGCCCTGTTGCAGGCCAAAGACAGTGCCAAACTCACCACACAAATATCCGAAAAAGCCTTGCGCTACGACCTTACAGTTCCGTTTGCGAGGTACGTCGTACAACATCAAAACGAATTGGAAATGCCCTTCAAGCGTTTTCAAATACAGCCCGTATGGAGAGCAGACCGACCTCAAAAAGGCCGTTTCCGTGAGTTTTTTCAATGCGACGCCGATGTGGTTGGTAGCAAGTCCTTGTGGCAAGAAATAGAGTTTGTACAGCTGTACGATGCCGTTTTCGACGAACTCGGTTTGCGAGGAACTACGGTAAAACTCAACAACCGAAAGATCCTCTCCGGAATTGCGGAAATCATTGGCGCCAAAGACAAGCTGATTGATTTTACCGTTGCTTTGGACAAATTAGACAAAATCGGCAGCGCTGGAGTCACAGATGAGATGCTGGCCAAAGGCATTTCAGCAGCTGCCATCGAAAAAATAACCCCTTTGTTTTCCTTTACAGGAACCAACGGCGAAAAACTAGACCAATTGCAAGACCTGCTCGCCAATTCGGAAGAAGGCTTGAAAGGAGTGCAAGAACTGCGGTTTGTCATCGAAAAAATAGACGCTTTGCCCCTTGAGAGCACCAACTTGGAATTGGATGTCACCTTGGCACGCGGCCTGAACTATTACACCGGAGCCATTTTTGAAGTGGCTGCCCCTGAAGGAGTTCAAATGGGCGCTGTTGGGGGAGGAGGACGTTACGACGACCTCACAGGTATTTTTGGATTGAAAGACATGAGCGGTGTTGGAATCTCTTTTGGCTTGGACCGCATCTACCTCGTCATGGAAGAATTGAACCTCTTTAAAACATTTGATCCACCGCGTCCTGACGTCGTTTTTGTCAATTTTGGAGACGAAGAAGCACTGTACTGCACCCGAGCCATTCAGCAGTTGAGACGCCGAGGAGTAAAAGCAGAACTCTATCCAGATTCGGCCAAAATGAAAAAACAAATGAACTATGCCAACAAAAGGGAAATCCCTTTCGTGGTCTTGGTAGGATCCAAAGAAATCCAAGCCAATACCTATACCCTTAAAAATATGCAAAGCGGAACACAGCAAGAATGCAATTTCGATGCGCTGTTGGAAGTCTTGAATAATTCGTAAATTTGCCTTATAAAGTACACACCATGTTTGAAGGAAAAAACGGAATGCATTCCGAAAATAGTGATGAGTTGGGAGACAACCATGTGGCTACTTCAGCCGAGACGCCGCTTCGCAAAGACGCTTTTGAGCTGTCTGATGCTGAAAAAATTGTCAAAATCGAAGAAAGTGTTCAAGAAATTTTGACCACACTTGGCATGGACTTGACAGACGACAGCCTGAGAGGAACCCCAAAACGAGTTGCCAAAGCCTTTGTCAAAGAATTGTTTTCTGGATTGAACCCCGACAACAAGCCGGAATTGTCCACTTTTGAAAACAGTTACAAATACGGAGAGATGTTGGTAGAAAAGAACATTGTGCTCTATTCTACCTGCGAACACCATTTGTTGCCCATCGTCGGAAGGGCTCATGTGGCTTATATCTCCAAGGGAAAAGTAATTGGCCTCTCGAAGATGAACCGGATTGTAGATTATTTTGCCAAACGTCCGCAAGTTCAAGAACGACTGACCATGCAAGTGGTACAAGCTTTGCAAGAAGCGCTGGGCACCCAAGACGTGGCTTGTGTCATCGATGCCAAACACTTGTGTGTCAATTCACGGGGGATCAAAGACATCGAAAGCAGCACGGTCACTTCAGAGTACGGAGGAGCTTTCAAAGACAAAGACGTCAAAAAAGAATTCTTGGAATACATCAAATTGGATACGGTTTACTGATCCACGATTGCACGACAGACCAAGCGCCATTTACTGGCGCTTTTTTTGTGCGCTTTGCTTCGTCAAATTGCGCCCTTTTGAAAGAACCTTTCCAGAGAAATAAACCTATCTTTGCAGTCTAAACAAACGATTTTGACAACATTTTCAAGTTTGGGCGTCTCCAAAGACTTCCATCGAGCACTCAAAGAGAACCAACTGCTAGTTCCGACAGAAATACAAGAAAAAACCCTTCCGGTATTGCTTCAGCAAACGACAGATTTTATCGGTTTGGCACAAACAGGAACAGGAAAGACCGCTGCTTTTGGTTTGCCCATCCTGCAACAAATAGACCCTTCTAAGGACTACATCCAAGCCCTCATTCTATCGCCCACGCGTGAGTTGGTGCAGCAAATCAACAAACAGCTGTTTCGCTTGACCAAATACGCTCCAGAAAAGATTTTTTCCGAAGAATTGTACGGGGGAGTGAAAATAGACTTGCAAATAGCCAAGCTCAAAAGACCGACTCATTTTGTTGTAGCCACACCAGGACGTTTGGTCGATTTGATTGAGCGCGGTGCCTTGGACCTGACCAAAATCAATACCTTGGTTTTGGACGAGGCAGACGAAATGTTGAGCATGGGCTTTAAGCAAGACCTCAATCGGATTTTAAACTACACCAATGGCGCCCGAAAAACCTGGTTGTTTTCTGCGACCATGCCCGAAGAAATCCAGCGAATTGTAAAAATGTACATGGATTCAGAAGCGGTACGCGTAACTGTAGACGTAGATATCTTGATCAACAAGAACATCACACACCAATACTGTTTGGTAAACGGAAAAGAAAAATACGACGCCTTGGTGTCTTTCCTAGAGGCCCATCCAGAGGGGAGAGGGATTGTTTTTTGTAAAACCAGAGCAGGTGTTCAAAACATGACCGAATACCTTGTGGAAGATGAATTCTCAGTAGGAGGATTGGAAGGAGAGATGGGGCAGCGAGACCGCGACAAAGTGATGCGTGCTTTTAAAAAGGGCAGCACAAGAATCTTAGTCGCTACCGATGTGGCTGCGAGAGGCATCGATGTCAAAGACCTGGCTTTTGTGATTCACTACCAATTGCCGGAACAGTTGGCCTATTATACCCACCGGAGTGGACGTACGGCAAGAGCCGGTAAAAAAGGAATTTCTTTGGCTTTCGTTACGGCTACCGAATTGGGACGCCTTCGAGAAATTGAAACGGACCTTCATATCAAAGCCACGCAAATACGTGTTTGAAAAAAACAGTTAAGAGAGATTTAGCCTTTGTAAAAAGGGGTTTTGACAACTTGTGCTTTTAACAAGCGTTTGCGCACACGGATGTAAATCTCACTCCCTGCTTTTGCAAACGCGCTTGGAACATAGCCCATGCCGATGCCTTTTTTGACTGTGGGGCCCATGGTTCCCGAAGTGACCCTTCCAATAAGGTTTCCCTTCACATCTGTGATTTCATAACCGTGACGGGGCACGCCTTTGTCCAGCAATTCAAAGCCGATTAATTTTTTGGAAACCCCGCTTTCCTTTTGCAGAAGTAAGGCTTCGCTGTTGGTGAATTTTTTACTGAATTTGGTGATCCATCCCAGCCCGGCCTCCAGAGGAGAAGTGCTGTCATCGATGTCATTCCCATAAAGGCAGTAACCCATTTCCAAACGAAGCGTGTCGCGTGCTGCCAATCCAATGGGTTGGATGTCAAATGCAGCCCCGGCTTCTAAAACACGGTTCCAAATCTGTAAAACATCCTCGTTTTTACAATAAATTTCAAAGCCACCAGAACCCGTATAGCCCGTTGCCGAAATCAATACGTCTTCTGTTCCAGCAAAAGTGCCCATTTCAAAACTGTAAAAAGGAATGTCTGCCAATGAGACATTGCTAAGGCTTTGCGTAGCTGCTGCCGCTTTGGGGCCTTGAATGGCGAGTAGGGAATAAGCATCCGAAAGGTTTTCAAGGACCGCTCCAACGGTATTCTGACCCTCGATCCATTTCCAATCTTTTTCTATGTTGGAAGCATTGACGACCAAAAGGTATTCTTCTTCTTGCAATCGGTAGACCAGCAGGTCGTCTACAATCCCGCCAGTGGCATTGGGAAGGCAGCTGTATTGTGCCTTGCCGACCTGGAGATTGGCGACGTTGTTGGAAGTTACTTTTTGCAGCAAATCCAAAGCATGAGGCCCTTTTACAAAAAATTCACCCATATGGGATACGTCAAAAACCCCCACACCTTCGCGGACCGTTTGGTGTTCTTTGGTGACACCTGCGTATTGTACGGGCATGTTAAAACCTGCAAAAGGGACGATCTTTGCGCCCAAAGCTTGGTGTGTGTCGTGAAGTGAGGTGTTTTTCATGTGCCAGTGTTTAGCAACGTTCTTTTAGAAAGGACTTGAGTTCATCGTAGGTAGCGATGGCAATGGCTTCCTTCTCAAGGTCCATCACGGCTTGGATTTGCGGAGGGATTGCTAAGTTTTCAGCCACACCCGGGTACAAAACATCTCTAAATTTGATCGGATGCGCTGTTTCCAAAAAGATCCCTTGTGTACCGGGCTTTGTCTTTAAATAATTTTTCAAAGCCAGGTAACCAATGGCACCGTGTGGTTCTGCGATGTAGTTGAGTTTTTTGAGCAAATGTCCCATGGCTGCCGTTGCTTCTGCATCTGTATAGCTGAAACCCGACAGGTTGGCCCGCAAGCGCTCCAATTTGTAGTCGTGGAGTTCTTCGATGCGTATAAAATTACTCGGAGCTCCCACATCCATGGCATTGGAAATCGTCTGCACAGAAGGTTTGGGGGAGTAATCCCCGGTTTTCAAATAGTCTGGCACCACCTTGTTGACATTGGTTCCTGTGACAAAGTGGTGGATGGGCAAGCCCAATCTTTGTGCCATCATTCCGGCACAAATGTTTCCAAAATTGCCGCTAGGGACTGCAAACACCAAGTCTTTGTTTTTGTCTTTTAGCTGTTTGTAGGCAAAGAAAAAATAAAACATCTGTGGCAGCCAACGAGCGATGTTGATCGAATTGGCAGAAGTCAGTTTCATATGGGCTGTCAAATCGCTGTCTAGAAAAGCCTTTTTTACCATTGCCTGGCAATCGTCAAAAGTTCCGGTGACTTCCAGCGCTTTGATATTTTGGCCCAAGGTGGTCAGTTGTTTTTCTTGTACGTCACTCACCTTTCCACTGGGGTAGAGAATGACCACATTGACACCTTCGACTCCTAAAAACCCACTGGCCACCGCACCTCCGGTGTCTCCAGAAGTTGCGACAAGCACTGTCACTTCTTCTTGTGTTTGAGCCTTTCTGTTGAAATAACCCAAGCAGCGCGCCATAAAACGTGCTCCGACATCCTTAAAAGCCATGGTCGGACCGTGGTAGAGTTCCAAAGAACCGATATTTGTATCTACAGGGACCACTGGAAAATCAAAACAAAGGGTTTCTGCAATGATGGCTTTCAGTTCTTTTTCAGGAATTTCATCTCCTACAAATTGTCGGATGGCGGTAAAAGCGATTTCTTCATGACTGTACGTTGAGATGTTTTCAAAGAAAGCTGTTGGCAGCGGTGTGATGCTTTCCGGAAAATACAAGCCTTTGTCAGGAGCCAGTCCTTTGACGACAGCTTCTTCAAATGAGGTGTTGGGTGCTTTTTTGTTCAGGCTAAAATAATTCATTGCAATAGGTGTTGTTGTGTGTATTTATCGTTTGAAGAGGCGGCAAACAGGCTTATAAAATTTTCATTCCTTCGGTATTGATTTTAGAGACGTGTACGTCGTAATCAATCCCGACTTTATCATATACTTTTTTAATACTATCTCCCACTTTTTCAGCAACTTCCATCCCCTTGCTTAAAGCAAAAATAGAAGGTCCAGACCCCGAAATTCCAGCACCCAAAGCACCGGATTTGAGACTGGTTTCTTTGACCGCATTGTAAGCAGGAATCAAAATAGAGCGAATCGGTTCCACGATGTGGTCTTCGAGCGAACGGCCGATCAGGTCGTAATCTTCGGTGTACAATCCGCTGATCAATCCTCCGACATTTCCCCATTGTTGAATGGCTGTTTTTAAGGGGACGGCGCTTCGTAAGATTTCTCTGGCATCGGAAGTCTTGACTTCAATCTGTGGGTGAATCACTGTTGCGTACAATTCGGAAGGGGTATGAATTTTGAGAACATCCAAAGGCGCGGTACTGCGCACAAGTGTAACTCCTCCCAAAAGAGCAGGAGCGACATTGTCAGCGTGGGCCACGCCACTGGCCAAGCGCTCACCCTCCATGGCAAAGGCAATCAAATCGTGGTTGCTAAAAGGGCGACCCAGCAGTTCGTTGATGCCAAATACGGCACCGGCACTGCTGGCGGCACTGGAACCGATGCCACTTCCGGGTTTGATGTTTTTATAAATTTCGATTTCAAATCCAAAGGCGCTGTCTGTTTTTGAGAGCAGTGCCAAGGCAGCCACTCCAGCCACATTTTTATGTGTGTCTAGAGGCAGTGTCTGTCCTACAATTTTTGTGATGCGCACCCCTTTTTCAGCGGTTTTCCGAATGACCATACGGTCTCCGACACTGTCCAAGGCCAAGCCAAGGACGTCAAAGCCACAAGAGACATTGGCAATGGTTGCTGGGCAAAACAATTCAATTTGGTTCATAATGCTGAGTATCCGTCCATTCTTTGTTTTCTGAGCTCTTTCAGAAATTCCAAGAGTGGCACATTTTATAAATTTCCTATTCGTATGATGTCTGCAAACAAACCAGAGGCTGTGACATCTGCCCCTGCTCCAGCTCCTTTGACAATTAAGGGTTGCTCAGGGTAGCGGTCTGTGTAAAACAACACGATGTTGTCGCTTCCTTTGAGGTTGTAAAAAGGGTGGTCTGCAGGAATTTCTTTCAAGCTTACTTTTGCTTTGCCGTCGTTGTATTCTGCCACATATTTCAGTTGGCAATCCTTGGCAATGGCAGAAGCACTTAGCTTGTCAAAATGCGCGGCACAAGTTTTCAAGGTTTCTTTAAAATCCTCAATGCTATCGGCTGCCAAGCTTTCTTTGGGTAAGAAGGACACGTTTTCGATGTCTTCTAATTCCAATGGAACGCCGCTTTCTCTGGCCAAAATCAATATTTTTCGCGCCACGTCAACTCCGCTGATGTCTATTCTTGGGTCGGGTTCGGTAAAACCTTCCACACCTGCTTGCTGCACCACGTCGTAAAAAGGGTAATCAGGACCAAAATTATTGAAAATAAAATTCAAACTACCGGATAAGACGGCTTGTATGGAACGAACTTGATCTCCAGAACTGATGAGGTTGTTCAAAGTGTTGATGATTGGCAAGCCAGCACCTACATTGGTTTCAAACAAAAAAGGCGCATTGTATTCTCGGGCCAATTTTTTCAAATGCAGGTAGTGCTCGTATGCTGAAGAACAGGCAATTTTGTTACAGCAAACAACGGCCACGCTTTCTTTGAGGTAGTCGGCATACAACTGGGCAATGTCTTTATTGGCGGTGTTGTCGACAAAAATACTGTTGCTCAAATTGTAGCTTTTGACCGTTTCGTGAAATGCGTTTAGGTCCAATGGAATTCCATTGCCTAACAAGTCCTTTTTCCAGGTATTTAGGTCGATGCCTTCTTCCGAAAAAAGCATTTTTTTTGAATTTGCCATTCCGACCACATTGATTTTCAACTGGAGGTTTTCTAACAAATACACTTCTTGTGTTTTGATTTGTTCCAAGAGTTTTCCTCCGACATTTCCGACACCTACCACAAACAAATTCAAGTGTTTGACTTGGTTTTCAAAAAAGGCATTGTGCAAAGAGTTCAAGGCTTTGCGGATGTCTTTGCTGGCGATGACCGTAGAGATGTTTTTTTCTGAGGCTCCTTGTGCAATGGCACGGATGTTTACATTGTTTTTTCCCAAAGTACTGAACATACGTCCGCTGATGCCTTGGTGATTCTTCATGTGGTCTCCGACCAGTGCAATGATGGCCAAGCCACTTTCGACCAACAAGGGGGCTACTTTGCCCAAAGCAATCTCGTATGCAAAAGCTTCGTCGACACTCTCTTTGGCTCTTGCCGCATCAACATCGTGGATGCCGATACAGATGGAATGCTCAGAAGAGGCTTGTGTGATCAAAGTCACGTTGATTTTTTCTTGGGACAAGGCTTCAAAAAGACGTTTGGAAAAACCAGGAATGCCGATCATGCTGTTGCCTTCCAAGGTGATGAGAGACACGTGGTCGATGTGACTGATTCCTTTGACCAAAGTTTCGCTTTTGTTGTCGATTTTAGAGACGTAGGTTCCTGCCGCCTCGGGATCAAAGGTGTTTTTGATCAAAAGGGGGATTTCTTTTTGCAACACAGGTTGTATGGTAGGCGGGTAGAGGACTTTTGCTCCAAAATGAGACAGCTCCATCGCTTCTTGGTAGGAGATGTTTTCAATTGGGAAAGCGTCTTTGACCAATTTGGGATTGGCGGTGTACATGCCGCTGACATCGGTCCAAATTTCAAGAACGGGACTGTTGAGTGTGGCAGCAATCAGCGCAGCGGTATAATCGGAGCCTCCACGGCCCAAGGTTGTTGTTTCGCCTTTTTTGTTGGCAGCGACAAAACCAGGGAGTACGACAATTTGCGCTTTGTTGTTTTTGAAAAAGTTTTCAATATTTTTGTGTGTTTCTTCATGAAAAACAGTTGCTTGTGTAAAGGCGTTGTCAGTAAGAACCAACTCACGACTGTCTTTCAAAGCGACATTTTTTGTGTGAGATTTCAAGGAATTGAAGACGATGTAGGATGACAGTCTTTCGCCAAAACTCACAATTTTGTCATGGGTTTTGTCTGAAAACTCACGCAGCAAACAGATGCCCTCTAAGGTGCTTTCTAGTTCGTTGATGATTTTTTTCAAGCCGCCTAAAACAGCAGATTGTTTGTCAATCGGAATGAGTGCTCGTACGGTTTCTAAATGCCTGTTCTCAATATTTTTAAAAATTTTAAGGTAATCGTTGTTGCCATCCTGTGCCTTGGCACCGGCTTCCAACAAAAGATCTGTTGTTCCTCCCAAAGCAGAAACGACCACGGCCAATTTTTCATTTTGAGCACTTTTTTTGAGGATAGCGATGACTTTGGAGATGTTTTCCGCATTTGCTACTGAAGTTCCTCCGAATTTTAAAACTTTCATTTTTTTATGGTTTGATCGTGTGGTGATTTTCTTTTGGATGTTTGTGGGCTGCTTGTTTGGGTTTGGCAAACATTGTTCAGGGACTTGATATTGAAATTGCAATTTTCTTTACCTGTGCTACCGGTTGCGTCTAAACGAGTAGACCCTTTGTTTTTTTGGAAATAAGCGTGAATTAACCCCAAGGGGTTGTCGTATTTCCTGTGGTTGTCGTGGAAATACGCCCAATCGAAATTGAGTCTGTAGAAAAGCATGTATTTTTTATCAAAAAAATCATGCAGCAAATATAAAGATTAAATTAAAAAGAAGCCACATTGTTCTCAAAAAAAACACACCCCTTTGTTTTTTAGTTTTTGTGGTGTTTTTTAAGGGGGCAGGTCATTTGATCATTCCCTGCCCCTAAATGCGAACCCTTCTTTTTTTTAAAATAAAAAAACAGCGAATACGAACTTAGCTTGTTAAGGATTCTGTAATACAATTGTTCAAAGAGGGTTGAAAATCATTTTTTTTATTGATTTTGGTGATGTGTTGAGAATTTTTCTTTGATAGGTGTTTACCCTTAGCTAAAGTTAAGGATTTTAAATTTTCCTTATTTTCAGGTATTTGATTTTTTAAGAATGTGTTGTAGCTTTAGTGTATAGATAGCAATGGTAGGTTCTTTTCCTATGATACAGTAGGGGTAGCAACCCCCGAAAAACCGGCGATCCCCATTGAGTTGGTTCTCCACTTTTTGCTATTTTTACAAGAAGTGTTCTTTATGATTTCTCGGAAGGAGAAGTTTTTAAAGGGCACTTTTTTTTTGGTTTGTATAAAAAAACCACTTTTTTAAAAGTGGTTCTTCGTTCTTAGAAATCCAATTCTACTTGGTTTTTGAAAAGATCTTCGATGGTTTCTCTTTTTCGTATCAAATGGTCTTCACCATTGTATAGCAATACTTCAGCAGGCTTGAAACGTGAGTTGTAGTTGGATGCCATCGAAAAACAATAGGCACCCGCGTTGTCAAAACACAAAATGTCGCCTTCAGAAATCTCGTTGATTTTTCTGTTGATGCCAAAGGTGTCTGTTTCACAAATATAACCCACTACTGAGTAGTAACGTTCTTTGCCTTTTGGATTGGAAATGTTGTGGATGTGGTGGTATGCATCGTACATCATCGGCCTTGCCAAATGATTGAAGCCACTGTCAATTCCCGCAAACACCATAGAAGTGGTTTGTTTCACAACGTTTACCTTTGCCAAAAATTTCCCCGCTTCACTGACCAAGAATTTTCCAGGTTCAAACATCAAAGTCAGGTCTTTTCCATAAGCTTTGCAAAAGGTGTTGAAACGCTTCGTCAAAACTTTTCCGAGTTCCTCAATATCCGTAGCAGCAGCTCCTTCGTAATAGGGAACTTTAAAGCCGCTGCCCAAATCGATGAATTCCAAATCTTTAAAATCTTTGGCCACATCAAACAAGAGGTCTGCAGCAGAAGAAAATACGTTGATGTCCAAAATATCCGACCCAGTGTGCATGTGAACACCGTTGATGGTCATGTTGGTGTTTTCTACAATTCTCAAAATGTGCGGTACCTGGTGAATGGAGATTCCAAATTTCGAATCGATGTGTCCCACAGATATTTTTGTGTTTCCACCCGCCATGATGTGTGGATTGATCCGAATGCAAACAGGAATGTCAGGGTAGTGGTGTCCAAATTGTTCCAAGATTGACAAATTGTCAATGTTGATTTTAACACCCATTTGCGCTACTTTTTCAATTTCTTCCAAAGACACGCCATTGGGGGTGTAAATGATGTCTTGAGGCGCAAAGCCTGCTTTTAGTCCCGTCGCTACTTCTTGTATGGAAACAGTGTCCAATCCTGCATCCAAACTTTTGAAAAGTTTTAAAACAGAGAGGTTGGACAAGGCTTTGGTTGCAAAGTGCACTTTGAGATTGGCAACCCCAGAAAAGGCATTGCAAATCCGTTCGTATTGCGAAATGATTTTAGCGGCATCGTATACGTAAAGGGGACTTCCGTATTTTTTAGCCAAGGATTGTAAAACTGTTGTTTCCATTAGATATTTCTTTTTGCTGTTAGGTGTGCGATGTTGGTGATGACTTCGGTTGCTTTGACCATGGATTCAAGCGGAACGTATTCGTATTTGCCGTGAAAATGATGTCCTCCTGCAAAAATGTTTGGGCAAGGCAGTCCTTTAAAGGACAGCTGAGAGCCGTCTGTTCCTCCACGTATGGCTTTGATCAAAGGACGAACGCCTGCTTGTTCCATCGCTTCTTTGGCAATGTCGACAATGTGCATGACGGGTTCGATCTTTTCCTTCATGTTAAAGTATTGGTCTTTTAGTTCGACGTTTACGATTGAAGCGCCGTATTTTTTGTTCAGATGGGTTGCAATTTGGATCAGTGCCGCCTTCCGTTTTTCAAATTCCTCATAGTCGTGGTCTCTGACAATGTATTCCAATACGGTTTCTTCAATCCCTCCTTTGCTACTGTGAAGGTGGTAAAACCCTTCCAGACCTTCCGTTTTTTCAGGAACGTCAGCCGGAGGCAGTTTGGAAGCGAATTCATTTCCTATCAAGATGGAGTTGACCATTTTGTTTTTGGCATATCCTGGATGCACACTTTTTCCTTTGATCACAATTTTGGCACTTGCCGCGTTGAAATTTTCGTATTCCAATTCGCCAATTTCACTTCCGTCCATCGTGTATGCCCACTCGGCGCCAAACTTGTTTACGTCAAAAAGATGCGCTCCTTTGCCGACTTCCTCATCGGGAGTAAAACAAATGCGGATTTTTCCATGCGGAATTTCTGGGTGTTCTATCAGGTGCTCCATGGCAGAAACAATCTCTGTAATGCCTGCTTTGTCATCTGCGCCGAGCAGCGTAGTGCCGTCAGTTGTAATTAAGGTCTGTCCTTTGTAAAGCAACAAGTCTTCAAAATAATCAGGAGACAACACGATGTTTTGCGCCCGGTTTAAAACGAGTGCTTTGCCGTCGTAATTTCGATGGATTTGTGGGCGTACGTCTGTTCCTGAAAAATCGGGACTGGTGTCCATATGGGCTACAAAGCCGATGGTGGGCACTTCTTTTGAGACATTGCTAGGCAACGTTGCCATGACATAACAATTTTTGTCCAATTCCACTTCTTGCATCCCGATGTTTTCGAGTTCTGCTACCAAAATACGCGCCAAATCCCATTGCTTTTTAGTACTTGGAAAAGCAGGGTTGTTCGGGTCAGACTGGGTGTCGACTTGCACGTATTTGAGAAAACGATCTAGGATGCGTTGCATGTTGTTCTTGATAATTTGCTCAAAAATAAGTTTTCCACTAGAACTGACAATAGGCTGTGAGTAAATAAAACTCTTTTTGTGGATTTTGATGAGAATTAAACAGCTGAGAAGGGTGTTTTAGAACTTGTTGCTACTGAGTTTTGGGATGCAAACAAACGAGCCGTTATTCTTTGCGCTAAAAAGAACCGGAAGACCTTGAAAACCAAAGGGCAAGAAGGGGGCTAAAAAAGATAGTTTTCCCTTCTGTATATTCCAAAATAAGTACTATATTTGCAGCCTTAAATAATTTAAAAGATCAATAATTATGAATCATTACGAAACTGTTTTCATTTTGAATCCCGTTTTATCTGATGTTCAGGTAAAGGAAGCAGTACAGAAGTTTGAGGACTATCTTGTTTCTAAAGGTGCCGAAATGATTTGGAAGGAAGATTGGGGACTAAAAAAATTAGCCTACCCAATCCAAAAGAAAAAAAGTGGTTTTTACCACTTGTTTGAGTACAACTTAGCTGGTGAAAACTTGGCTGCTTTTGAACTTGAGTTTAGAAGAGATGACAGCATCATGCGTTATTTGACTGTTCGTTTGGACAAACACGCTGCTGCTTGGGCTGAAAAGAGAAGAGAACGTGTTAAATCTGCTAAAAAATAAAGTATGGCGTCAATTGAACAACAAGCAAAAGGAGGAAAACAAGGAGAGGTAAGATACCTTACTCCATTGGATATCGACACGAAGAAAGAAGCAAAATACTGTAGATTTAAGAAAAATGGAATCAAGTACATTGATTACAAAGATGCAGACTATTTGATGTATTTGGTAAACGAGCAAGGTAAAATTTTACCGCGTCGTTTGACAGGGACCTCTTTGAAGTTTCAACGAAAAGTGTCCGTAGCGATCAAAAGAGCGCGTCACTTGGCACTAATGCCTTATGTTGGAGATTTATTAAAATAAAACAGATACGACATGGAAGTTATATTGAAAAAAGACGTAGAAAACTTAGGTTTTAAAGACGATATCGTAGCTGTAAAAAATGGATACGGAAGGAACTTTTTAATTCCTCAAGGACAGGCGGTTTTGGCAACAGGATCTGCCAAAAAAGTTTTGGCCGAAAACTTAAAACAACGTGCATACAAAGAAGAAAAGATTGTCAAAGAAGCTACAAAAATAGCTGAGGCAATCAAAGCATTGGAAATCAAAATCACAGCGAAAGTTGGAGAAGGTACCAAATTGTTTGGTTCCGTTTCAAACATTGATGTGGCTGAAGCCATTGCGAAATCAGGAACTGAGATCGATAAAAAATTCATCAAAGTAACAGGTGGATTGGTCAAAAGAACTGGTAAATACAACGCCTCTGTTCGTTTGCACAGAGACGTGGTTGCTGAAATCTCTTTCGAGATCGTAGGAGAATAATTCGGCACACCAAGCCTTATCAAATCCACCACTCTGCAGAGCTGGTGGATTTTTTATGGGGTGTGTTTTGCCAAAACCTCTTTGTTTTTTACATTTGAATATCAAGACAGCCCAGCACTATGAAATACAGACTTCTTACCAAAGAGCAATTTGAAGCCCTACACGAAGAATTTGCTCGTTTTTTAGCTTCTCAAAAAATTGACGTCCAAGAATGGACCGCCTTAAAAGCGGACAAACCTGAAATCGCGGAAGAAGAGATGCGTCTTTTTAGCGACCTCGTATGGGACGATGTGTTGAGCAACACTCCTTTTGTAGAGCATTATTCCAAAAACAGCATCAACCTGTTCAAGTGCAAACAAACCTTGATCGAACGCATCATGGTCAAAACATCCGATACGTCCATCGACTTTCTGTCAAAAGAGGGCATCGACTGGTTGTCAAAAAATGCTGGGCATGCGTGTTTGGAGTATTTTTATGCACACAAAGATTACTCAGAGGAACGCAATGTGGAAGTTTTTGATTTGATTGAAAAAGGGGCTGTCATCACCCAAGGCCATTTGTATGGGGCCTTGGCAGAAATCATTAAGAAATAAGAAGAATGGACCATTCCAAATTGATTGCGTATTTAGAAGCTTTTGTAACCGAAGAGCGCAAGGAAACCTTTCAAAAGGTACTTCAAAACCGTACCCGTCATTTTACCGTTATTTTGGAAGATTTGTATCAAAAACACAATACAAGTGCCATTACGAGGAGTTGTGATATTTTTGGTATCCAAGATTTGCACATCATTGAAAACAAATACCAGACCTATGTCTCCAACCAAGTCGGAAAAGGTTCCCAAAAATGGTTGACCTTTCACCGTTACAACCAAGAACTGCACAATACTCAAGCTTGTATCGATGCGGTACGTGCAAAAGGATACCAAATCATTGCAACCACCCCACACGAAACTTCTGAATTTGTAGGGAATTTTGATATCACCAAAAAGGCAGCTTTTGTTTTTGGTGTTGAAAAAGAAGGGGTTTCTGACATGGTCTTAGCGCAGGCAGATGCGCATCTCAAAGTGCCCATGTACGGATTTACAGAGAGCCTCAATGTATCCGTTGCCGCTGCCATTGTGCTGCAAAACGTTTCCTCACGATTGCGGGACACACCTGTTCCATGGCAACTTTCTGCCGATGAAAAACAAGCCGTCTATTTGCAATGGTTGCAAAAATCCATCAAGAGTATCGACAAAATTCTCAAACGCTATGAGGAGTAATAACAGCTCTTTCTCATTCGTTTCTTTAAAATCAAACAACGCTTACTTGTCTAACTTCAAACGCTCCGTTCTGTTCGCGATTTCCCAGGCCGTGTAGAAAATAAGTTTTGTTCTCTTGGTCAGCAAATCGTAATTGATTTTTTCTGGGGTATCCGTTGCTTTGTGGTAATCTTCGTGTACCCCGTTGAAGTAAAAAATAACGGGAATGTTATTTTTTGCAAAATTGTAATGATCGGAACGGTAGTAAAAGCGATTTGGGTCGTTCTCGTCGTTGAAGGTATAATCCAAATCCAAGTTGACAAACTTCTTGTTTGCTTCTTCAGAGACTTCGTGCAATTCGCTGCTCAACTTGTCAGCGCCGATCAAGTAGATGAAATTCGGTTTGTTTTTATGTGCATCGTCCACACGTCCGACCATGTCAATGTTCAAGTTAGCAACGTGGTTTTCAATAGGAAACAAGGGGTTTTCAACATACCATTTCGATCCGAACAGTCCTTTTTCTTCTGCGGTGACATTGAGAAACAGCAGCGAGCGTTTGGGACCTTTTCCATCATTGGCAGCGAGTTGAAAAGCCTCTGCAATTTCGAGAATGGCTACGGTTCCTGAGGCATCGTCATCAGCACCGTTATAGATTTCACCATTTTCAGTGCCGATATGGTCGTAATGTGCTGAAATGACGATGATTTCTTCTGGAAATGTCGTCCCTGCTACAAAAGCCACCACATTTTCACTGTCTTTGATTCCTGCAGGTAAAAAAGAAGCCGGAATTTCTTGAAAATAATCGTCGTTTCCAATCGGTGTAGCGACACCGCTATTTTTGTACTGATTTTTTAAAAAAGCAGCTGCTTTTTTTTGTCCGAGCTCTCCTGTATTGCGCCCTTCGTAAGCATCAGAAGCAAATTCGTATAGGTTTTCTTTGAGCTCTTCCAAGGTGATGGAGTTCGCGTATTTGATAGCTGGGTCCGGAGCAATCTCAACTGAAATTTTGCTACAGTTGACAGCATAGCTTGTCAAAACTAAAAGGGCTAAGGAGAAGAGTAATTTCATAAGATGGCATTTTGATTAAAAGTAAAAAAAACATTTTTAATACAAGCAGGATGTCCTATTTTTTGGAAGGCAAACCTGTATCTGTGTCTTGAGTCCGAAAGACAAATTGCTTTAGTTTTTCGTTGAAAGTCAGCTGTTCGGTTGGGAACAAGTTTTGAAGGTCTTGGCTTTCGATCAAGTTTGCGGTGGACCCACTTACAAACTTGTCGGGACGCATCAGCCAGAGATCGTCTGCCAGTGCAAGGGCCAAGTTGACTTCATGTGTAGAAATCAAAATGGTTTTGTTTGTGTTGGTGGCCAAGTCTTTGAGCAGTTGAAAAACTTCAATGGTATGGTGAAGGTCCAAATGAGCTGTCGGTTCGTCCAATAAAATGAGGTCTGTATCTTGTGCCAAAGCACGTGCAATCATGACTTTTTGTAGCTGCCCGTCACTCAATTCAAAATAATTCCGATGGGAGAGTGCTTCAAGTTTGACTTGTTTGATAGCTGTGTCTACTTTTTGATGGTCTTCAGAACTCAATTTTCCAAGCCAATTGGTGTAAGGTTGTCTGCCCAAAGCGACGAGTTCAAAAACAGTGAGTTGGCTATCAGGAATTTTTTCTGTCAAGACCAAACTCATTTTTTGTGCCAATTGACTGCTGTCAATTTCTGAGAGTTCTCGGTCCTCAATAAAAATAGTTCCGCCCAGTTTGTGTTGTGTTTTGGAGAGTGTTCGCAACAACGTCGATTTTCCCACCCCATTTTTTCCCAACAAACAGACCAATTGCCCTCGTTCCAACCTAAGGTTTAAATTTTCGGCCACGTAGTGGGTGCCTTTTTTTGAGCAATACCCGATGGCAAGCTGCTCAGATCTCAATATGGAAGTAGCGGTAGGATTTTTCACGTCAGACATTTATTTTTTGTTTTCTTACCAACAACCAAATCACGATAGGCGCTCCAAACAAGGAAGTAATTGCATTGATAGGCAAGGTGAGTTCGCTGTTGGGAAGCTGAGCAATGGCATCGCAAACAAGGAGCAAAATCGCCCCGTTTAAGGCAACGGCAGGCAAGAGAATTTTATGACTTGAAGTATTGAAAATCAATTTGGTCAAATGCGGCACTGCCAATCCTACAAATGCAATGGGCCCTGCAAAAGCCGTGATGACTCCAGTCAACAAACCGGTCGAAATGACCAAAATGCGTCGTGTTTTTTTGAGTGCGACACCCATACTTTGCGCGTAATTTTCGCCCAGAAGTAAAGAGTCCAACGGTTTGATACTGCGGAGCAATAATACGGTACTAAAAGCAACAATGCCAGAAAACAGTGCCAGTTCTTTCCAGCTTAGGTTGCCCAAACTCCCCAAGCTCCAAAACACAAATTGCTGCAACTGTTCGGCATTGCTAAAGTAGCTCAACACATTGATGACTGCCGCACTGATGCTGCCAAACATCAATCCTACGATGAGGATGGATAGCGTATTTCGAATTTTTTTGACCACCAATAGGACGGCGCCCAAAACAAAAAAAGAACCCAAGCTTGCAGCGAGTGCAATGCTCCAAGACTGTTGTGCAAGCCCTGCAAAAACACCTCCAAAAAGAGAAGCGCCTAACAAAAGAAAGGCGACTCCAAGGCTCGCGCCAGAGCTGATTCCCAAGACGAAGGGACCCGCCAAGGGATTTCTAAAAAGAGTTTGCATCAACAAGCCACTGATGCCCAAACCCGATCCTACGAGAATGGCGGTGATGGCTTTTGGAATTCTGTAATTCAAGACAATGTAGTCCCAGCTTTTTTCGGCAGAGGGGTATCCTGTCAAAATACTGGCAATGTCGCCACTTGGAATGTGAATCGAGCCCAAGTGAATGTTGGTAAAAGCGGTCAGCAGCAAAAGCAGTCCCAAGATGGCAAAAGAGGTGGTATGTGTTTTTTGACCTGTTCGCAATTTAAAGAGCGTTTAAAAATTGAATCAATTTTGCGACAGCCAAGCCTCTATGACTGATGCGCCCTTTTTCTTCCAGAGTCATTTCGGCAAAAGACCTGTCAAAACCTTTGGGAATAAATATGGGGTCGTAACCAAACCCTTTGCAACCTGATTTTTCTTTTGAAATACTTCCTTCGCAACTGCCTTCGAAATAATGAACGCGTCCATTTAAATAGAGGCAGATTACGGTGCGAAAGCGCGCGGCTCTGTTCGGTTTGTTTTCGAGTTCCTTGAGCAGTTTGTCCATGTTTTTAACAGCATCGTTTTCCGGCCCTGCATAGCGTGCTGAATATACCCCAGGAGCTCCATCGAGTGCCGCTACCTCGAGTCCTGTGTCATCTGCAAAACAGTTTAGTCCATAATTTTCAAAGACGTGGAAGGCTTTTAAATGTGCATTTCCTTCCAAAGTAGCTGCTGTTTCTGGGATGTCTTCATGACATCGGATAGCGTCCAGAGACAACAATTCTAAAGAGGGTAGCAGCGCGCTGACCTCTTGAACTTTGTTGGCGTTGTGCGTGGCAAAAACGATTTTCATGTACGGATTTCTTTAGGAGACTTTCTACAAAGATACTTTTGATTTGCGAATATCAATGTACAATAGCGCGATTTCTGTTATTTTGAGCGTTGTAATGGGGTCTTTCTAAACTTTTTGTAGGTAGCAGGGTTTTTAAACCAAAGCGGTTTCTTTAGGTCTGCCATCAATTCACACGAAAATTTTTGTGGGTCAATCGCAAAGGATGGGTTGTAGGAGCAAACAAAGGTACCTTATTTCTGCGTGTCAAAAGGCTGCGAAAATACACTGATTTTTCAAAGCAAGAAATGGACTAAAAACCCTTTATTTTTTCTTCATGTCAATCAAAATAGAAAAGGTGCTGTTGACATCTTCTTCCTTGACGACGATGGTCATCTCATGCGTTGTGGAGATGATTTCTTGTACTGAAATTCCAGCCCAAGCCAGTTGTTTTAAGATAAAGTAATAGACACCGGATTGTTCTACGTTGGTTTTAGGGAGTTTGATAGTGATTGAGGCCAAATCTACATGTGAGTAGATCATGAATTCTTTTGAAAACAAAGTTTTGACGCTGTTTTCAAGATTTTTACTCGTCACAATATTGGTTTCAAAAATCCCTTGGGAAATGGTGAAAAAATAATCTTTGTCATCCCCGATTTCTATCAACAAGGCAGAGATGGATTTTAAAAGACTGGAGGTATTTTTAAAAGTGAAATTGCAGAGGTCCGAACGCACAATAAAATCTCCCAATGAAAAAGTAAATTTTTTGATGTTTTTGCGGATCCTCAGCAGGTTGGACGGAGACAAACGGTTGATGGCCATCATGATGGCACCTGGTTTGATCTCTTTGCCCAAATCTTTTTCTACATCTTCTTGTATGGCCCTGGCAAGAGAAGAGACGTTGATGAGTTTGTCGTTGAGTGCTTCCTCGTAAAAAGGTGTTTTTCGGATGATGCTTTCTACAGCTTCTTGTATGGTTTTCATAGCTTGTTTAAATTCAAACAATTTGTGTTAAAGTGTAAATATATTACAAATTTTTTGCTGCAAAGAATCATTTAAAAGATTTTTGCAACAAATAGAGATGACCTCATGAAAATTTTAAAATTTGGAGGAACTTCTGTAGGAAGTTCAGAAAACATTCAAAAAGTAGCAAAGATCGTTGCCGAAATCGATGGCCCAAAAATTGTGGTTTTGTCTGCAATGTCACAAACCACGAATGTCTTGCATCAAATCTGTGATTTGATTGGAACTTCTCAATTTGAGGAAGCCAAAGACACGTTAGCGATGCTGCTGGAGCGTTACAGAGGGGTTGTTAAAGATTTGTACAGTAGTCCTCAATACCATAAAAAGGCAGCTGCTTTTATTGAAGAACGTTTTGATTTTATCAGTTCTTACATACACGAAGCTGCTGTGACAGTTTTGTCAGAAACAGAAAAAATTATTGTAGCACAAGGGG